>Ga0315268_10002988_pt1 | contig 18785 bp, 16 predicted proteins | sample C1_top_MG_FD_204535 | JGI IMG/M metagenome (GOLD analysis project Ga0315268, IMG submission 204535) | Sediment microbial communities from Yellowstone Lake, YNP, Wyoming, USA - C1_top | ecosystem: Environmental > Aquatic > Freshwater > Lake > Sediment | place: USA: Wyoming | collected 2017-08-01
CGTTGATACGCCAGGTCACGTGGACTTCACTGGCAAAGTGACAAGGGCATTGCGGGCAATCGACGGCGCAGTAGTTGTTGTTGACGCCGTGGAAGAGATTATGGCTCAGACCGAGACTGTCACCCGCCAAGCGCTTGAAGAACGAGTCAGACCTGTTCTCTTCATAAACAAGCTCGACCGTTTGACGAAGGAAATGAAACTCTCGGCAAACGAAGTTCAGACCAAGCTTACTCACGTAATCACTGAATTCAACGACCTGATCGAAATCTACGGCGAGCCCGAGTTCAAGAACAAATGGAAGATTGACCCAAACAAAGACAGCGTGGTCTTCGGTTCAGCCTTGCACAGATGGGGATTCACCCTCAGCCAAGCCCACAAGAAAGGAGTCAAACTCAAGGGAATTCTGGACGCTTACGAAAACGGAAAACATCAAAGCCTCTCCAACTTGATTCCTCTGCACACAGCCATTCTTGACATGGTGGTCAGAAATCTGCCAAGCCCAGTTGAAGCCCAGAAGTACCGCCTGCCAAGAATCTGGAAAGGCAACTTGAACTCTGAAATTGGTCAAGCAATGCTCAACTGTGATGACGAAGGTCCTCCCGTGATGTGCGTGACTCTGACTCAGGCAGTCCCAAATGCGGGTTTAGTGGTGACGGGAAGAATATTCTCGGGCTCAATGAAGGCAGGTGATAGACTGCAATTCGTTGGAACAGGTAAAGGAGGCACAGTCCAACAAGTTTCCATCTACATGAGTGCATTCAGAGAATCCGTCAACCAGATCAGCGCAGGCAACATAGCTGCCTTGACAGGACTCGACTCAGCAAGAGCAGGCGATACCCTTGTTGAAGCAACGCACACGCATGGGATGGTTCCATTCGAGCGCATAAGATACGTTTCCGAACCTGTCATGAGCGTGGCTGTCGAACCTAGGAACCCTCAAGATTTGTCCCGACTTGCCGATGCCATGAACGAGCTTGTCGTAGAAGATCCGAATCTCATTGCCACAGTTGACAAAGAGACTGGCCAATACGTGCTTAGAGGAATGGGAGAACTTCATTTGGAAATCGCCGTGAAATCCCTGATGAAGAACATCGGAGGAACAGAACTCGCTGTTTCAAACCCTATCGTGGCCTACCGAGAGAGTATCCTGAAAAAGGGTGCTGCGACCATGGCCAAGAGCATGAACACGCACAACAGAGTCAGCGTGCAAGTCGAACCACTGAAAGAGGAAACAGTTGCAATGATAGAGAAGAGTGAGCTCCCTGAAGCTGAAGCCCGAAATGTCTGGGCTTTGGACAAGCATGGAAACCTGCTGCTAGGCCTAGAGAAAAGCGTCCGATGCGCTCAAGAAGCCAAAGACAGCATAATCTCGGGATTTCATTGGGCATGCAAGACAGGCCCGCTATGCGAAGAGCCATTGAGAGGAGTGAAAGTCAGACTGATTGATGTGCAGTTGACTGAAGACTGGGCCCGATGTGAAACCGCCCAAGTGGCTCGGACTACAGGCAGAGCAATCTTGGGATCATTTTTGACCTGCGAGCCCTTACTGCTTGAACCCATCTACAGGATCGAGATATCCACCCCAACCCAATGGTTCGGCACGTGCACTTGCATACTAACACGAAGGCGAGGAAAAATACAGGCCACCGAAAACCGAGGCACCTTGACAGTCATAACTGGCTATGTTCCAGTGGCCGAAACCTTCGGCTTCTCTGCAGAGATGCGCTCCGCAACTTCAGGTCACGCTTTCTGGCAAAGCACTTTTGACCACTGGAACAGAGTTCCCGAGACAATTGCTCAGAAAGTCATTAAGAATCTTCGTAGACAGAGAGGACTGGCGCCCGAGATTCCAAGTCCAAAAACTTTCACGGATAAAGATTAAGCCTTAGATCTCAAGCTCGGAATGCAACTTCGTTTATCGTGATCCTTGCCAGTTTTCGCGTGGATGGTTCTTGACCAATAAGGATTTAAAACCACGCCCGAGAAGGTTAGATTCGAGACTCATATGACAGCCCATCTCAGCCTTTCAGCTCCATTCAATTTGGATTTCACTCTTTGCTGCGGACAGGCGTTCAGATGGAACAAACGAGGTGAATGGTGGTACGGCGTCGTTGGAAAACGAATCTTCAAAATGCGACAAAACAACAAAGGGTTAGAGTTCGAGAATGTGGACGCGGAGTTTATCAAGGACTATTTGGGACTGTTTGATGACTTGCCCAACATTCTCTTGCGGATCAACAAGGATAAGCACATGAAAGCGACAATCAACGAGTTCAGAGGTCTAAGAATTCTCCGGCAAGAACCTTGGGAATGCCTGATCTCCTACATTTGTGCCACGTACAAGAGTATTGCCGCCATAAAGCGCATGCTACTCAATCTTTCGATGAAATTTGGTGAAAGAGCGCAGCTTGACGGCTACAAGTTCCATACGTTTCCAACTTCGGCGCGACTGGCAAAAGCGACCCTTCAAGAACTGACAGATTGCGGGCTTGGCTATCGAGCCAAGTACGTGCTGGAAACGGTGAAAATGATTCATGAAAACGGTTTTGACCTTGAAGCACTGAAGATGATGACCTGCGAAGAGGCTAAGACTGAGTTACTGAATTTTCCAGGCGTGGGTCCCAAGGTTGCGGATTGTGTTATGCTTTTTTCTCTGGGCAAACTGGAAGCCTTTCCGGTAGATGTGTGGATGCGTAGGGTCATCCTGAGACATTATTCGCAGCATTTCACCCCGGAATTTGCTGAGAGACTTTCACGTGAAGAGTCGCTCAGCAATTCTGAATATGAAAAGTTAAATTTGTTTGGGCGGGAATATTTTGGTGAATATGCGGGTTATGCTCAGGAATATCTATATCATTACGAACGTATGCAAAGGTAGCTGGCTCTCGCCCACATCGAGTTTTCTAAATCTCCGAGTGGAATCTTTGCTGAGAGCGTTTAAATGCAGAAAACGTTTAAATCAATTTGAAAACAGCATATTAAGCGGCTTGAGCAAGCCAAGGGCCCGTAGCTCAGCTAGGTCAGAGCGCCAGGCTCATAACCTGTTGGTCCCCGGTTCAAATCCGGGCGGGCCCACCATTGCCGGCTAGGAAAGTTGCTTGGTACTCATGTTTTCAGTTTCACAACCAGAGTGGCCACTCTTTTTCCTAATTCCCTGCAGTATTCAACGTCCTTCTCTGTTGAACCTTCCACGGACGCAGCTCCGAAATGTTTGTCATCATGTCTGCCTTGAACGATCATGCCGTGAACCAGCATGGTTTCCAAAATGCCAAGTAGAGTGGTTTCTGCGCCGGTAGCTGTTCCGCCTGAACTGGTGAAAGCGCCGCCGATTTTTCCTTCAAGCTTTCCGTGGATCTTGAACGTTTTGTCTATGAATGTTTTCAGTTTGCCGGACATTTGCCCGTAATAGGTGGGAGAGCCCATTATGATTCCGTCTGAGTTGCAGAGGTCCTCGAGACTTGCATCGTCGACTTTCTTGACGATCACTTCGATCTTCTTGACTTGCTTTGCGCCTTCAGCGACTGCGAACGCCATTTTCTCGGTGTTTCCGGTTCTGGAATCATACATTATCAAGATTTTTGCCATAAAGATGCGCTCTCGAAGATTCAGATGTTACGGGTCGACTGTATTTTAGGCTTTGCTGCTCTCTACCGCGGGAAAGTGTGGTATAGAACATTGTTCCATAAGCTATAAGTGCGAAAAATGGTATTAAACGGTCATGAGGGAGTTATGGTAGCTCGTTTATGAGGGGGAGAAAGGAGAGAAGGGAGGAAAGTTTGACCTACCATCTCCCTCATTCAATTTCCAATATCCATGCATATGTTGCTTTTAAGTTTTTCTTAGAATTTTGAATCGAATTCTTAAAAAAGGCAGTCCAAAAGTGTTCTCTGTCCGTTGCCGACCCATTCTTCTCATTTGAATTTTGCCGAATTCCACAAAAAAACAGAGATTCAGTCCCGGCTGAAGCCTCTTATGATTTCGTCAACTGCCATTATCTTCGCATTGTAGATGTTTTTCAGATACTTCAGTCCTTGCTCGTGGTCCTCTTGAGTGAAGGCTTCTACTCCGTCTTCGGCGACTATTATTTTGTAGCCTCTGAAGAAAGCATCCGCCGCCGTGTGCCTCACGCATATGTTGGTATGCAATCCGGTCAGAACTACTGTTTTCACTCCTTCACTGTGATACAAGCTACGCAACAGCATGTCCAAGCCCGTTTCATGAAAGCCACTGTAGGTCCTTTTTTCTACAACATAATCTTTTGCGGTGGGCCCCAATTCAGGGATTACCTCGGCTCCTTTCGTGCCTTTTATGGCATGCTTTCCCCATCTTTCGACAACTTCCTCGTCAACAAGCAGGTGAGCATCATTGCTGTAGATGATGGGCACATTGTGTTTGCGAGCGGCTGTGAGGAGTCTCTTCAGGTTTGGGATTATGTGCAAGGCTCGGTCGCATTTCAAATCGCCTGTAACAAAATCGTTGAGCATGTCGAGAATTATTATGGCTTTATTGTCCAAATTGGTCCATCCTCACTGTGGAATAGGGGTGAGAGATCATAAAAATAGTTTATGGTGGATCTATCGTTCAGCTTCCAGAGTGTAAGGTCCGCTTGTGAGCTTCTCTCCTCCACGCTTTTGCACCAAGACGCTATCTTCGATGCGGATGCCGCCGAAGCCTAGAAAGTAAATGCCCGGTTCGTTAGTCACGACGTTGCCGACTGTCAATTTGTCTTTGCTGGATGGGCCCAGTGTTGGCGGTTCGTGGACGTCCAAGCCTACTCCGTGACCTAGACCGTGGCAGAAATCCTCGCCATAACCAGCCTTCTCTATTACCTTGCGGGCTATGGCGTCCACGTCTTTCCCTTTCGTCTTGGATTTTATTGCTTGAAAGGCTTTTTCTTGGGCTACTTTGACGATTTCGTAGAGTTTCTTCTGTTTCTCCGAAGGTTTTCCAGCCACGACAGTTCTTGTCATGTCTGAACAGTAATTCTCATACCTAGCGCCGATGTCAACAACCACAAGATCACCCTTGCGGATCTCTCGATTTGCGCAACCACCATGAGGATAAGCCGATCGGATGCCTGAGGCTACTATGGTGTCGAAAGCCATGCCGTAACCTCCTCTCCGGCGCATGGCATATTCGATTTCGGCAGCAACTTGAATTTCGGTCACACCTGGCTTTATGGTTTCGTACGCGGCCCTCATGCCTATGCTGGTTAGTTCACCAGCCTTCCGCATGAGCTGAAGTTCGTTTTCGTCCTTCACCTTGCGCAGTTCCCAAATGAGATCGGCCCGCATTTTCAGCTTTGCACGGCCACGCAGAACTTTCGCCAGAAGACGATAGTACTCGTAACTTAGGCTGTCGACTGCAAGCTTCTTGATCTTGGAAACTTTAAATTGTGGACCGAGCTTTTCAGCGAGATTCTCGCCGCGTTTCACAAGCTCGACCTTGAAGCCTTTGGCTCCGGCCTTGGTTTGTTCGTAGTTTACGCCATAAACGTAGATGGTGTTTTCGCCTTTCCCCGGAATCAGTAAGCACGCAGTGCCTGGGGTGCCTGTCAGGTAAAGCTGGTTAGCCTCGTTGACGACTAAGAAAGCGTCAAAGCCCTTTTTCTCAAAGGCTAACCGTTTGAGAGCTTCTATTCTGTTCAATGGTGTTCACCGTTTCGAAAGAGACCGTTTAGCGCTTTTGGCTAAAATGTTTTGCCCTCTTTTCTTCAGCCACCGCTGACGATAGGCATGAGAATTACGTGGTCGCCGTTTTTGAGTTTGGTCTCTATGCCCTTCAACTGGTTAAGCAGGAAACCGTTAACGGTGACTATGAAGTTTGCCTTGACATCCGCTCCGCTTGGTTCGAAGATGGCTTTCTTGAAGGGTTCACCGTATTTTTCAGAAAGCATCATCAGCAGGTCGGCAATTATGGCGTTGTCCCTGATTTCGATTTCTTCTTCCCGTTCGTTGCCAATTAGCTTCTTGATATAGCCGAGATATTCGACTTTCACTTTCAAAACTAAAACACCAAGCTCCAACAATAAAATACGCTTGACTTCATTATATATCCATTTCTTAGGTGATCAAACGCAATTACGTGAACCAGCACGGACAGAATGAAAAGCCCTCGGCGCAGATCTCAGGTTTCAGGGTGCCTTTCAACGACCATCTTTTCGCCGGTTTGAGTCTTTTTTCCTCTAAGAAATGAAAAGGCAACCTCAACGACTATTATGATTATTATCAAGGCAACAACAATAAGTATTCCTGAAGAATTGCGCATGTAAAGCGCAAGATGACCAACCCAAGGAATACGAAGAACAACCTTACCCACAACATGGTCAGCTGGTATTTCCCAGCTATCCCTATCATCATTACCGTCACCTTTCGTTCTGAAAGAGATACTCCCACCTTTGTCTATCTTTTCGACCGCTCTGTGGACGATTAGGTCACCATCAGGTCTTATGCTGCCTGGCACTCGGAACACGATAATGTCGCCATCAGGTTCCGGCGCAGCCTTTATGTCCTCAGGTGGAACGCCTTGAACAATAATCAGGTCTCCAACATGAAGCGTGCGCCCAAACGGATGGGACCACCCATCACAGAACATGTGCTGTACCTTGCACATGCTCCCAGAGGCCACGGCTAGCGCGGGATAATCCGTGTTCAAAACTATCCGCGAACCATACCAAAACCCCAGAACTATTGCCAGTATCAAGACAATCATAATGGCCGTTTGAAAGTACTCGTTCTTCCATAATCGCTTAAATTGTGAGGTCAATGATTTGCCTTCTGTTGCCGAAATGTTCTTGGTGAATTACGGATTATCACACTTTAAAACTTGTCGCTCTTAAGGTGAAAAAGAGGGGAAGGAACAGTAAGTTCAGCAGCTAGCATTTTAGGGCGTTTAGATCTTTTTCTTGCTCAGCACTTCTCGGAACGGTTTGTGACACTTCGGGCAGTCGAAAAGTCCGATCTCTAGCTGGGTTCTCTTTCCTGCCTTGTCTGGGCGTCCAGCCATTGTCCATGTCTTCTTTGGCTTTGATACTTCAGTTCCACATTTTGGACATTTAGCCATTTAATTTCCTCCGTGATTTTTCGATATTCATGGTTTCTGATGATGATAGATAAATAATTTTCCATTGTTTTCGGATAGAAAACCTCGGCGCGAACATGATGTTTAAACACTTTCGTTACAAAAGAATGATGCGATCTTGCAAAAACTTTTAAGTCAAAGCCTAAAAAAGCATTGGTGAACGGATGGAGCAGAGTATGGAAGAAGATTTGGCTCTGTTTGCAGTTGAACATGCCTCCAAACGTGGGGCAAACTACGTTGATGTGAGGCTTGAAGACCACAATAACGAGCTTATAACAGTTGCTGACGGCAAAGTCCAACGTGGAATCATCAATCGCAAACGGGGAATGGGCGTTCGTACGTTGGTTGATGGAGCATGGGGCTTCCAGTCAACGACAGATTTGACTAAAAACGGAATAAGACAAGCTGCGGAAATTGCGTTCAAACTTGCAAAAGCATCAAGCAAACATGTACCATCACCAGTCAAACTCGCACCTACAAAAGCACATGAGACTTCATACAAGACAAAAGTGAAGACAGATCTTGAAGACATTGCCTTTGAAGATAAGCTCGAACAAATAGTAGCGTGGGAGAAAAGACTCCATACGTCCAAGAAAATTGCACGCGGACTGGCAGAATACACCGGATTGAAAATCGACAAAATCTTTGCGAACAGTGAAGGCGCCAGAATACGCTTCTCTAACTCGGTGACTTGGGTTTCATTGAAAGCCGACTCGAAGAAAGGCACAATCGTTCAATCTTATGACAAGACTGTTGGTCATTCAGGAGGGTACGAAATATACGAAAAGAACGATATGGAAAGAAGTGCCTTGGAGATCGGGCGCAAGGCGGAAAGCCTACTTGAAGCCAAAATCGCCAAAACCGACAAGGAGGCGACGGTCATTCTTGACAGCGACTACGTTTCTCTCGTCGTCCACGAGATTTGTGGGCACCCAAGTGAAGCCGACAGAGTTCTTGGACGTGAGGCAGCATGGGCTGGCACAGCATGGTGGGCTGGGAAGCTCGGAGAGAAAATAGGTTCAGAATACTTCACAGTCTATGATGATCCGACGGTGCCAAGCACTTTGGGTTACTACTTGTACGATGATGAGGGCGTCAGAGCAGGAAGAAAGGTGCTGGCTGAAAAAGGAGTCTTGAAAGAACACATGCACAGTCGCGAAACCGCCGCCATCTTCAACACTGAACCCAATGCTGGAATGCGTGCAATAACGTTTGAGTACATCCCGCTGATTCGCATGTCCAACACGTTCTTCGGCGGAGGCGACTGGAAAAAAGAGGAGCTGATCAAAGAAACAAAACACGGATACCTCGTTTCGAGCATGCGGACTCCGTCAATAGATGACAAACGCTACAACTGGACCATCAGTGCTCAGGAAGCTTTTGCGATAAAGGATGGCGAGTTGACCACTCATCTGAGGGATGTGGCTTTGACATCAGTGGCGCCCAAATTCTTTAAGAGCCTCAGCGCAGCCACAGAAAAAGCGGAAATCTCACCATTGATTGGATGTGGAAAAGGCGACCCGATGCAGTCCTTATACGTTGGAAATGGCGGACCGTTCCTTCGCGGAACCGCTACACTCTTGGGGGTGTAATGACATGGCGCCATCTATGCCAATCTTGAAAGAAGCTGGAGAGATCGTTCTCAAAATCGCTGAAAAGAAGGGACTTGACGAGGCTGAAGCCTATTTGGTGTCCAACCGAGTGCTTACCGCACGCCTCGTAAACAACGCAGTCTTCGAATCCAAAGGAGTCCACGACATAGGCATAGGTCTGAGAACCATCAAAGGCAACATGCTAGGATTCAGCTCCACCGCAGACCTCTCAAAAAAATCCCTGGCAGACCTCGTTGACACAACCGCTACGACTGCAAAAGCCCGCAAACTGTCTTTCAAATATTCCTTTCCAAAGCCCGCCAGAATGCCGAAAATTGCTGGAATATTCGACAAGAAGTTGGTTGAGCTTCCTTCAGAAAGGGCAGTTGAGCTCGCTTATGAAATGGTGAGCTCATCATTAGCCCGTAGCAAGAAGGTCAAGGACAATGCTGGCGTACTCAACGTAGTCGACTACGAAACACTCGTTCTAAACACCCACGGCGTTTCAGTAACAAACATGGGAACTTTCTTCGAAGCCAGCCTGAGTGCCACGGCAAAGAGCGGTGACAACATTTCTGAAGGCTCCAACGCAATTGCAGGAAGAAACCTGAAAGAATTGAAACCTTCTAACGTTGGCGAAAAAGCTGCAGAAATGGCTATTGACGGATTGCAGTCTGAGAAGCTAAGGGAAGACACTTACACGGTAATCCTAGATAATGAGCCAGCTCAAGGAGTACTTGCCAACATCTCAATGGCAATAAGCCCCGTGATGGCAAGACTCTATTGCCCGCTACTTTTGGACAAGATCGGCAAAAGAATTGCCAGCCCACAGATATCGATGTTTGAAGATCCGTTGATGCCATACGGCGTGGGTTCAGAACCAGTTGATGAAGAAGGAACTCCGTCAAAAACCCAAGTCATAGTTGACAAGGGCGTCCTGAAAGGCTTCGTGTATGACAGTTTTTACGGGGCGACTGCAAAGAAGAAAACCACCGGTAATGCGGTTCGAGCTTCATTCGCGGTGGGCGTCAGCAGTTTCCCCGGCAAAAACTACAACGGCGAACCTATACCGCTACCGCGTAATCCCTATTTCAAGCCTGGCAGCTGGAAACGAGAAGAGATTCTGGAAGACACAAAGCACGGCCTTCTCATTCGCAAATTCCACTACACGCGTGTGAACAACCCGACGCGGGGAGACTTCACAAGCGTCTTGAGAATGGGACTCTACACTGTCAAGAACGGCGAAGTCACCGGAACAGTGAAAAAGGCCAGACTTCTGGACAACTTGCTCAGCATGCTTCAAAACGTGGATGCCGTCTCAGACAAGCTCGCAGTCGCCGGTAGCTGGGGAAACTACGCTCACACTCCTGTCTTGCGCACGAAGGCACATGTCGCGCCGATAGAATAGACTCCTTTTTTTGACAACTCTTGCTCAGTGCAGAAAAGACAACAAAACAAGCGCATTACACCTTCTGCAAAACGCTTTTACCTATGCTTCTACGCATATTCCTATCGCTTCGAGGTTCACCCAATCTTGAAAGACTCTCCATCAAACGCTTTTCAATTGCTTGTCAAGCCCGTTCGAAGGCTCGTTGAGCAGAGGGAATTCTCGAAACCGACCGAACCACAGGAAAAGACCATCCCCTTGATTCTCGAAGGGAAAAATGTTCTTCTCATATCGCCTACGGCCACGGGCAAAACTGAGGCTGCTTTCCTGCCTGTTCTCAGCATGCTTCTTCACGGACAACAAGGAGTCCCAGGCATAAAGGTCTTGTACATCACGCCGTTGCGAGCCTTGAACAGAGACATGCTTGAAAGGCTTGAGTGGTGGTGCAACAACCTTGACATTAAGCTGGCTCTGAGACACGGAGATACAGAAACAAAGGAGAGAGTGCGCCAATCTAGAAGTCCACCCGACGTTCTAATAACGACTCCTGAAACATTGCAGGCAATTCTGTCCGGCTGGATCATGCGACAGCACCTGCAGCAGGTGCGATGGGTCATAATTGATGAAGTACATGAGATGGCGGACAGCAAACGTGGAAGCCAGCTTGCCTTGGCTTTGGAACGGCTGAGGGCAATGGTTGGAAGAGAATTCCAACTCATAGGTCTTTCAGCTACGATCGGCACTCCAGATAAGGTGGCTCAGTTTCTCGTTGGCAAGGGCAGAAGTGTCGAGATTGTGCGCGTTCCAGTTGCCAGAATGATGCGCTTGAAAATCATATTTCCAGCGCCAAATGATGAAGATCTGCGGCTTTCTTCGCAGCTCTACACGCATCCAGAAGTCGCCGCGAGACTGCGGATTATTAGAGACTACATCAACCAACACAAGTCTGTGCTCTTATTCACGAACACGCGTGCGGTGTCAGAAGTGTTGGCAAGCAGATTCAAGGTCTGGGACATTGATTTTCCAGTTTCCATACATCATGGCTCACTCGCCAAGCCTTCACGAATCGCAGCTGAGAAAGGATTGAAGAGCGGCGAGCTGAGGGGACTTGTTTGCACGAGTTCTCTGGAACTGGGGATCGATGTGGGCAGCATTGATTTGGTCATTCAATACATGAGTCCACGGCAGGCAACCCGTCTCATTCAGCGTGTAGGCAGGAGCGGACACAGAATCGGCCGCATAGCTGAAGGAATCATCGTCGCGTTGGATTCTGATGACGCGCTTGAGGCCATGGCCATAGCTAAAAAAGCGTTGAAAGAAGACTTAGAACCCGTCCAAATCCCGCCCAAGCCCTACGACGTCCTATCGCACCAGATTGCAGGGTTGCTGCTTAAGAATCGCCGACTTGCTTTTGAGGAGATTCTGGAGCTGTTCAGGTATGCTTATCCTTACGAAGACTTGACGGTGGAAGACATTGAGAAGGTTCTCAGGTACATGCATCAGCGTTTTCCGCGTTTGGCATGGGTCTCATTTGAAGACAAAGTCGTTCTGAAGCCCCGGCAAACCAAAGCATTGTTCGAGTACTATTTCGACAATCTGTCAATGATCCCAGAGGAGAAGCAGTTTCTCGTAGTTGACGAGGCAAGTGATTCAGCCGTTGGAGTCTTGGACGAAGCATTCATGGCCGAGTTCGGCAAGCCGGGAACAAAATTCATTATCAGAGGGACACCGTGGATGATTCAGCACGTTTCTGAGGACAGAGTGCATGTTAGGCCGATTGATGACCCCACTGGGGCCATACCGAGCTGGATTGGTGAAGAGATCCCGGTGCCCTTCGAAGTTTCGCAAGAAGTCGGGGCAATCAGGGGTTTTGTGGAAGAACAGATGCACAAGGGCGTTGATCCACAAGAGATTGCAGTCAGACTAAGCGAACGGTATCCTTCTGAGAGGGAAGCCATCCTGCGAGCTTTAGGTGAGACGATTGAACACGTGAACGCTGGCTTTCCTGTTCCCACTGACAAGCGAATGATCGTCGAAGACTGGGGCGAGTTCGTCCTTATTCAAGTTAACTTCGGTTCACTTACGAACAGAGCCTTAGCTCAACTGCTTGGTCAGCTGCTTTCCGAAAAAGTCGGGTACACTGCCGTGGTTCAGCACGATCCGTATCGCATTTTTGTGCAGACGATGGGAACGGTGAACGCAGACCACGTCGTGAAACTATTCAACGAAATGCAGAGTCTGTCAGAGCAAGCAGTACGAGATAGTTTAACATTGGCTACTGTGAAGACTGGGCTTTTCAAACGACGAATGATTCATGTAGCAAGACGCTTTGGAGCGCTGAAAAAGTGGGCGGACTTCAGCAGTATAAGCCTTCAAAAACTAGTCAAGAGTTTCGAGGAGACACCAATCTACGAAGAAGCCTTGAAAGAAGTGTTTACAAAAGACCTAGACGTGGAGAACCTTATCCACGTCCTTCGGAAGATACGCGAAGGCGAAATAGTGGTACAGAAGGTTGAGACTGGCGGAAACGCAACGCCAATTGCTCGCGTGGGTATTGAACGTGTTAGTATGAAAACCGATCTGATTCCTCCTGAAAGAATGCGGGCCGTCCTCATAGAATCGGCAAAGGCACGTCTGCTCAATGAAACAAGTAGTTTCCTATGCACAAACTGCTGGAACTACGTTGAAATGTTGAAGGCAAAAGACTTGCCAGACAAGCCGAAGTGTCCAAGATGCGGTTCCACAGCTCTGGGACTCCTTAAAGTTGAGGAAGAAAAAGCGTTGACCATTACTGAGAAAAAAGGCGAAAAACTGACTAAGAACGAAGAAAAACTGCATGACTATGCACTTCAAACCGCTCGGTTGATGGAGGAATTCGGGAAAACTGCGGCAGTGGCACTTTCTGCCAGAAGAGTGCAACCTTCAGACGTGAAGGAAATACTTGAAAAAGAGCCCAGACTCACCGACAAGTTCTATGAGCTTGTGCTTGAGGCTGAACGCAAGGTCATAAGCAAAAGGTTCTGGTAAGCAACTGTCACGGCAGGCGCTCAGTTCAAGAACCAGTCTGACAACTTCAGCCCCTAACGGTCTATCCCAAAAGTGTTTTAGGTTCATAACAAGTCTTAAATTAAAGCTTACCTAACTGTGCGTAAGCGCCTGCAGCTCATAGTGAGAGGCATACGATTTGGAAATAAGTCGAAAAAAGCTCCGAGAAGAAGTTCTTGAAAGAATCAAATACGTCAAAACGTGCGTCTTGGCGAGAGAAGTCTGTCTCCTCGTCCGCACAAACCGTGCTGTATTGGATCCGAAAGACGTGCAGGAAATCTGCATGTATGTGTCGGAACTCTGCAGAGACGAAGGCTGCCAAGAACCAAGCGAGATGTGCCACAAAGCTGCTGAGTTTGTGGGCTCCGGAGAAGAGGCAAAGTACTTGGAAATGTGTGCCCAGAGCTGCTTGAAATGTGGTGAAGCTCGTCAGCCAGCGCCTAAGAAAGCCACATATGTCTCATGAACACGGCAAATCTTAAAAAGAGCAAACCCACTGTTAAACCGCAGGGGGCGACTGTATTTAAAGGGAGGCTAAATGACTGTACATTGCACCGTTTGTCCCAAGTCCGCCACAGGTAATTCGCCAAATGCTGACATTAGCTGAATTGAGAGCAGGAGAAGTCCTGTTTGACCTCGGTGCGGGCGATGGCAGGACAGTGATCATGGCTGCGAAAGAGTTCGGCGCAAGAGCTGTTGGCGTGGAACTACGAGAAGATCTTGTGAAGAAGGCGTTGAGTACAGTCTACGAGCAAAGCCTGCAAGACAGAATAACTATCGTCAACGGCGACATGTTCAAAGTGGACTTGACCTCAGCAGATGTCATTTTCCTTTACCTTACCACGAGTGCAAATGAAAAGATTAGGCCTAAACTTGAAAATGAGCTCAAACGGGGCGTCCGCATTGTTTCGCACGACTATGAGGTTGTAGGTTGGAGACCTGCAAAAGTTGTGACTTTCTGCGAAAACCAATCCTTGGGATTTCCTTCGCACACGCTTTACCTGTACAGGAAAACCTAGTTCTGGGAAGAACCATGTCTCCTCAGTCTTTCAAAACATCACTAAGAGTAACTTGGGCAGACACTGACGCGGCACAGGTTGTGCACTACTCAAACTATTTCAGATTCTTCGAGAGAACAGAAGAGGAATTTTACCGTTATCTCGGCTTCAGCTTTCTCGACTTTAGGAAAAGAGGACTGTGGTTTCCACGGGTGGAGGCTTTCTGTCAGTACAAGAAACCAGCTAGATACGACGATCTGCTTGAGGTGGAACTGACGGTCGAAGAACTGAAAGAGAAATCCGCGAAGCTCAGTTTCAGAATTGCCAACAAAGAAACGTCGGATCTTCTCGCAACTGGATACGTAGTCGTCGTGGCGGCAGACAAGGAATCAGGCAGGGCGACATGGATCCCGCCGGAAATTGTTGAGAAACTGAAGCCCTTCTGCAAGTAGATTTTATAAGACACGCTAATTTCAGATTTCACTTAGTGAAAGACACTATGCAGTTTGTTCCATGGCGACACATTGCAGACTGGAAATGCACTGGTTGTGGCGACTGCTGCAAACTCTACAGTGTGGTCATAAGCTTTCACGAATGGCTCAGAATCGTCAAAAACTACGGTGTCGAACACACTGTGTCAGGTTTGGACAAGCTGTTCATAAACCGCAGGAGCGACGGATCATGCGCTTTCCTGAGCAATGGTTCAGACGTTTGCTTATGCGGATTGCAGCGCATGAAGCCCAAAGCATGCCAATTATGGCCTTTTAAAGTTCTGATGAAACCGAAATTCGGCTTTCCAAACGAGGCAATCTATCATTTTGGCGAAAATAGAGTATTCATTTATGCAGACTCGATGTGCAACGGTCTGAGACTCGGAACGCCAACGTTAGAGTTCGCACATTTCACATTGAAAGAATTCGTGGAGATCGCTGCCGGCCTGCGCAACAACCAATTGAAAACAACTTCCGACCTAAGACTTGGTCAATCCTTTCTTGATTTCAGAGTCTGGCGTGACAGAGGCTACTTCTAGCAAAGATGTGGGGAAAGATCACGAAAAAACAGTGCCTATTCATCGTTTCAACCTGATAGCAGCCCCAATCGCTTTCATAATCAGCATCTGACCCGAGGCAGAATGGAGAGAAATCTAGTGAGTCTCACTAGTTTGGAACGTGATTTGGAAAACGAAGAATCTCCTGTTTCAGAACTTCCGGAAAGGAAACGACTCTATTGTTGTTTTTTCTGTACTGTCGCTTTCTCCTCTTCCAGTTCCCTAACGCGTGTTTCTATGAACTCCGTGACTTTCTCTTGTCCATACTTCTTTTCTTCCTGTTGTTTTTTCAACTGTTCTTCGATCGTTTTCAGAACTTTCTCCATGTCAAAGGGCTTCATAATGTAGGCATCCGCTCCTTTATTCAGCGCTTCGACGGCATTTTGCACTGATGGGAAGCCGGTGATCATTATCTTTCGCATTTTAGGCGTCGTCTCTTTCACTTTTGCCAACAGCTTGGTCCCCTCAATGTCCGGAAGTCGAATGTCAAACAAAGCCAAGTTGTAGAAGTTGGCGTAAGTCTTCTCTACTGCCTGTTTGCCGTTTTCTGCAGTGTCGACTACGTAGCCATTTTCCTCCAAGACGGCGGCTAGGACTGTTCTGATGCTTTCGTCGTCGTCGACAACAAGGATTCTGGCAGGTTCACCCACACTTTTTCACCTCCATCTGCTTTGGGTTTGGGTTCAAGGGGGACAGTGACCGCGAATGTTGTGCCTTCGCCAACTACGCTTTCGACGTAAATTTTGCCCTGATGTGCTTCTATTATGCGTTTGCAGATGGCTAGGCCTAGACCCATCCCCTTTGCCTTGGTTGTGAAGAACGGCGTCCAAATTCTTCCCAAGACTTCTTTTGCCATGCCTGTTCCGCTGTCAGTGAAAATGAACTCGATATTGCCGTCTGATGTTCTGCTGGAGACTGTGAGTTTGCCCCCTTGAGGCATGGCTTCGAGGGCGTTTTTGATCAAGTTTCCAAAGACTCTTTTCATCTTGTCGATGTCTATCTTGATTTTTGGTTCGTTTTCCGTTTCGTCTAGCAGTTGGACTTTTTCAGGAATCTGAACGACGGAAAGGGCTTCAGCGATGATTGATTTTGGGGTTGTCTCCGTCAATTCCAGTCTTATCTCTCTTGAATACTCCATCAGGTCTGTTATTATTTTGTTTGAGTATTGTATGTCTTTTTCTATGAACTCTAGCATTTCCGTTATTTTCCTGTCATCTTTTGGCCCGAGTTTTGTTTTCAGATAGTATGCAGCGCCGCTTATGCCGGTCAGTGGGTTGCGCAGATCGTGACCCACCATTGCGGCGACTTGACCGATGGTCGCGAGTCTTTCCGCCTTGACAAGTTGTTCTTGAGTCTCTTTCAGTTGCCGGGTCCTTTTTTCAACGAGCACTTCCAGTTGTTGAGAGTATTCCTCCAGTTTCCTCTGCATTTGCTTGCGCTGTGTGATGTCTCTTGCAATGCCCATGACTTCGATCTTCTCACCCCTCTTCACTGGAAAAGTTGATATTTCAGCCCAAATTGTGTCGCCATCCTTTCTTTTCAGCTCATACTCATCGGGTCCGCTTCTTTCTCCACGTGAGTTTTTCATGAGGTCTTCAATAGACTTCTGGGCATACTTTTCTAGAAGGACCCCGGCTTCTAGCAAGTTCCTTCCCACAAGCTCTTCTTTCTTGTAACCAATCATGAGCTCGACTTGCTTGTTCCCATCCAAAAAGGTTCCGTTAAGGTCATTCATGTAAATAGCGTCGGGAGCATATTCAATCAGTTGCCTAAGTCTCTCTTCGGACTCACGCAGGGCCTCTTCCATCTTTTGGCGTTCAGTAACGTCTTTATATGTGACCACGTTACCCGTGAATTGGCCCTTGACGATGATTGGCGCTGCGGATATGGAAACTGGAATCAGTGATCCGTCTTTTCTCTTCCGGATTGTCTCGTAGGAGACATACTCCTCCATGCCCTTTTTGGTTAGCATTTGTGCTTCCGTCTTCCTGTCTTCAGGCACCAGCAAGTCATCAACGGCTTTCCCTCTGACTTCGTCAGGAGAATATCCAAAAACCTCGGCAAAACGCGGGTTGACATCTAGAAAGTGATCGTTGAGGTCGGCAAAGATTGTGGGGTCGGGCTGGTTCTTGAACAGTCTCTCAAATTTCTGTTGACTTTCCAAGAGCGCTTTTTCTGCGTTCTTGCGTTCTGTAATGTCACGTGTGCTGATAACTGCCCCAATGACTTCTCCTTTGTCGTCAACTAGAAAGTTGGCAGTGCCCTCAAACCACAAATAATGCCCATCAGCATGCTTATAACGAAATTCCAGCATGCCCCACGAGTGGCTACATACGGATTCTAGAATGGCTTCTTTCACTCTGTTTATGTCGTCTGGATGCATAAGATCAAAGATTGATTTCCCAATAAAATATTCAGAATCATATCCCAGCGCACGTTTGTGGGATGGACTTACATACTGAAAAACTCCCTTCATATCGATTTGGCTGACCAGATCAAGCATGTTTTCAGTTATTCGACGGAAACGAACTTCACTCTCACACAGCGTTTCTCCTGTTTGCCCGAGCGCCGACAGCATCCCGTTTATTTCTTCACTCAGACTCGACAATTCATCCTTTCCTACGACCGACACGCGGGCTGAAAGGTCGCCGCTCTTGCTTATCTTGCCAACGTCTGTGCTGAGCCGAGACAAGCGGGAGAGCACAAATCTTTCAAGCAATAACATTGTCAATGTGCCGAATACTACACCGACAGCAACAAGCGACAAGATAACATAGAGAATGCTGGCCTGACCTTGAGCGTAAAGGTCCCTGGGCATGTCTGCTCTGAGTATGAGAACAGGATTTCCGTGTACATCCTCAAGCAAGGCATATCCAGCAATTCTTTTATCGTTTAAAGACTGGATGAAAATTGGAGATTCCTTCGATAAGGACGTATTGGCCTTCTGAAAGTCCGGAGAAATCGGAGAGCTGTTTATCTCCTGCAAAATCAATGGCACAAGCGTCGTCCTGAAAAGGTAACTCGATTCCAACGCGTCAAAAAAGCGTCCCGTGACTAGAGCTCCACGAATCGGACCTTCGTATTGACTGGTCAAGATAGGTCGTGAAGCCACAAGAATTGGGCCCTCAGGAAGAAGAACTATTCCCGTTGCGCTACTCTCCGTATTGGTGTGGTGCAGAAGAAAGCTGTCGTTTCCAAAATGCTCAAGTAGACCTTGCGGGACAGGGATTTCACTCCCATTCTGCAGGTTAACCGCCTTTCCAATGACGAGCTTGTCAGTTGAGTTGAAGAACAACATGAAATTGAGTCTCAGGTTAATGCAAGTTGTATTCACAAGATTCGCATTGATATAGTCAGTGTTGTTGTCTTGAATGAAGGCGTATGTGTCATCCCACGCTGCATAATCCAGGGTGGTGGCGTTCAAGTTGCTGAGTTCATTGTCTATGGTCTCAAGAACTCGGTTGATGTCTTGGCTAGTGATTTTCTGTTCCATGTCGGCAACGCCTTTCTGCATAATAATCTGAGAAACAATGAACAGAATCCCAACTAGGCTGACAATAGTAATGACTACTATCCCCAGCGTCTTCCAGCGCAGTTTCACATTTTTACCCCACAACCATGCCTTATGAACACAG
>Ga0315268_10002989_pt1 | contig 18784 bp, 14 predicted proteins | sample C1_top_MG_FD_204535 | JGI IMG/M metagenome (GOLD analysis project Ga0315268, IMG submission 204535) | Sediment microbial communities from Yellowstone Lake, YNP, Wyoming, USA - C1_top | ecosystem: Environmental > Aquatic > Freshwater > Lake > Sediment | place: USA: Wyoming | collected 2017-08-01
GCCAGCGGCGGTCGGCATCACCCTGCTGTTCGGCTTGCTGCGCAAGGAACTGGCACTGGTCCTGCTGTTCGCGGCGCTCGGCACCAGCGACGTAGGAAGCGTGCTCAGCGCGACCCAGATCCTGGGTTACGTCCTGTTCGTGACCTTCTACGTTCCCTGCCTGGCCACCGTGGCAGCGCTGGCGCGCGAGCTGGGCTGGCGGGCTGCGCTTGCCATCAGTGCAACCACGACCGGACTTGCGGTCGTCATGGCGGTCAGCGTGCGGGCACTGGGTCTGCTGATAGGTTAGTACGGGACCCGGCACAGCCGATCGCGTCGGTCAGCGCCGCGGGCCGGTCTGCTGGCGTATCAACAACCGCTCGATCAGCTTCTTGCTGTAGTTGGTCAGCTCGGTGAAGACCACGGCCATGCCCGCCGGCTCGCTACCGCCGGGCGCCACCACGCGCACCACCTCGCCGATACCCTCGATCGATTCGAAGTCGTCGACGATGACCGTGAACTTGAGGTCGACCAGGGTCCGCACCGGCAGCGGATCGTCGGTGCGGATGAAGGCGCCGACGCTCGACAGGTTGGTCACGTACTCGGTGATGAACTCCTCGATGCTGTGGAACTCACGGTTGACCTGCAGCCGCGCGTCGCGCCGTTTTTCGACCACCGCCCTGCTCATGCTCCCTCCTCGCCCGCGCCGCCGCTCTTGCGCGACGGCATCTCGGCCGTGTCGAGCGACCGGATCGCATGCTGCTCGACGTGCAATCCACCGACACCGCGCACGACGACGCGCTTGCCGGACCAGCCCTCGATCTCTTCCAGCGCGTCGGCCTCCTCGTCGTAGATCAGCGCGGCGACATCCGGGTGGCACTCGCACAGCACCCCGCCCTCGCCGGTCTCGGCTGCGGCCTGGCGCAGCCGCCGCAGCACGTCGTAGGCCACGGTGCGCCGGGACAGCACGAAGCCCTTGCCCTCGCAATAAGGGCAGGCCTCGGTCAGCGTGTGCAGCAGACTCTCGCGCACGCGCTGCCGGGTCAGCTCGACCAGCCCGAGCTCGCTCATGCCCAGCACGTGCGCGCGTGCACGGTCCTTGGCCAGCACCTCGCGCAACGCCTCCAGCACGCGCTCGCGGTTGGCCGGCTCTTCCATGTCGATGAAGTCGACCACCACCACGCCGCCGACGTTGCGCAGCCGCAACTGGTAGCCGATCTCGCGCACCGCCTCGAGGTTGGTGCGGGTGATGGTGTCCTCGAGGTCGCGCTTGCCGACGTAGCGGCCGGTGTTGACGTCGACCACGGTGAGCGCCTCGGCCTCGTCCCACACGATGTAGCCGCCGCTCTTGAGCCAGACCTTGCGACTGAGCGCACGCGCCAGCTCGCCCTCGATGGCAAACGCGTCGAACACCGGCGTGGTGCCATCGTACAGCTCGATCGAACGCACCAGCGCCGGCGCAAAACTGCCGACGAAGCGCACCAGCCGATCGTAGGTATCGCGGTCGTCGACCACCAGGCGGTCCACGTCCGAGGTGAACAGGTCGCGCGCTGCGCGCAGCACGACATCGAGGTCCGGGTGCACCAGACCGGGGGCACGCGTCGCCTGGATCGCGCGCTGCACGTCGTTCCAGAGCGTGATCAAGAATTCCATGTCGGCTTCGAGTTTGGGCTGCGGCACGCCCTCGGCCGCGGTGCGCACCACAAAGCCAGTGCCCGGCGGCCGCAGCGTCTCGACGATGCTGCGCAGCCGCTCGCGCTCGCTCTCGTCGGTGATGCGGCGCGAGATGCCGATGTGGTCGACGGTCGGCATGAAGACCAGGTGGCGGCCGGGCAGCGACAGGTGGGTGGTGACGCGGGCGCCTTTGGTGCCGATCGGTTCCTTGGCCACCTGCACCACGACTTCCTGATTCGATTTGAGGCGATCCTCGATGCGCGGCGGCTTGTGCCGTGCCGGCGGCGCCTGGCTCGGCAGCTTGGCGGCCGCGATCAGGTTGGCGGCCGGTCGACCCGCCACCGCGGTCGGATCTTCGTCGTCATCGCCCGCGGTCATCGGTGTCGGCGCTGGTGCCGGCGCTGCCTCAGGTGCCTCGGGCGGCTCGGCCGCGCCCTCCTCGAGCACGTCGCCAGCGTAGAGAAATGCGGTGCGTTCGAGCCCGATCTCGACGAAGGCAGCCTGCATGCCGGGCAGCACGCGCTGCACGCGTCCCTTGTAGATGTTGCCGACCAGGCCGCGTTCGCGGCGCCGCTCGACCAGCAACTCCACCACAGTGGTGCCGTCGAGCAGCGCGACCCGCGTCTGCTCGGCCGTCGCGCTGACGACCAGGGTGCTGCCCATGCGATGACGTTACGACGCCGCGCCGGATTGGTCCACTGCGGTGCGCAACAGCGTGGCGGTCTTGACGATCGAGGCCGGGTCGACGGCGGCTTCGCCGAAGATCGAGGCCAGCGCCTCGACCGGTTTGACCGTGCCGGCAACCGCATACTGGATCGAGAACTCGATCGTGTCGCGGTCGACCGTCAGCCCGTCGAGCAACTGTTTCAGATCGACCTCGGTCGTCCGCTGTCGGCGCTGCCGGTTGAGCGGCCAGACCACGGCCTGCAGAAAGCTCCGAGCAGCCGCTGCGACCGCCGCGCCGTCGCCACGCAGCTGCGCGCGGTAGCGGGCGCCGACGACCAACGCGCCAACGCCGGGCTCGCGCCCGCCCAGCACCTGCACCGCGCCGACGGTCAGACCGGCTGGCAATTGCGCCTGTAGCCGACGCTGCACCTCGTCGGGCGGCAGCGCAGCGTGCAGTTCGAGATCGACCAGTTCATGCTCGCTGGTCAGCCCGGTCGCCAGCGCATGCGCTGTGCTGAAACGAGGCTTGGCGTGAAAGCCGCCCGAATAGGCGATCGGCAGCTGGGCCCGCGCCGCGGCGCGCGCCAGCGACGACATGGTTTCCAGATGCGACAACCAGACCGCCGGCGCCCGCCGCTGCAGCGTGAGCCGCAGGCGCAGGACGCACGGATCGGCTGGCCGTTGCGGCTGGTCGGGCCGACGGCGCGCAAGCAATGGTGTCTGCCCGTCGCCCGCCGCCGCATCGGGTACGACCGGCGCAGCGACCGGAGCGACCAGGACCCGTTGGCGGTTGCTGCGGTGGTGCGGAGGATTTTCGATCCGCAGCGCTGTGCCATCGGCTTGCGGCCGGTACGCGATCAGACGCCGCTCGTTGAAATCGCAGACTCCGCAGCCATGGCAGCGGTCGATCGCGCAGTCACTGCGCTCGCGCGCCGGCGTGGCCAGCGCCAGCCGCCGCTCGTTCCACAGAAACTCGCGCCGCAGGCCGTAGTCGACGATCTCCCAAGGCAATTGCTCGTCCGCGGCGCGCGCCCGCGTGAACTGCTCGGCCGACAGACCGGCCGCGGCCAGCGCATCGAGGTGGCGGCGCGCATCGAAGTGCTCGTTCCAGGCGTCGAGACGGGCGCCACGGTGGTAGGCGTCGATCAGCACCGCGGCCAGCCGCCGGTCGCCACGCGCATAGATGCCCTCGATCTCGCTCGCTGCCGCGTCGTGCCAATGCATATCGATGCGGCTACCATCAAGGCCGCGCCGGATCAGCGTCTGGCGTCGCCGCACCTCGCCGCCGTCGAGCTGCGGCTGCCACTGAAAAGGAGTGTGCGGCTTGGGCACGAACGTCGAGACCGAGACACTGACCCGCGCGCGTCGCTGGATCGCGCGCGCCGCAGCCAGAATGCGCCGGGCCAGCGCCGCGATCGCGATCACGTCGTCGTCGGTCTCGGTCGGCAAACCGATCATGAAGTAGAGCTTGAGGTGGGTCGCGCCGGCCGCGAACGCGGCCTGCGTCGAGCGCAACAGATCGTCCTCGCGGTTGCCCTTGGCGATCACGGCGCGGAGCCGGTCGGTGGCGGCCTCGGGCGCCAATGTGAAGCCACCGGTGCGCTCGCGCATCACCTCGTCGGCCAGCGCCGGTGACAGCGTCTCGACGCGCAGCGACGGCACGGAGAGCGCGACGCGGCGCGGCGCCAGCACCTGGCGCACGGCGCCGAGCAACGGTTCAATCGCGGCGTAGTCGCCGGTCGACAGCGACAGCAGACCGGCCTGCTCGTACCCGGTCACGGCAGCGGTCGCGGCCAGATCGGTCACCACCCGCTGCGGACTGCGTTGGCGAGTTGGCCGGTAGATCATCCCGGCCTGGCAAAAACGGCAGCCGCGCGTGCAGCCCCGCTGAATCTCGACCACGGCCCGGTTGTGCACGGCGTCGACGTGCGGCACCACCCAGCGCTGCGGGCTGGCGACCGCCTCGAGATCATCGACCAGACGGCTGCGAATGCGCGGTCGTGCACCGGCGATTGGCTGCGGCGGCCGCGGCCGGCCGGCCTCGTCGAGCGCCGACCCGTAGTGGGCAGGCAGATAGATCCCGGCCAGCGCGGCCAGCGCGTCCAGTCGGCGCGCCCGCGACTGCCCGCGCTGCGCTGCCAGCGCGCGCGCGATCTCGACCAGCGCGACGTCGCCATCGCCGACGAAGATGGCATCGAAAAATGGCGCCACTGGCTCGGGGTTGGACATGGCCGGGCCACCGGCCATGACGATCGGGTCGCGCTCAGCGCGGTCGCTCGCCAGCAACGGTAGGCGCCCTTGCTCCAGCATGTGCAACACGGTGACGTACGACAGCTCGTGATTGAGACTGAACGCGACCAGATCGAAGTCTGCCACCGGCGTGCGCGTCTCGAGACCGAACAGCGGCAGCCCGCGCGCGGCAAGGGCATCGGCCATGTCGGACCAGACCGCGTAGACGCGCTCGGCCAGCAGGTCGGGTTCGCGGTTGACCGCGTCGTACAGGATCTTGAGGCCGAGGTGGCTCTCGGCCACCTCGTAGATGTCGGGAAAGCAGAGCGCGACGTGCAACCGAACCTGGTCGAGCGCTTTGTTTGCCGAGCCCGGTTCGCCGCCGATGTAACGCGCCGGCTTTTGCACCAGCGGCAACAGCGGTTCGATGTCGACGCGATTGGGCACGCGCCCCAGATATGCGAAAGCCCCGGCTTGCGCCAGGGCTTTCTATTCCATCACAATAATGCCAAGCCTCAGGGGCGAAAATTCTTTTTCAAAACCAGGTAACCCCCCAATGAGCAAGGCCTGGGCCAATCCGACCATCCAACTTCAACAGCTGATTATAAAAAGAGAATTTCAGACTCCGAGAAGACGTCGCCCAGAAAGGCCGGCGCGAATTCCGGACATCCGTGTCGCGACCGGGCGCCAGGTTGGCCGTAGATGCCCTGGTTTTCCCTAAAACCGATGGTCCAGAGCAAAAAAAATAAATGATTTCAGTGTGCCACTTGCGTGAACCGAGTAATAAAACTGCGACACTCTTGTCAGCGGGCGACGACGAACCGGTCATATTCGCCAGTCCCGACCTTGCGCGTGGTCGTCACCTCGCCCACCTCGGCTGCGGGCGGCCCGCGGCGGCACCATTCGACGAACTGCTCGACCGCGCTTGCCGGTCCTTCAGCCAGCGCCTCGACGCTGCCGTCGACGTTGTTCTTGACCCAGCCAGTCAACCCGAGCTCGGTTGCCTTGTCGCGCGCGCTGGCGCGATAGCAGACCCCCTGCACGACGCCGGTGATGTGCAGCTCAACGCGCAGGTCGCTGGTCACGGTGGCCTCCCGCTTGTGGCACCGGGACTATTTCGCATGGCCTCGCCGGCCGCAGCAAAAAAGCGCCTCGATTGTCGCGCGTGCTTGACAAAGAGCAGCCAGCTGAGTATCTCCAAACCATTCCCTGATTGGCACAGCCCCAACTGGCGCCAAAAGAAGGATCCGAGGCCGAGGCGCTTCGACCCAGGACGGGTGAGCGCTCGTCAACCCGCGACGCATCGACAAGGACCGCGTCGCACCATCGGCAGATTTTAGGCGTCAGGGTGTTACGGGCTCGGGCTTCAGCAGTTCATATCCGAGAATGTAAAACATGGTTTTGACGACGGGCGCTGCCCTGGCGCTCGGCCCCCCAAACGCTCCGCGTGCGGAGCAAAAAAAAGCGTGCAATGCGCTACGAAGGTGACTGATGAGCGAGGAGATCGAGAAAAAGGACGACCAGAAGGAGAACAACAAGGCCCGGCCTGCCAAGCCCAGGACCGACCGGCCCGTGCCCGAGGGCATGGAGAAGATGAACCTCAAGGAGCTCAAGCAGATGAAAATCAGCGAGCTCCACACCTTGGGCCACAAGTTCGGGCTCGAGAACACCGCGGGTATGCGCCGGCAGGATCTGATCTTCGGCATCCTGCAGGCCGCCACCGAGGCCAACGTCCAGATCTACAGCGAGGGCGTGCTCGAGTGCCTGCCCGACGGCTTTGGGTTTTTGCGCTCGCCCGACTACAACTACCTTGCTGGCCCGGACGATATTTACGTGTCACCGTCGCAGATCCGGCGCTTCAACCTGCGCACTGGCGATACCATCAGCGGCCAGATCCGGCCGCCCAAGGACAGCGAGCGCTACTATGCGATGCTCAAGGTCGAGCTGGTCAACGCCGAGTCGCCCGAGGTGGCGCGCGACAAGATCCTGTTCGACGATTTGACGCCGCTGTATCCGACCCGCAAGTTCAACCTCGAGTTTCAGAGCAACGAGTTCTGCACCCGCATCGTCGACATGCTGGTGCCGGTCGGCATGGGTCAGCGCACGCTGATCGTGTCGCCACCGCGCGCCGGCAAGACCGTGCTGCTGCAGAACATCGCCCACGCCATCGCCCAGAACCACCCCGAGGCGGTGCTGATCGTGCTGCTCATCGACGAGCGGCCCGAGGAAGTCACCGACATGCAGCGCTCGGTCAAGGGCGAGGTCATCTCGTCGACCTTCGACGAGCCGGCGCAGCGCCACGTGCAGGTCGCCGAGATGGTGATCGAAAAGGCCAAGCGCCTGGTCGAGCACAAGCGCGACGTCGTCATCCTGCTCGACTCGATCACGCGCCTGGCGCGCGCCTACAACACGGTGGTGCCACCGTCGGGCAAGATCCTCTCCGGTGGCGTCGACAGCAACGCGCTGCACAAGCCCAAGCGGTTCTTCGGCGCTGCCCGCAACATCGAGGAGGGCGGCTCGCTGACCATCATCGGCACCGCGCTGATCGACACTGGCAGTCGCATGGACGAGGTGATCTTCGAGGAGTTCAAGGGCACCGGTAACTCGGAGCAGGTGCTCGACCGCAAGCTGATGGAGAAGCGCATCTTCCCGTGCCTCGACATCAACAAGTCGGCCACGCGCAAGGAAGAGCTGTTGATCACGCAGGCCGCACTCAACCGAGTGTGGATCCTGCGCCAGTTGCTGCACCCGCTCAACGTCATCGACTCGATGGAGTTTTTGCTCAGCAAGATCAAGGGCACCAAGAGCAACAAGGAATTTCTTGATTCGATGAGCGCGTAGGCGGGACGCTACTTCTTTTTACTGAGCAATCCGAAAACTCCACCCGGACCGGTCGGCGCTTTCTCGGCGCGCGGGTCGACCGCCCGGCCCTTTTCACCGAGCGCACTCTTCATCGCCGCGAACTTGCCGCTGTCCTCGACCGCGTCCTTGTTGATCAGCTTCTCGATGTCGACGCCCAGCTTCTCGAGGTGCGGGATGGCCGCATGCAATTGCTGGACGATCGCCTTGGCAGCCTCGGACGAGCCGCGCTTCTCGGCCAGGTAGTAGGCCAGCGAGACCAGGTCCTGGACCGCCACGACCAGTTCGCGCTTGCCAAACAGACTGGCCAGCTCGCGGCCGATCGTGTTCGCAGCGGCCGCGTCGAGCACCAGCGTATCGTCGGGCCCGGGCGTGAGCAGCCCGACCGCGCGTTCGGTCAGCGGTTGCAGCACGCGTTCAGCGGCCTCTTTCGGCGCCTTGGCCGGCGCTGTCTTTCTCATCGGGGTGGTGGGCTTGCCCTGCTTGGCGTCGACCATGAAACTTACGCTATCACTCGTTGTTGGCCGAGTTGGCGTAATTGTTCCAGCCAACATCCGCGCTCATGGCCGCCATGCCCTTGCTCAGCGCGTTGTGCAGCGCCGGATCGGTGTTGCGCAACCAGCTCATCACGTCGATGCGGTTGAGCTTCCAGGTGTCATTGCAGGCCTGGCAGATCTTGTTGAACTCGGCCCGGTCGATGTGGCCGTCGGCCTTGGCCTGCTCGATGGTGGCTTTGAAGTTGGCGCTGGCCGCACCCGAGAGATTGTTCATCGTATTCTTGATGACGCCCATCGGTTCCTCCTGCGCGCTGCTCTGATTCTATCATATACGATGGGTGCACGCTTTGGCGCAGCGAATGGCAGCTACATGCTGTGCACGCCGATCGCCGCGACCTGGCTGTAGCTGCCGTATTCCTCTTTGTTGGCGAACAGGCGCAGATCGAAGCTGCCGAGCGATGACAGCCCGCACATCGCCGTCACCAGCGTGCCAGCCTTGACCTCGCACTTTCGTTTGTCGGTCCCGCCCACCGGAGTGATGGTCGCCAGCATGAAAAGGCCGCGCGGATTTTCGAGCTCGACCTTGACGCTGCCCTTCGCGTCGACGAGCGGACGGTCGGGCGACAGCAGGGTCAATCCAAGCTTGGCAAACCCAGGCGAGGCCATGGGCTGCCTGAGAAATTCTCCACGGTCGAGCGGCCGGTCGAGCAGCTGCCAGCGCGGATCCTCGGGCAGATGATCGAAGATGGCCACCGAGGGCGGGGTGAACAGGTAGTCGGTCTGGTAGTTGTCCGCGGGCGCGTCGCCCGCCGAGGTCGGATCGTCCCACGTGGCGTCGAGAAAATACCACTGCTCGCCGAGCTTGACGGTATTCCAGGCATGCCCGGATGACGCCACCTTGCCATCCCGCTCCCGGACCTCGCCCACGACGTATTCGATCGGGATGTCGGCAAATCTGCCAAATTCGACCATCAGCCGCGCGTAGCCCTCGCACACGCCCATCCGGTTGCGGAAAACGCTCTCCGCGTCCTGCGGCTTTCGCTCGCCGGTGATCGATTCCTTGTCATAGTGCAGCCGCGAGACCGCCCAGTCGTGCAACGCCTTCACGCGCAAGAATGGATCGCTCTCGTTCTGCACGACATAGGCGGCGACGGACTGGATCCCGCTCTCGGCCGACGCGGACATCGCTGCGATGGTCGGATGCGGCTTGTCCTCCAGCGGCCAGATCGTCTTTCCCACCGCCCAGCCTGTTTCGGCCGCCTTGGGCTCGGGCTTCTTCTCGACGATGGGCTTCACATCCGCCGGAACCGGCTTGCCGTCGCCCTCCTTCTTGTAGGGATTTGGGTTGGCCAGTTCGTGCAGCCATTCGAGGTTCTCGGCCGCGGCAAAGAGCTTGCCCCGCAGCTGCTCCGATGACGGGTCGTGTCTGCCGTCGAGAAACCAGTCGCCCCGCGTCGCCAGTGCTGTGAACGACGGCTTTGGATACCAGGCCAGGAGCAGCGCGATGAACGCCCCGTTGAGAAACATGGTGCGCAGGACGAAGCGATCGATGGCCTTCAGAAATCGCTTTGGCGGGCGCCTGCTGTTGAACTGCGCAGCCCTCACCTGCCGTCTGAATCGGTGCTCGGCAAACGCTTCCCAGGCAAATGGCAGCAGCGGAAAGAGCAGCAGGGCTCCGATCAGCGCCAGCCCACGCGGCCCGCCGAGATACGAGATGAGCGAGGAGGAGAGCCACACGCCGAGCAGCGGCGTGATCACCACCGTGGCCCGCCAGGCCAGGGCGAGGAGCATTAAAAAGGCGCCGAGGACGTGCTTCATGTCAATGTTGCGACCACAGGTGGCAGCGCAGGCCGGCCGTCAGTCCGCCCACGGGCCGCCAAATGCGCCTCCGCTCGCCTCCTGCAGTCGCGCACTGGTAGCGTCGTAGCGATTGCGGATCTCCTCGAGGATGACCTTGCTCTCGTCCATCTTGGCCAGCCATTCCTGGACGATCGCTTCCTTGTCCTTGACCTGCCCCTCGAACGCCGGCACGTCGATGTCGGTGCCGCGCTCGGGGTCGTGGTCGTGCACCAGCTGCGCCTTGGCCAGCTCGTACTTGGCGCGCGCCAGCCACAGCTTCTGCTCGACCAGGTCGCGCTTGACGTACAGGTGGCGCATCTCGTCCTCGCGCATCTCGAGCCGCAAGTTGGCCCACTCGGTGTACAGCGCCAGCACGTCGGGCGAGGTGATGCCGGCCACCTCGGGGTTGTCCTGGAGCAGATCGACCTTCTCGCGCGCGCGCTTGGTCGCCACACGGCCGTCCGAGATCTCGCGCTCGACCGCCTCGATGTCGTCCTTGGAGATGATGACGTCGTTCTCGGCGTCAAACAGCGCCAGTTTCTCCTCGTTGGGGATGCGATCGAGTTGCCCCCGGTCGATGCGGTTCCAGAGTCCGAAGCAGCCGCTGCCGGACAGCAGCAGCGCCGCGACGATTGTATTTTTGAGCGCGCTCAAGCCGTGCCTCCGTTCAGATTCCGCCGCTGCTCGCCGCCTCGCGCGCCTTGGGCGCCACGTCGGCGGACTTGGCACCCGACCCGGCCGAGAGCGCGGCGCGCGCCTTCTTGGCATCGCCGATCAGCGTGTAAAGCGCCACCATGTTCGCCTGCACCGCCGGCCCACCGCCCATATCCTTGGCGCGCTCGAGCTCGGAGTACGCCAGCTGGTAATTGCCGAGCTGGATCTCGGCGACCGCAATGGCGAGGTGCGCGGCGCTGTTGCTGTCGTTTATCTCCAGCGCCTTGGACGCGATCAGCTTGGCCAGGTAATGGTCGCCGACCGCGTTGGCGGCGCGCGCATATTCGACCAGCGTGTCGACGTCCTTCGGGTTCTTGACGATCTTGGCCTTGAAGTCGGCCGCGCCCGGCACCTCGACCTCTTGCCGCGGCGGCGAGTGCGTTTGCTCGGGCGGCAGATCCTTCTCGGTCAGGCAACCCTTGACGTAGCGATTGAAGGCGCTGAGCTTTGCCGCCTTCTCGCGGCAGGTCTTGAACGCGTTCTTCGACTCATTGCGCTGGACGTCGGCCTGCTCCTTGAGTGCCTTCTGGTAGACCGCCAGATCGTCGCCGGCTAACCCCTCGGGCTTGGGCGCGTTCTCCAGAAAGTCGGCTGCAGCACGGTAGATCTCGCCCAGGTGGAACAGGGCGCCGATGCCGTACTCGGGATCGCCGTACTGGATGGCCGTGATGTACTGCTGCGACGTCTCGTTGAGCAGCCCGAACTTCTGCTGCAGGATGGCGGCGTCGTCGCCCTTGCCAAACTGGATCGCCTCGTAGCGCGTGCGCAGGATCTCGCCCAGGTAGAATGCCGCGCGCGCCGCGAAGGTGGCCTGTTCGCCCTGCGCCTTGCCCGGTGGCGCATCTTGCACCACCGACATCAGCGTCGACGCGGCGTCACCCTCCTGGCCGGCGCGCAACATGGCCGTGCCAGCGCGGGCACGCGCCTCGAGACCAAAGCTGGAGTCGCTCATCACCGGCGTCGCCGCCAGGATGACCCGCCGCCACTCGCCAGCATCCTCGGCCGCGGCCGCCATCTCGATGAAGTAGCGCATCGAGTTGGCGCCGCCGATGTTGGCCACGCGCTCGTAGTCGGTCATGGCGCCCGAGTAGTCGCCGAGCAGCAGGCGAATCTTGGCCGCCGACGCCAGCATATCGGTCGCAGCGTCGTCGCGCGGGAATTGCTGTGCGAATTTTTCGTAGTAGCCGGCGCCCTGGGCGAAGTCGGTGTTGCGGATCGCCATCTCGCCCAGGCTCGACAGCACGTCCTTGGCGTAGTCGCTGTTGCCAAACTCGTCCAGGATCTGCTGGCCGGTCTCCATCATGGTCTTGACGTCGCGCCGGTCCTTGGCGATGGCAAACGCCTGGTAGGCGGCCTTGGCGGCGACGTTGGTGCCCTTGTACTCCTCGGACTTGGCGATCTTGGCGACCGCAGTCTGGCCCTCCTGGATCACCTTGGTGTCGATCATCTGCTGCTCGGCCTTGTCGGCGGTGGCCAGCAGATCCTTCTTGAATGCGTCGTCGCCCAGGCGCGGGATCTGCGCCAGCTCGCGCGCGACCTTGGCCAGGCCGGCGTAGTCTTCCTTGTTGTTGTAGGCGTCGAGCGCCAGGTTGGCCGCGGCCAGACCGTCCTTGTGCATCGGGTACTCGCGAGCAAAGGCGATGAACAGCTCGATTGCCTTGTCGAATTCGCCCTGCTCGTAGTAGGCGCGGGCGACATTGAACTTGACTGCGGGCACCTGCGCGTCGTCGGGGAACGCCGAGACGAAGGCCGCGCCCAGCGTCTTGAGCCCCTCGCGCGCCATCGCCGACTGGTAGCGGTTGAGATCTTTGATCTCCTTGATCGCGGCGAAGTAGGCGTTGATGGCGCTGGTCATCGCCTTCTTGCGCTCGTCGTCCTTGTCGGTGTCGCGCGCCAGCGTCTCGAACTCGCGGCCGGCCTCGACATACTGCTTGGACTGGTAGAGCGAGTCGGCGTAGTTCCAGCGCATCTCGGTGCGCGACGGCGAATCGATGAACAGCGATAGGTAGCGCTTGTAGGCGCGGCCGGCACGCTGGAACAGCTCTTCGCTGGTGGTGCGCTGCGCCTCGACGTGCAGCTTGGTCGCCAGGTCGCGCGTCAGCTGCTCGAAATCCGAGAAGACCGCGTCCTTCTCGTCGTCCTTGGCGCGCCACGAAAAGCGGTAGCGGGCCGCCGCCTGTACCAGCAGGCGCACGTCGCGGTCGGCCTTTTCCAGTTTCTTGCTGGCCTGCACCGCGTCGTAGACGCGCTGTGCGTAATCGATGTTGCGATCGACGTCGTGCGACAGCTTGAGCAGCTCGCGGTAGAGGTCACCGGCGGCCAGGTAGTTCTGCTTGACCGAGTAGCGACGGGCCAGCTTCTCCAGCACCATCAGGTACTCGGCGCGGCTCGACACCAGCTCGCGGAAGTACTTGGTGGCGTCCTCCGGCTTCTTGACCTCGGGGTAGGCGTAGACCAGCGACGTCAGCGCCTCGCGCTTGACGTTGACCTTGCTGTGGCTGTCGATCTGCTTGGCCTTTTCCTTGTCGACGATCTCGCTCTTGGCCACGGTCTCGAACAGGCTGAGCGCCTCTTTCCACTTCTCGCGGTTGAGGTAGCACCAGCCGAGCTTGAAGCGCGCCATCGGGTGGACGTAGCTCTCCTTCTCGGTCAGGATCTTCTTGTAGTAGCTCTCGGCGGTGTCGAGGTCGCTCTTCTCGAAGTAGTGGTCGCCGACGATCAACCACGCCTCGTTGCGGAAGTTGCTCTTGGGGTACTTCTCGACCAGTTTGAGGTAGCTCTTGAGCATGTTCTCCCAGTCGCCCAGCTCGCGCTGTTCGTGGGCGATGAAGAACGTGATCTTGTCGTTGTCCTGGTAGCCCGGAAAGTCGTTGAGGATGCGGTTGTACTCGCGGATCGCCGCGTCCTTGAGCAGGCGCGCCTCGGGCGCCGTGATCGAGCGCTTGTCCTCGACGCCTGCCTCTTCCATGATCTTGAAGAAGACCAGGCGCGACTTCTCGACGTACAGCTCGGCCAGACGGAAGACCAGGTCGGGCAGGTACTTCTCGGCCTTGGAGCGCGCAATCAGATCCTTGGTCACCGAGATCGACTTGTCGACCTTCTTGATGTCGCGATCGATTTTGCGGATGAACGCTTCCTTGACGTCCTTCTGCGTCGAGAACTCGGCGGCGCTGAGCGGTGCCGCGACCAGCGTCGCCACCAGCGCTGCGACAAATGTCCTGCGCGCGCTCATTGGACCAGCTCCTCGCCGAAGCAGCGGCTCTCGATCCTGAACCGGTAGTCGTGCAACTCGTCGTTCCAGTACTCGCCGTCGAACACGTAATAGACGTCGCGCGAGCCCAGCGGCACCGGCTTTTCGGCCGGCGGCAGCGAGGTCTTGCCCTCGCCTGCCCGCAGCCGCTTGAACACCTCGAGCGCCACCTCGTAGTCGACCAGCCGCGCCTGCTCCTCGTAGTCCAGCAGCACGTCAGCGACGCGCTTGCCCTCCTCGTTGAGGTCGACCTCGAGCTCGCGCACGGTCTCCTTGACCTTGAGGTCGTAGACGCGCGCCAGCTGGATCGCGGTCGGCGTCTCGGGACCAAAGCGTTCGATGGCATCGCGCTCGCGCTGCAGCGAGCGCAAGAAGTCGAGCCGGCGCTTGGCCTGTGGCCCCTGCAGCGCGGCGCTGCGCAGCACCGGGTGGGCCAGCGGGTCGCGCTTCTGCCGCAACGCGTCCAGCGCGTCGCCGTAGCGACGTCGATACTCGCGCGCGGCGCCTTTGGCTGCAGCGTAGTGGCACAGCCCTTTGTAGATCAGCGCCTGCAAGATGAAGCGCTCAGGTTTGAAATAGTCGCGGTAGCTGGGCGCGTCGAGCGAAACCAGGATACCCATCGCCCCGCGGTAGTCGGCGGCGTAAAAGCGCACCCAGGCCTTCTCCAGGAAGATCAGCGCCTCCTCGTGGCTGAGGAACGGCACCTTGACCTTCTCGTAGAACTTGAGCGCGGTATCAAACATCTCGCCGCGGTTGGCGCGGGCGACCTCGTCCTCCTGCGACGCGCGCGCGCCCTCCTCGAAGTAGAGCCGAGCGAGCGCCTTGAGCGCGTCGTTGGCCACCTCGGCGTCGATGTCGCTCAGCTTGGCCGCCGCCACCTCCATGAAGATCCGGCGCGCCGCGGTCTCGCGGCCGCGCTTGAGGATGTCGACGCCCTCGGCGTAGCGTCCCCGATAGAAGTAATAGCAGCCCGAGATCTGGCCCTGCTCGATATCGCCGATGTCGGACGACTCGCAGATCTTCTCGACGTCGAGCTTCTGGTTGAGCGTCTTGTTGTAGCACTCGATCGGCCGTGCATCGCCCTCGCACAAGTTCTCGGTGCTGCGCTCGATGCGGCCCAGGCGGTTGCTGCAGTTGGGGCAGATGTTGGCAAAGTGGTTGGCGGCCCAGACGTCCTGTCCGTCGCGCAGATCGACCAGACCCTGCGAATACTCGACAAACGCGCGCACGTCCTCGGGCAACTCGCCAAACTCGCTGCCTGCGATCAGATCGTAGACCAGCAACTCCTCGTCGTGCGGATAGAAGCGAACGATGTTCTCGATCGCGCGCAGCGTGTCGGGCAGCAACTCGGGCCGGCTGCGGGTCTTGGCGACGTTGTAGTAGTACTCGGCCGCCGCGTGGATGTAGCCCATTTCCTTGAGCGTGCGCGCCATGTAGTACTCGGCCCACTCGTAAAAATCGGCCGCCGGCTCGTTGTTGCTGAGGTACTCGTAGAACTTGATCGCTGCCGACTGGTAGTTCTTGTCATTGAACTTGGCCACGCCCTCCTTGAACACGTCCTCGCCCACGACCGCCTTCGGTGCGGCCGGTGCCGACTCGGGCGACGCACCGTCAGCCGGCGCCGCCTCGGCGGGCGGAGTCTCGGCCGCGGGCGCCGGTGCCGCCTCGGCGGCCGGTGCTGCCGCAGGCGCAGGTTGCGCCGCCGGCTGTGCTGCCGGTGGTGGTGGCGGCGGTGGAGCGCCCTGAGTCTGGGCTGGCACTGGCACGAGCAACAGCACAAGCCAGGCCAGCCCCCTCACGCTCGATCTATGCGTGCGCATCAGTCGTACCCTATGTTGAAGGAACCGCCGAGACCCAGGTAGAGCACGTTGTCGATCTCGAAGCGGGGTGGATCCTGCAGCACCCCGTCGACGGCAAACACGATGTAATGACGCAGGTCGACACGGACCGAAAACCACTCAGCCGCGAACAGCCGGATGCCGGCACCGTAGTTGAGTCCGGGCCGGTGGCTCATACCGGTGAACATGATCGACGACGGCAGGTACAGGATGTAGGCGGGGCCGACATTGAGGTAGAACTCGCTGCGCACGATCGTCCGGTTGAACAGTGCCATCTTGCCGTAGAACGGCTTGAGCACGTAGTCGATGTCGGCGATCAGGACCGCCTCGCGAAACGCGTAGTCGTCGCTCAGCGCGCCGAACTCGTTGATGAGGCTTTCCTTGAGCCGCGTGTTCCAGTCGTACGAGTAGGTGATGTTGATCAGTTCCAGCGCCTGAAACTCGCTGAAGTGCCAGGTGTAGCGCAGCGTGCCGGTGACACCCTTGTAGTAGGCGTCCAGCGGCAGCAGCCCGGCCTCGAGCGTCAGCTCGTGCGCCATCTTGAAGGCGCGGTTCTGGATGACCACGCTGGTGCGGTCATCGCTCTCCTCGATCGGCAGCGCGCTCAGCGCCAGCGCCGCGCCCGGCGCGAGCGCGGTCGCCAGCACCACCAGCGCCGCCAGTTTGCGATGCCGCGATCTATTGGTAGCCGACATTGAACGACCCGCCTGCTGAGAAGAAAAGGATGTTGTCGATGCCCGCATTGGGCGTCACGAACGGGATGCCGTTGAGAAAGATGTAGTGCCGGATGTCGAAGCGAACCGAGAACCACTCGACCACGAAGAAGCGCAGGCCGACGCCGTAGTCGATGCCAGGCCGCCACGACGACACGTACTTGGCGACGCCACCGCCAACGTTGAAGAACATCTCCGAGTAAGCGATCGTGCGGTTGAACAGCGCCAGCTTGGCGTAGGCCGGCTTCAGGATGTAGTTGGACTCCATCAGCACCTGCAACGCATCGAACTCGGCGCTCTCGGGCTCGGCGCGCCACTGGAAGATCTCCTCGCGCAGGCCGGTCTCGATGTTCTGCGAGTAGGTCAGGCCAACGATCTCCCAGCCCTGAAAGTCGCCGAAGTGCAACGTGTAGCGAAAGGTGCCGGCCAGCCCCTTGTAGTAGGCATTCATCGGCAGCACGGCGCCCGACATCGAGAACTCGTGGGCCAGCTTGAACCGCCGCTGCTGGATCACCACGGCATAGCCGCCCACCTCTTCGTCATCGTAGACGGCGTGCGCGACCTGTGGCGCCAGCACGAGCAAGGCGCCGCAGAGAGCGCTCCGGCCGAGCCATGATAATCTTTGCTCGAACACCCGGCCTCCTGTTGTCGGGTCCGGCCGCACAGACGCGGTCGCCTGGGAAATTCCGACAGGGGGATTTTTTTTCAAAAACTAATAAATTTCCAGCAAAAACACGATTATTCGATCGAGCGCAGGATCTCCTCACGGAACGAGGTCCGGCGGCGCACCATGCTGTGGATCTCGGAGTTCTTGCGCTCGAAGATGTAGATCGCGCCCGACTTGTTGGTCTGGCCTTGCACCAGCCGATCGTCGAAGTCGACGCGCGCCGGGCCGCGGTGCGAGCCCATCAGCTCGCCACCGCCGGCATCGGCGCCCCCGGCCGGGGTCTCGGCAGCTGGCGGCGGCGGCGGCGCGGGCGTCTCGTCGGCCGGCGGCGTCTCCTTGCCCTTCTTGCTGGTGGTGCTCTTGCTCTTCTTGCTGCCGCCCTTCTTGGCGATCAGCGTGTCGTGCTTGCCGGCGCTGCTCAAGGTCGAGGTGCGCTGCCCCAGCGAGACCGACGCCAACGCTGGAGCAGCCAACCCGAGCACCAGCCCGCAGACCGCGATATCCAACAACCAGCGATGCCGCATTGCACCCTCCGCAACCAACGCGATCACCATTATACCAGACAACGCACCAACCCGGTCATTGAGCTATTGCGCGTCGCAAGATCACACCCTCGGAGCCGACTGCCATCACCGTGCGCAACGGTGGCGCCTCGGCATCGCGCAGGGCGGCGTCCAGATCGTTGCGGGTCTTGCCCCAGACGCTGCGCAGGTGAGCGGTCGTCGGCACCTCCTCGCGCAGCCAGCCGTCGTTGCTGTGGCGCAGCACGATGCCCGAGAAACCGACCGCAAAGAAATCGCCGGTGCCCTGGTGCCACAGGTCGCGCAGAAACACCGGCGTCGGCGGCGTCAGAAAATCGCGGATCCACTGCGCCTGGGTCACATCGGTGCCGCGCACCCAGGCGTCGTCTCCATTGCGCCAGAGCAGCCGACCGTCCTCGCCCACCGCGAAGATATTGCTGTCCCAGGTGCCCCACACTCCAGCCAGCGAGTCGCGCACCGCCGGGTTGCCTGCGTCCTCGCTGCCGACGCGCGCGACCGGTCGCCAGCAACTGGCCGGCGGCGTGGCCGGGTTGGTGCCCTCACAGTTCCAGTTCGCCAGGTTGCCGGCCGACGACGATCCCGTGGCGCGCAGCTCGATGATGGTGCCGCTCTCGCCCACCGCGACCACACGCAGGTCAGCGCCCGAGCCATAGCCGACCACCTTTTTCAGGTCGACCGGGAAGAAGGTCGTCGTGTACATCGGCTGGCCGGACGCGTTGCAACGCTGGCCGTAGGAGCACTGCGAATTGGGTGGTGTCGGATTGTCCACCGCATCGTAACCCGTGCGTTGGATGTACGGCAGCTCGCAGTCGACGGCCGCGTTGAAATCGCCGCCATTGCAGTACGCCACGCCCGCAGCCGGCTGGCAGAGGCCACCGCTACCCGCCGCCGGAAAACCATCCCCGCCATAGGTAAAGCGGGTTTCGCAGACCGGGATCCGGTCTTGCACCAGCTCGTCCCGCGTGAACGCCCAGGTGCCGGCGAAGTCCGGCGGGTCCGTCGGCAGTCGTCGCTTCGCCAGGACCGTGCCCTTTTCTCCCACGACGTAAATCCCGTTCTGACCGCCGTGCCAGACGCCCATCAGCGTTGAATGCACGGTGCCGCCGCTCAGGTCGCGCGGGTCCAGAATGGGCGGATAGATGGGCGGAGTATTGGACTCGAGGACCCAGACGGTCCCATCCCAGTGAATGATCGTGCCGCTCGCCCCGACGGCGTAGATATCCTTGTCGCCGTCCTGCGCGTCCTCGCGACCGTCGACGTCGAAAAGATCTTCCTGGGTCGGCGACGGGATCTTGGTCCAGCCGGTTCCGTCGAAGT
>Ga0315268_10002990_pt1 | contig 18780 bp, 21 predicted proteins | sample C1_top_MG_FD_204535 | JGI IMG/M metagenome (GOLD analysis project Ga0315268, IMG submission 204535) | Sediment microbial communities from Yellowstone Lake, YNP, Wyoming, USA - C1_top | ecosystem: Environmental > Aquatic > Freshwater > Lake > Sediment | place: USA: Wyoming | collected 2017-08-01
AGAAAGGCCCGTCGTTTCGATGTCCAGATAGGCAACCTTTTTGAAATGTGGAAACGTCCGCCAGGTTTCGTTGTTTGGCAACGCTGACGCAAAAAATCCAGGGTCGGCTGCCCCGAGGGCGTGTCTCGACGCTGCCACCAGTCTGCATTGCTGGCGGTGAAAAGGTGAGGAACCGAACTGCTCGAGAAAGTCGTCCCAGGTGCGGATGCCGCTTTCCCAGAGCTTGCGTTCGCGGCTTGGCCCGAAGAAAGGGAGATGGATGAATGTATGCTCGAGCATGGCTATTGATCGCTGGCAACGATTATAAAACGATTATTAAGCTAACCGCATACAAGCAATCAAGGAGCTTGAGATATGGTTTCGCACCCGGCACATAAGACAACAAAACTTTCCAAAAGGTCCAGGCGACCGGGTGGCGAGCGCGGCAGCATGAACAAGTGGTCCCTGCTGAAAAATCTCATAGGCGGCGTGGAAGTCGTGATCGAAGTGGTTGACGCCCGCGACATACCAGGAACCCGGCTGCCCCTGGCGGAAAAATGGGCGGGTTCGAGACGGCTGCTGCTTGTGGCCAATAAAACCGATCTTCTGCCTGCCGGAACAGCTCTTCCGCACCTTGAGAACAGGGGCATCTACATAAGTTGCAAAGCTGCCGATGAAACCAGCCGGGAAACCGCCCGGATGGATCTCTTCCGTTCCATACTCGTCCGTACCCAGGTAAGGCCTGTCAAAGCCCTCCTGATCGGCTATCCGAACGTGGGAAAAAGCTCGATCATCAATCTGTTGGCGCACAGGAAGGTGGCAAGGGTTTCCCCTGTGGCAGGAACAACGAAAGATGTGCAGTGGGTGCGTATCGATGACGATCTGCTTGTTACCGATTATCGCGGTATCCATCCATCCGCAGAGAAAAAGGAAGACCTTGTCAGGAAGGGGGCGCTGAATGCGCAGGAGGATGCGGAGCGCTATGCCTATGCTTTTGCCGAAAAGGTTCTGCGTGTGCCGGCCCTAAGCCGATGGCTCAGCCTGAAATATGACATAGATCTGAGCAGTGCCAGGAATGGAGAAGACGTGCTCACCCTTATAGCACAACGAAGGAAATGGTATCTCAAGGGGGGCGAGCCCAATCTTGCCGAAGCTGCGCGGAGCCTGCTGAGGGCGATGTGGGAAGCGCCTGAAATCTAGCTGTGGTCTCTTTATAAATTCCATGCCCAAAGAACTTACATTAAACTAAAGCAAAAACAACGTGATTTCATGACCCCCCAGAATAAAAAATCCGATCCGCCAGCCAATGGTATCGAAAACGTTTTGGCAAAAAAGCCAATCCTCCCGTCCGAAACCATGCCAGTGAAACGGCCATTTACGCTCCTTTGCGTCGATGATGATCCTCCACTGCTTAGAATGGAAAAAAGAATGATCGAGCCTCTCGGGCATAATGTGGAGACTGTGGCCAGCGGAGCGGAAGCTCTTGAACGGGTCAGGAAAGGCGGGATCAGTCTAGTATTGAGCGATTTCCAGATGCCGGGAATGAATGGCGCGAAGCTGCTGGAAGCGGTGAAAAAGGTCGATCCGGGCATCGCAGTCATAATCATCAGCTCGACAATGACGACAGAGCTTACCCGGTCTCTCATGAACAACGGCGCTTCGCTTATCCTTGAAAAACCGATAGCTCAGGAAGACCTCAGGGAGGCGGTCACCAACGTCCTTGCAACTATCGGTCCCATTGGTCAGAAACCAGAAACAGGAAACGAATAACCCATCGTACACAAGCGTTTTAATCTCCGAGTGCGTATTCCCATCCATGCTCTCCTATCGCAAAGGTTCCCGCGCCGAGCGCGAACTCATAGACCATTTCTCCCAGAACGGCTTTTGCGTAATAAGGGCGGCGGGCAGCGGGGTGAATTCGCTTAGCCCTGACATACTGGTTTTCAAAAGAGGCATGCAGTTCGGCATCGAAGCAAAAGCCATAGAGAGGGAGAACCTAAATATAGACCGGGAGCAGTTCGAAAATCTCAAAAGATGGGAAGACATAAGCGGCATAAACTGCTTTATCGGTTGGAGAAGGAACCGGCAACCATGGGTTTTCATTCCCCTTTCGGTTTTCAGGGAGAACGACAAATCATTTGCCATTAACTGGCAAGGCGCCCAGGCGATAGGAAGGAAGCTCGAGGAATTTTCCTGACCGGTTTCCCGTTCCGGCAGTTGTGCTGAATTCCGGAAAAACTCGCCCCTTTTAAACAGTGTTATACACATTTTCTCCATGGCGGGCGAGACACCTACCGAAGCGCCCAAACAAGACAAACCAGGGCAGCCAAAGAAGAAGGAGGAGTAAAACTGAGAGAAAAACAGAAGGTCGGACCATGATAGATCAACGCGAATTAATGCTCAGATTGTGGCAGCGGGGTCCGAATGCGGCAGCCGCGCTCGGAGAGGGTGCTGTGTTGCCCCTGCTGCAATTGTCACTGGAAAAATCCAATCTGGGATCCGATGCGGTCCGCGCCATTGAGCTCATGGGCAAGACAGCTCTGCCGGAACTGTTGCATTTGGCTGAATATGGCAAACCCGAGCTGAGAACAAAGGCCATGGCTGTGCTCGGCACTGTCGGCTCTCGCATGCCCCTTCCAGAGACGGTGGAGCCGCTTTTATCCATCGTAGAGGATAAAAGAGGGATGGAATCCATGAAAACAAGGCGTGATGCTGCCAAGGCCCTGTCAAAGATACAGGAAAAAATCTCCGGTGAAAACCTGGATACCTCCGGCTGCCTTCGCCCCAGCGGATTCATCTCCAAAGGGAACGGGAAATCAACCAGGGCGAAAAAAGACAGGGAAATCCGGAAGCCCCTAAACGGGCCAAGAAAAGCTCTGCTGGTGACCGGCCGTACTCCGTGATATCGTTATTTATATTTCTGCCTGGAGAGTGATTGTCATGCGCATTCTTGTGGCCATAACCGGAGCCTCGGGCCTCGAATACGGACGAAGGCTGGTGGAAGTGCTTCGAATGGACCGGAGCGTGGAATCCAGCGTCGTTGTGAGCTCGGGCGCAAAAAAAGTTTCTGAGGCTGAGAAAAAGGGCGGGCTGCCAAAGGCGGATTATGGCGATTTTGATTTCTCCTGCCCCTATGCGTCCGGATCCAATCCGCCAGATGCGATGGTCGTCGTGCCATGCTCGCTTAAGACGCTCGGCGAGATCGCGAACGGAGTAGGCAATTCGCTGATCACCCGGGCTGCAGAAGTCGCGCTGAAGGAGCGGAAAAAGTTGATTCTCGTTATCCGCGAGACCCCATACTCGCTAATCACCATAAAGAACATGGAGCTGGTGACGCTCGCGGGCGCGGTCGTGCTGCCAGCATCCCCGGGATTCTACGGGAAACCGAAAACCGTTGACGATCTGATCGATTTTGTCGTGGCAAGGGTGTTGGACCAGCTGGCATTGGAGCATAAGCTCGGAAAGAGGTGGAAGGCATGAAATCAGGCTCTGCGAACCCGGATGAGGGTTCTATGTCGTTCCGCGATTTCGTTGATGAATTAAGGAAACAAGGAAAGGCGGTGGAGGCAAAAAAGCCCCTGTCAAAGCATCTTGATCTGGCCGGCCTGATGCACGCGCTGGATGGCACTCCGGTATATGTTCCGAAGGTTGAGGGTTCTGCGTTCCGGGCGGTGGGTAATGTTTTCTCAACGCGGGAACTGGTATGCGAATATCTCGGCCTGACGAAAGACCAGCTCATACCAAAACTCGTGGACGAAATCGCCCATCCTACAAAACCCGAATCCGTTTCGAGCGGTCCTGTTCTTGAAAACAGTACCTCGTCGGTGGATCTAAGCAAACTTCCGATTCCGCTCCATGCTGAAAGGGACGGCGGTCCTTACCTTTCGTCAGCGATCATCGTCGCAAAAGACAAGGAACTCGGTCGGAATCTTTCTTTTCACAGGATGATGGTCATAGATAAGGACCGGGTCGTCGTCAGAATCCTCAAAAGGCACCTCCAGGCGTTTCTGGACCGCAACGGCGGCGAGCTGGACGTTGCGTTCATCGTGGGCGCGCCGATAAACGTGCTGCTGTCCGCGGCCATGTCTGTCGATCTTGGCCAGGACGAGCTCGAATTCGCGAACTCCCTCGCGCCGGTGCGAACCGTTCGCCTGGGCAACGGGATCGAGGTGCCTGCTGATTGCGAATTCGCGTTCGAAGGCAGGATCACCAGCGAGCTGCATGACGAGGGGCCGTTCGTTGACCTGACCGAAACGTACGATATCGTTAGGAAGCAGCAGGTCATGAAAGTGACGAAGATGCATCACCGCAATGATGCGCTGTGGCACGTGCTGCTACCCGGGGGGCTCGAGCACAAGGTGCTGATGGGCATGCCCCGCGAGCCGACCATATTCAGCGAAGTGAACAAGGTCTGCGAATGCCGGCGGGTTAATATCACGCCTGGCGGATGCTCCTGGCTCCATGCAGCGGTTTCCATAAAGAAGAAGAGCGAGGATGATGGGAAGAAGGCGATCGATGCGGCCTTCGCCGGTCACAAATCGCTCAAGCACGTTGTAATAGTCGATGATGACATCGATGTTGACAATCCTGCCGAAGTTGAGTGGGCGATAGCCACAAGGGTGCAGGCGGACAAGGACGTCGTGATGAAGACAAAACAGAAAGGCTCATCGCTAGATCCGAGCGCCGATCCCAATTCATACGATACGGCGAAAATGGGCGTGGATGCAACCAAGCCGCTGGTGGCGCACGGCAAGAATTTCGAGAAAGCAGGATGGAAGAAGGTCGATCCAAAAGAATATGTCTGAGCGCAGAAGGTGAATGATATGAAAAAAAGTTCCGGCAAAATCATATTTTGGGGCATCCTTTTCTTTTTCTTCGGCCTTCTTGTGATGGGAGGGGTGAAGTTCTCGAAAGAGGTTGTGTTCGGCCAGTCCTACGATTCCCTTTCTGAATCCATAAAGGACGGCATCAGCAGCTTAGACGCTCTTTCAATCGGGCTGTTGGTTTTCGGGGCGGCTTTGATGGTGGGGGGGACATATCTAAAAACAAGGAAGGATTGAACGAATCGGTGGGTATCCATGGATTTGACGCTCAATAGGGAAGAACAGCGTATGTTCGATGGCGAACTGGGCGAAGCCCCACGGGAGTCCATGGAGATCCTTGTCGCGCTCGGGAAGATATACGGGGCAAAACGGATGGTGCCCATCACCAGCGCCCAGATATCAGGCGTCTCGTTCAAGACCATCGGGGACGCAGGCCTCGAATACCTCCATGACCTGGCAAAAAAGGGCGCGAAGGTGAGGATACCGACTTTTCTTAATCCCGCCGGCATGGATGAGAAGCAATGGAAGGAGATGCGTATTCCGGAGGATTTCGCAAGGAAGCAGCTCCTGGTTCTGGATGCCTATGCCAAGATGGGGATAATGAAGACCTGCACCTGCACCCCGTATTTCATCGGGATTCGCCCCAAACGCGGCGAGCGTGTCGCATGGGCCGAATCGAGCGCGGTTGCATTCTGCAATTCGGTTCTGGGTGCGAGAACGAACCGGGAAGGAGGGCCTTCTGCGCTCGCCGCGGCGATCTGCGGGGTCACGCCCGAATACGGCCTTCATCTGGATGAGAACCGGATGGCAAAGCTGCTGGTGGAGGTAAACTGCCCGCTCAAAACCGTTGCGGATTTCAGCGCGCTCGGCTCGTTCGTCGGCAAGATCGCCAAAACGAATTATCCTGCGTTCACCGGTATCGGAAAAGAGGCTGCGAGCGAGGAAAAGCTGAAGGTGCTCGGCGCTTCCATGGCAGCGACCGGATCGGTGCCCTTGTTTTTCGTGGAGGGCATCACACCCGAGTGGAATGTTTCGGATGGTGCGCAGAAGGTCCAGTTCGGCGAAAGCGAACTCAAAAATGAAAAACGATCGCTCGATTCCGCAATGAAACCGCAGCTCGTCACCATCGGCTGCCCCCACGCTTCGCTTAAGGAAATCAGGGAAGTGGCGGAGCTAGTGGCGAAGAAGAGACCGACCTGCGAGTTCTGGGTTTGCACCGCGAGAAAAACGAAAGAGGAGGCGGACAAAAAAGGCTATACGCGGGCGATCGAATCGGCCGGCGGACGGGTTGTGGCTGATACCTGCATGGTGGTCTGTCCGCTGGAAAGGATGGGGTACTCAGTCACCGGAACGAATTCCGGCAAGGCGGCAGCTTATCTTCCGAACCTGTGCAAGCAGGCCGTTGCGTTTGGGGATCTGGAGGATATTTTATATAGATAGCCGCTGAGGGAATTATCATGAGACCAAAACCAGCTGCCGCTCCGGCATGGACGTTCTATTTCGGAATAGTCGCGATGTTTCTCCTTCTGGTCGGTGTGATCTCCCAGCCGGCGTCTTTGCTTCAGAAATCCTTGTTCCTGATAGGGGCGCTCATGCTCACCATAACCGCATATCTGAATGTGCAATGGATGCTGTTCGTGCTGCAGGTCGTCATCAGCCTGGGGGCGATCATAGCCTTCATGGGGATGGGTGAGATCGTAAATTACACCTTATTACTGGGCGCTGCGTTGATCGGGACAGCCGGGCTTGTTCGGGCAAAGCATTTCAAGAGCGATCCCTGGAGCATCGTATCCTGCGTCGGTTTATTCCTGGTGGCGGCGGGGATCGCCACCGATGCCATTGCGCATCAGCTGTTCTTCGGCCTGTTCCTCGGCGTGGGAAGCCTGCTTGTCGCCCTCTACTCGTTTGTGGATTATTACTTCAAGAAAGACAATATCGCCATTATCTGGTTCATCCTGAACCTTGTCTTTGCGATAAACCCTATATTGCTGGCAATCTCGGCTTTGAAGTCGCAGTAGGGAGACCATATGATGATCAATGCTAGGGCCATCTCGCGGGGAAAGGCTTCCGGCGAAGCGCTGGTGAGCCGCGAGCCCATCGGTTTCCTTGGCGGTGTTGATCCAAAAACCGGCACCGTGATCGAGAAAGGCCATCCGCTGGAAGGCATGAACGTGGCGGGAAAGGTCCTGGTGTTTCCGAATGGGAAAGGTTCGACGGTCGGTTCCTACGTGCTGCTTCAGCTTGCGAAGAACGGCAAGGCGCCGGCAGCGATCATAAACGTTTCGGCAGAACCGATCATTGCCGTGGGCGCCATCATATCAAAGATACCAATGGTCGACAAGCCCGAGAAGGATGTTTACACGATTTTGAAAAACGGCATGCGGATCGAGGTGGATGGAACTGCCGGACGCATGGCCTTGCTATGAGGTTCGCCTAAGATTAGTGGCCTATTTTAAAAATTAATGGAACATAAAATAAATAATGGCTGCGCCACGGATGAAATCGCATCTCGCAACTGGTTTTCCCCCCAGGAAATTTCAGACCAAACCTGCCAGACGGCAGTTCGAATGGCCTCCCCAGTCACCCAAAAAGAATGTCTACGCGGTTGTCATTCTGATCGACCAGAACACCCATTTCCTGCGGGCGATGAAAAGAGCGGTCCAGGCCATGGATATGGACGTGAAGATCGCAGGTGACGCGCAGAAGGGTCTGGAAATCTACAAGGCCGAAAAGGAGCGCTGCGGCAAGGTCGATCTCGTGGTGAGCAGTTTCCGGCTGCATGAAACCGATGGCCTTCAGCTGCTTCGGGAGATAAAAAAATGCGATCCGGATGCACGCGTCATCCTGCTCGCCGGCGGGGCAACGGCAGAAGAGAAGAAGACCCTTCTTGAGGCCGGCGCGCTGGAGGTTGTGAACCGGAAATTGTCCAAACCGGAACTGCTGCAGCTGATCGCGGAGAATATGGGACCGGGCTAACCAGGCCAGATGCGCCTGCCGCGGGACAAAACGAATAAATAATTTGCCCCGAATGCTATGCCATGGTTGTGTGCTGCCGGTTTTCGGTTATCGGTCCTTTACGGTTTCGGATTTTGGGGATGGCGATACTTCTTCTGCTTTCCTCCCTCTCGTTCGCTGAGACCACCTGCACGCATAATGGCTGCGATATCACCATAACCATCAAGATCGCGTTCGCCGGTGCCGATAATGCATACATCAACAAGGCGGAAAATGAAATAGAAAGCGTCTGGAACGGCCCGAACGGCTTCAGGACGATCGGTGACTGCAAATGCAAGATGAAAGTGGATGTCCAAACCATGAAGACCGCGGACTGTGTGAACAATCCCCCGGCCGGATACCACTGCGTGACCGTGACCAATTTCTTCAATCCTGCGAAGACCGCCTATGATAATCCTCCGAGGAACCAGACCAATATCTCCGGCGCAGCGCTGTATGTAGGATACCTGTATGGTACAGCCACAGGCAACGGAGGCAACAGCATCCAGGGTTGGTGGTCTGACCAGATGAGCAGGCCTTCAAATCCGGCGAATCCCGCTGCAGGCAACTACAACGATTTCGCCCACGAGGCCGGCCATCTGATGGGGCTGGATCATAACAACAACGCCGGCAGCCTGATGAACAATACCCTGGCAGGGCCGACGCAGGACGATATAGAGAATGCTGCGAAAAACATCTGCGGGCCGAATCCCTGCCCGGACAGCTGCTGCTGCGGCAATGGCGTCGTGGACAGGAACAAGGGCGAAGGATGCGATCCGCTGGCAAAGCCGTCAGGATGCAATGCGGGCGAATCCTGCTGTCCGGTGTGCTGCCATTGTTATATGCTCCCCTGCGTAGCTGCAAACGGCGAATACCCGACATTGTCTTCATGCCAGAGCGGATGCGGGCTCGGTGCGTCATGCTACAAGAACTATAAGACCAGCTGCTGGGATTGTGTGAAGCAGACCGTGGTGGTAACGGGCACGTGCCGCGATCCCACCAATATCAGGGGCAACCCTGACTGCGACCATCCAGGTACCTCATTCCCGAAGCAAATGCTTGGGGCTTACGATTCCGGCTTCATTAACCTGCCAGTGGTTGGCGGCATTTTCGCGAACGAGCGCATCAACATCAGAACCATAGAAGGTGACGAAGGCTTCCTAATCACACAAAACGGCATAATAATGTCATCCGGGGCTTATCTGCTAAAAGATCCAACGGTGACGATCTCCACCGATAGGCTGACCCTCGGGCTGCTTGCCGGCGGCCAGATCAGCGCGCAGCAGGCTCTCGCGACCGGTCGGATACGGATCGAAGGAAACGATCTCGCAAGCGGGATAAAGTTCGGTTTTTACAACGTGCTGTTGGGTATCCACGACTTCTTCAGCCCTCCGCCCGAGTTTGTGCCGCCTGCGGAAGAACCGGAATATCCGCCCGAGTATTACAATGCCATGGAGGAATGGAACGAAGCTCGCGGATCGCCTCCGAGCGAGGGGCCCGTGGCAGGTATCGGGGAAGTTCCGGATAAACCCCATACGGGAACAGAAATCTGGAAGCCCTGACTTATTGCGCCATCCGGCCATCAGCCCATGATTTCCTTCATCCGATCTATGCGGTAATTCGTTATGGGGTCGCATTTCCCGGGCGGCGTAGGGCCGTACCTCTTGAATAGCAGCGAGCCTGCGTAAGCGATCATGGCTCCGTTGTCGCGGTTGAACTCGTCCGGCGCCACGCCGAACTCCACCTCATCCTCTTCGCACATTGTTTGGAGCATCTGCTGTAGCCGCCGGTTCTGGGCGACTCCGCCGCAGGCTATGAGGTGCTTTTTGCGGGTCAGGAAAAGCGCGCGCTCGGTCACCTCGCAGGTCATGGCGAAAGAGGTTTCCATGAGCGAGTATGCGACGTCCCGCTGGTGGGCGGCGTTCCTGTCTTTTTTTGCCGCTTTCTCCGCCGCGGTGAGCAATCCGGAAAAAACGAGGTTCATGCCTTTTACGGTATAGGGCAGCTCAACATATTTTCCGCCTTCTGCAAGTTTTGCCAGTGCCGAACCGTGCGCCTCCTTCATTTCTATGGCGCGCGCAAAGCTGTCGAAAAGATTGCCGATGCCCATGTCGAGCGTCTCCCCAAGAACGTGATAATAACCATCCGAATCGGCGCGCAGGATCTGGCTGTTGCCGCCGGAAACGTAGAGCACCAGCGGATCGTGCATGCGGCAGAGGTGTTCGCTGATCTTCACGTGCGCATAGCAGTGATTGACACCCACAAGCGGTTTATCGAATCGTGAGGCGAGATATTTGGCCCCGCCGACTCCCACCGAAAGTGGAGCGCCGATACCTGGCCCCTGTGAAAATGCGATAAGATCAACGTCCTCCATGGCGATGCCTGCATCCTTCAGGCTTTTCACCAGCACATCTGAAAATACGTTCGCGTGGTGGTCTGCGAGTTTTCTCGGTATGAGGCCTTCGTTGCCGCTGCGATACATGTCGATGACGTTGGAAAGCACCTTGCCTTCCCGGACTATGCCTATCGAGAGCGTATGGGCTGTGCTTTCGATGCCAAGGACGTTCATCAAAGCACCCCCATGGCCAGAAGCGAGAGTGCGTTGTAGGTGAGGTGCACCAGGATGCAGGGCGTTATGCTTTTTGAACGCTGATAGAGAAGTCCCAGAAGCAGCCCCACAAGGAATGTGCCGATTATCTCGACAACCGAGCCGTAGGCCAGGTGCATTAAGCCGAACAGAAGCGCGGCGGGCAGTACGCCAACCCGCGGAACCAGCGATGCGCGGAAGAGCAGCTCCTCACTGAAAGGCGCGAGGAAAATGGCAAGCATCAGGACGTATATCGGCAGGCCCTCAAGTTTGCCCGAGATCTTCTGCTGGTCATTGAAATCCGCCAGCGTTGCGATGATCCCGAATGCGAGCATGAGCGCAAAAAGGGCTGCAAGGCCGCCGATGTAGTATACAGCGATATTCTTCAGGCTGCCCGGAAATCCGATCCCATCCAGTGTCGTTTTCAGATCCTTTTTCCACAGCAGGTAGGCTGCCAGCGCAACCATGGCCAGATGCATGGATGCCACATGGAGATAGGTTTCACTGAAAAACAGCAGGAACAGGGGAAAGGAAACCACTGCGATGAGCAGAAGGAAAAGAAAGTAAGTTTTCATCTCGGTCCTTCTGGTAGCTTTCATTTTTTCTCGAAGTATCCGCATTTGCCGCAGGAACGGCGGTCCTTGTGCTCCGCAAGCCGCACCCCTGCTCCGCATTTCGGGCATGCCTTGCCCGGTTTGTAACCCTTTGGTTTTCCCTTTTCCTTCTTCTTTGCAGCCGCCGGTGCTGCCTTTTTCTTTTCGTCAGCCATGAGTATCACATCCTACTGTCCGCCTTTTCCTTCTCCCCGCCTTCCGTCATTTCTTCGCCTGCTTCTTGACAGCCGGCGCCTTCACCTTCTTTTTCTTCTCCATGAGGCCTTCCCTGACCTTGATGTGTTCGGGTTCGGTTGCCATGAGTTTGTCCTTGGTCGCATAGAGGTGCGCTACGACCTTGATTGTTTTGGTGCCAAAGGAACTGGAGACATCGCGGAGCACCATGGCCTCTGGGTTTGCACCTATCTTGCCGCCTATGGCCTGTTTAATTTCCGCCCTCTTGGGGGTAGGGCCATCGAATGCTACTTCCGCCACGACTTCCTTGCGCTCGAGCAGTTTGTTATCGGTTGTTGAAATGACATTTACGTTCATTTGATCCTCTCCATCTTCTTCTTTCCCATCGCCTCAATCACTTCGGCCTCCTTGCCGGCGGCCGCCTGGTTGACCAGATCATCGGGCATTTCCAGATCGTATATCTCATAGGTCTGCTGGTCCATGACCTGGGCGTTCTTGCCGGAAACGGACATGATCTGCACGTTCCTCCTTTCGATGATGGGAACTTCCACATCCGCATCGCCCGGCGTGAGAAGCGTTTTTTTCTGGCCTTCAAAGACGCCGATGCCTGTGATCCTCATCTTCGCAGCGCCGTGCTTGCCCGGCTTGGAGCTTTCGATCTCCACCACCCGGCAGGGCACATCCTCTATGAGCACGTATTTGCCTTCCTTGAGTTCCTTCGCTACGGCGAAAATCTTCTCTACCATTTACACACCTGAGCCTAGTGTTCAGAATATAATTCGGAGTTTCGAATGTCTAAAGTTATAAAACGTTAGGGTTTTTAAATCTGGATTATGCTTGTCGACTCACACTGTCATCTTTTCGATATCAAGGGCTATTCGCTTCCGCCAGACATCTGGCCGGTGGTGGTTGGTTACTCCCCCGGCTCGAACAGGAAAGCGGTGGAAGCTGCAAGAGGCGCCAGCGGGCCCAGAGGATATCCATTCGTGCTTGGCATAGCCCCCCAGACTGCCATCAGGGAGGATCTCGCATCGCTCGATTCGTGGGTGGATTTCATAAGGGAGAACCGGCCGAACGCGATCGGAGAAGTCGGCTTGGACTATAAATGGGCCCGGAACCTGGCGGATGTGGAGAAGCAGCAGCTTGTTTTCCGCCGCATGATCGATCTTTCCGAAGAGATGAAGCTGCCGCTGGTGATCCATTCGCGCAACAATCCGAACGATAACGAAGTCCCAAAAAATGCAGTGGACGATATCCTTCGGGTGCTTGAAGGCAGGCGATTCGTGCTGCATTTCTTCTCCGGCGACGAGGAGCAGGCCGGGCGGGCGGTTGCCATGGGCGGATACATCTCGGTTACCCACATGCGCTCCAAGGAACGGAGGAAGGTAATAAATACCGTGCCGCTGGATAGACTGCTCGTGGAGAGCGACGCGCCTTTTGTGGGGCGGACCCCCGAGAGCATAAGGGAAGCGGTCTCCTATATTGCCGAGATAAAAAATCTGGACGCCCGTACGGTCGGTGAGCAGACTACGAAGAACGCCATGGCTTTCTTTGGTTTCGAAGTGTGATGGCGTCCGTAACCGGGGCGCCAGCGCATGAGTGATAGTGATCAAATGTTCGATCCGTTGCGTATTTTCAGGAAAAAAAAGCCAGACATAGCGCTGCTTGTGGACGGCCCTAACATCCTGCGCAAGGCCTTCAGCATAGACCTTATGGAAGTGAAGCGCGAGCTCGGCAAGCACGGAAACATCCGCGTGGCGAAAATATACCTCGACCAGTACGCTTCAGAGAAGCTCATAGAGGCCATGGTCAACCAGGGTTTCGATACAGAGATAACAACCGGCGATGTGGATGTCACCATGGCGATCGAAGCCATGGAATACGCGCTCAATCCTGACATAGACGTGATCGCGCTCATGACCCGCGACACCGATTACCGGCCCGTGCTGGTGAAGGCCAGGGCCCACGGCAAGAAGACCATCATACTCGCGACCGATGTGGCATTCAGCGCCGCCCTCCGGAATACCGCAGATAAAGTCATAATCTTCAAGGCGCCGGGCAATATCGAGACGATCGTGAACAGCGAATGAGTTATAAATACTACGATGACAGATTAGAAAAGAATTTTTTTGGTGAGATTTATGCCAGAGCGAAGACCGTTCGACGTGCTTAACAGCGCTTTGAACAACACTGTGATAATCGGAATGAAAGGAGGATATGAATTCAGAGGCGTCATGGTAGCCTATGATGTGCACATGAACATCGTTCTCGAAAAAGCTGAGATGATGGTCAACGGCGAAGTCAAGCGCGGCGTCGGCACGATCCTGCTCCGCGGCGATTCCGTCACCTACATCTCGCCATCCTGAAATCGTTTTCAGAACGTTCGGGCGGTATTCGTCCCGAAAATATTTTTCTTTTATCGGGCCTTTAGCTCAGTGCCGTCCGGATTCCGGCTGCCGGAAACCGGATGCGGGCAACAGCAGAGCGCTCCCTTGGCATGGGAGAGGCCGGGGGTGCGAGTCCCCCAAGGTCCATTTTTCATGGGTCTAGTGTCACGAGTTTCGGGTTGTGCTGCAGGAAAAATGGACCGACTTGAAACCCGCAGGTTTCAAGCTGAGGTCCATGTAAATGTTTCCGGTCTTGAACTTCGCAGAATTGTCATTCTTTTTTTGGTTTCTGCGGCTTCTTTGGCTGTATTGGTTTTGTCTGTGGAGGTCTGAGAATGGTCGGGGCATCCGGTTCCAAACCCCCGGATCTGCCGGCATTGATAATTCCTATTCGAACAGCATCATCTTGTTTAATTCGGTCAGCACCAACTTTCTTTTGCTCTGAATACCCCTGATTGTTGCCACTTCCAATCAACGGCCGGTAAGGCTTGGGCGGATCCTGGAATATGACCTGACCGTCCGGACCGATCGCAAGATACCCTTTGGCGGCCAGGATTGTGGTTGCGGCGACTCCCGGCTCCGCAAACGGCTCGAGTTGCATGATTCGGACAAGTGCAGCGATCGAACCTTTGGTCAGACGCCTCTGGTAAGGCCATAGGGCCGAGTTGTATTTTCCTCCTTGCTCCTGGAAAACGTGTTGCGGCTCGAGAGCCCTTATCAGCCGGAGAGCGACCGGGTCCTGTGACAGCTTGTTCTCGCAGATTTTGAGATAAAGGGCGAGGATGCTGAGGTCATCCGCCCGTTTTCGGATCATATCGTCGAGAGCGAGGTAATCTGCTTCGGACCTAAGCACTGACCACAGAGTTACTGTAAGGGCATCATCATGCATTTCGATGCTTTTGATAAAAGGATCCTTGGGAAATGGAAGAAGCCAGGCCATCGGACTGTACGGGCTGGCGGAATAGCACATGTAGTCCTTCAGATATTGTATCTCATCGTTAGCCGAAACAAGCTTAGAGAGGGCGTTGACGCCGGCTATGGAAAATAAAAGACCGGGGCTATCCTGAGTGATACCGCCGCAAAAGGGAGGCTGACCCTCCGGGCAAAACTCATAACGTAGCGATGATATGAGGTTCTTGCTGATGTCGTTTCCGAGAATCGTTCTTGCATAATTTTTATAGCCGAGCCGTGCGAAGGATAATGCCACGCTAACCCGCTGGGGTATCAGGTTGCTGTTGGGCTCCTGCTCGAGGATAGGGTATAACATCGTGACGGAAGGGACAATATCATTTCTATTAAAAATTGGGTCGTAAGCGCCGCGCCCCCACAGGACGTTGTTAAATGCGCTTCTCTCACTCCGGCTCAATGAATGTGAATCGAGAGCCTTGATCAGGCCTTGCATGGCAATGGATCTGTCAAAAAGGTTGTCCGGATTTTCGAGAGCTATCATGTATATGCTTTTGCCGAGAAATTGAGGCGAGAAAATCCGTGTATTGGTTTCATCTCCTGCTATTTTGAATGAAAGCGGAGGCGGTTTGTTCATGATCAGGCCGAGATGTCCGCGCAGAAGCCTTACCGTGTCTGCAATGGGCACCGCAAATTGGAATCTAACTTCATAATTTGTCATTCTGCCCTTATCATCGAACTTTGGCACTACGGAGGTGCCTGGCTCCTCGATCAGGAAAAGTGGGCGTATCAGCCAATCGATGTGGTTGAGATGACCGATCGCGACCAGCGATTCAAAAGATTCGACCAGCCGTACCGCGCTGTTTTTATCGATTTTGTATGGTTCTGGTTCTTTGGCACTATCTGTCTGCAAATGAGCTTTCTCTCCCATCTCATGAAGAATATTCCCGAACCTCTGTCTGATCACGGCTACTGCGCGCTCTTTCTTCAGACCTGTGTTGACCAGGAGCTTGACCTCCTCCCGCTGGATGTCCGGGCTCGCTCTAAGATAGCTTTCAAGCGTATCGCTGATGCGCGGATCCGTGGAGCCTGCCAGATGGAGCGTTTGCGCTGCAGCTGCACGCAGGGAGATCGGTCTTTCCGTATCCCTCAGCATCCCGAGCAGTTTGCCATCCAGATGGCCCCTTCCTTCCAAAAGCCTGGAGCGCAGGCTCATGATTATTGCGCCATAGCGCATACGGTCGAGCTCGAGATCTTTCCTTCCAAGGTAGCCGATAACCGCATCAACCGCCTCATTTTCCCCTGAAAAAGAAATGAGATCTTCGATCGCGCTGACTGCAAGGCCTTTGCGCCCACGGCTCGCCTCCATCTCCTTGAGCGACAGAAGCGGATCAAGCGAATAGCCCTGATGCGTCGAGTAGAGCGCTCCGAAATCCTGGACACGTTCGCCCCGCATGATCTCCCCGAGCGCCGCCATCCTCGAATCCCGCAAAGCGACGAGATCGACGTTAAAGCCGCCGAAAGCCTTCGCACGCACCACAGCGGTATTGCGCAGGTAGAGCCCCTTCACCTGGTCCTTGAAACTTGTGCCGACAACCAGAAGGCGGTTGTCGAGAATGCTCTGCCCGATCTCACCAAGATTCCCACGTGGGAACCTTATCAGCATGAGCTCGGGTCCGCTGCCGGGGTTATCAGCGCCCAGGTCCTCAATGAGGCCGATGCCCTGGACCGATGGGTCGGCATCGCGCACGCTTGCAGGGAGAACCGGGCGGTTCTCAGGTATGATTTTGAAGGGTTTCGGAGGCTGCCTGCGGTCGTAGACGCCGAGCGCTTCGAATGGAGTCGGACCGAATTGCGATTCGATATGCTCGTCTATCATCTTCCAGTCCCTGAGCAGTGTTGATAAGCGCCAATTGATTTCGTTGGAGGATTTTTGCTGGAGATAGAGCCATGCCGCATCTTCTGAAGGCCGATCTCCGGCCGGAGTTGAGATAATTGTGGGCAATTCAAGCTGCCTGTGGACCCGCTCGACAACTTCCTTTATCTTTTCAGCATTGGTTGGTTCAGTTTTTTTCGGTACTGCAATGGATGAATTTGATGTTGGGACCTTCCGCCCCTTGCACGAAGGACCATTACATGCTCCTGGCCCGGAAGCCGTGATCTGCCAGGGCAGGGAAGGAAACAAAGGCTTAGTCTGCGGAGGCTGGATGACAACAGTATCCGAAACAGGCGGTTTCTCCAAAAACGGCATGAATCCGGCTGGCGGCTTGTTCTTGCCGAATGGCGGCAGCGTGTAGGTGTACCATGTCCTGACCTCTTCAGGAAGATCGGAAAGCGGAACATTGCTTTTATTGACAAGGTAATCCGAAACGAGTTTCTCTGGTTTAACCACCAGGCCCCGATCATAGCGGTAGAGCGGATTGCCGGGCGTCGTGTTTTCTATGACGACGGGCAAGCCTCCGAAATAGGAAGCGGACTGGATATGTTTGCTATAGACATTGATCAGCACGTTCGGATCGAGCTGCGTATAGCCGCTCGTTGCGAGCATGGTGGCGCTGTAGCAGTTGACAACTCCATCAATCAGGGCGGAGCGTATATCGCTGGTGTCGCGCTCATAGCCTTTCAGGAACCTGAACATCGTCCCGTGGAAGATGAGGTCCCGCTGCAATGCGGTATGCTCCGGGCGTATCGTCTCCTTCGCGAATGCCATGATCCGATCGAACCTCGCGTAAAGATCGTCTGGTCTCGCAAGGGGAGCCTTGCCTCGCTCGAGCATCGATATCGCATGGTCATAGTACCAGGAGCGGACGAAGAAGCTGATGAACTGCATGTGGTTGAGTCTGACCTGCCCGGCAGGATCATCGAGCATATCTGCCTTCAAATCAGCTATGAACGCTTCCTTCGCAGCCTTGATCTCAGCAAGGGTGACGGGCTCGGTGCCATATTTTGATGCATTGTTGTTCTGTGCACCGTTCGCGAGGATGTTGGTTATCGGGACGCCAGAGGAGAAAGGACCGGATAGGTCGCCGTCGCTTGTGCGCACCGGATCGGGTTCGAGCTTCAGTGGTTTAGGCTCATCTGTGTTCTGCCTGTCTTTCTGTGCGCCCTGTCCAGTTCTGCGGTCCTGTCTGGTTGCGGCATCTGCCGCGTCTTGCCGCCCTTTTTCTGATGCTCTGTTTTGTTGCTGGGGGATGTCCTCAGGTGTGAGCGATGTGAATAGCGCGCTGTCATCGGACGGGAATGCGAACCGGTCTGATGCCTCCATCCTTGAAATGATGGACTCAAGATCGCGGAGCGTCGGCGGCGCGTTGGTCCTGCGCCCTTCCTGCGCTTTCTCTTCCACGGCGTGGGTCGTTTTCAGAAGCTGGACAATCCGCGGGTAGCCATAGGACAGGATGCCTGCATGGAGCACCGCAGCGAATGCGAACGCACGCCAGAGACGCGAGGATCGGCCTCCGCGTTCCGGATCAGGATCGACGATGCGTCCGGTTTCAGTCTTTTGCGAGGCCCTCATATTCAATTTCCCATCCTGAAGCTCATTCAAGTACTAGAAGATATCTTTGCTCCCTTTCCTCTGAAACCGCGGATTCTTGAAGTGGGCATTGCCAAAAGGATCAAGATAAAGATAGCCTTTGGTGGCGAGAAAAGCAGTTGCCAGGCGGCGGTATTTTATCTGATCTTCGCCGCTACCCATCGTCGAGGTTCCTTTTGCCATTGAAAAGAATGATTCGGGCCAGGGCTCATTTATGGTCACATAGAATAGCATGGGATCGAATGTACTCCGTTTTGGAGGATAATTCCGATAATTTTCGCTGAGATGGGCTTCAATGAGGCTCTTTGCGATCGGTTCCCCTGGGTGGGACTTGCCGCATAGCTCCAGATAGATGCTAAGGCTGCCCAGCTCGTCTTGGTGTTTTGTTATCAGACTGCTCAGGCCAAGATATTCCAGCTCTGAAATGATGACCTCCCTGACATATCTTTCCAGAAAAATAGGGTTAGGGAAAGGGTCCATAAAAATATTAGTGTAACTCCAAAAATCATGGCGGTAAACCATATCGGGAAGCATTGTGAAGTACTCGATTTCACTACAGTAGTTTCTCCTATAATTGAATCCGTCAGCGTCAGGAACAGAAAAAGAATTGACCGCCTGTGCCAGCTTCTTCTTCTCATCCTTTGTGAGCCCTAATTTCGCCATGAAATACAGGGGAGCAAGGGCAAGGGAGCGCTCTTCAGGCATCTCACACTCAGAGGGATTGGCGCACTGGGTTTTGGGAAGCGGCACATTCAATTTTTCCAGGGAGAAACTGCCTGTCCCC
>Ga0315268_10002991_pt1 | contig 18776 bp, 12 predicted proteins | sample C1_top_MG_FD_204535 | JGI IMG/M metagenome (GOLD analysis project Ga0315268, IMG submission 204535) | Sediment microbial communities from Yellowstone Lake, YNP, Wyoming, USA - C1_top | ecosystem: Environmental > Aquatic > Freshwater > Lake > Sediment | place: USA: Wyoming | collected 2017-08-01
GACCCGGCGGCCCGCGTCGCCGCGACGACGAAGGCGCGCATCCATAGTTGGCATTTGTCTCTTGAGCGGAAGTTTTGCAGCCGCCTCAATTGAGTCCGACTACTTCACCAGCGCCTGTATCCGTTTGAATTCGTCCGTCCCGGCGCGTTCCAGCAATTCAAACAAAATCATCTCCGTCGAGACGATAGCAGCGCCTGCGTCGTGCATCCGTTCAATTCCGAGCCGGTGATTTTCCGGCGTGCGAGAAGAAATCGCGTCGGCGACTACGAACGGACGAAACCCTGCGTCCAACAGACCGAGGCACGTCTGGCACACGCATACGTGGGCTTCGATGCCGCAGAGGATGACCTCCTGCACGCCTTTGGCCCGTAGCGCCTCGACAAAACCCGGCGCGTCGCAACAACTGAAGGTGTTCTTTTCCATCGGTGCAAAATCCGGAATCGCCGACGCAATTTCGGCCAGGGTGGGGCCGAGGCCTTTGCGGTATTGCTCGGTGGCGAAGACCGGGACGCGCAAGATGACCGCTCCGTTGATGAGCCGGAGCGAGTTTTGAATCACGCGCTGCAATTCGTGAATCACCGGTACGAACCGCTCTTGAATGTCCACGACCACCAGACCGGCTTTCGCTCGAGTGATGCAGTGGGAATGGCTCTTGGGGGCGACATTTTTCATCTGGGACGAGGTTGAAGCGGATTGAGCGAAGCGTCAAGAATCACGCACGAGCCCAAGCGGACTGCGCCGCTACTTCGCGCGCTTCTTCGCGAGTTCCTTCCTCAGTTTCTCCAGCGGCAGCGTGTTGATCACGTCAGTTTTTTCCAGCCAACCCTTGCGCGCGATGCCGACGCCGAGGCGCAGAAACATCGCGTGCTCGTTTCGGTGGGCGTCGGGATTGATGACGCACTTCACGCCCTTGGATTTCGCGTAAGGCCAGAGCCGCCAATCGAGATCGAAGCGATGTGGATTGCAGTTGAGTTCAATCCACGTTCCGGTTTCGGCGCAAGCGTCAATCACCGCCTCCTGATTCACCGGATACGCTTCGCGCTCCAGCAGCAAGCGGCCCGTCAAATGGCCGAGCATGTGGACGAACTTGTTTTCCGCCGCGCGAATCAGACGCTTCGTGTTCTCGGCTTCGTTGTTCGCGGCGACATGCAGGCTGGCGACGACCACGTCCAGCTCCGCGAGCAGATCGTCTTCGAAATCGAGTTTGTCTTTCAAGATGTCCACCTCGCAGCCCGTGAGCAGGCGAAACTCGCTGCCGCGCGCGGCGAGTTGTTCGTTGACCGTTTTGATTTCCTTGAGCTGTTCGCGGACACGCTTCGCATCGAGGCCGTTGGCTTGGAAGGACGATTTGGAGTGATCGGTGATGGCCCAGTATTCAAGGCCGAGGTCTTCCATGTGCGCAGCGATCTCCCCCGTCCGATTGTGGCCGTCGCTCCACGTCGAGTGGTTGTGCAGCGCACCGCGCAGGTCGGTCCATTCGAGAAGTTTCGGCAGCTTGTCTTTTTCGCCGGCGGCGAATTCGCCGTGGTCCTCGCGGATTTCCGGCTCGACGTAGGGGAGATCAAGTTTCGCAAAGATCTCCGCCTCGTCCTTGCAAGCCACGAGCAATTTCGGGTCGCGCGTTTCTTCCTTGGATTTGAATAGGCCGTATTCATTGAGGCGCAGGCCGCTGGCGATGGCCCGCGAGCGCATGACAATGTTGTGCTCCTTGCTGCCGGTGAAATATGCGAGGGCGAAGGGATATTCCTTGTCGCTCACCACGCGCAGATCGGCTTGGATGCCGCCTTCTAGGATTACGCTCGCCTTCGTGTCGCCCTTGGCAATGACCTTGAGGATGCCGGTTTGTTGCGTGAAAAACCCAATGACATCGGCTGGCTTTTTCGACGACGCCAGCAGGTCAATGTCGCCGATGACTTCCTTCCAACGTCGCAGGCTGCCGGCGGTGCTGCACCGGGTCACGTCTGGATGCGAGCGCAGGCTTTCGAGCAGCGGCTCGGCGGCGGCGAGCGCATCGGCAAGGAGATGTTTGGAAGCGTATTGCCGCTTGCGCTCGATGCCTTCGAGCAGGTTGGTCTGTGTCTTTTCGCCGAAGCCCTCCAGTTCCGCGACCTTTCCGGCTTTGCACGACGCTTCGAGTTTTTCAACCGAATCAACGCCGAGGTGCTTTTGCAGCGCCTGGATTTTTTTGGGGCCGAGTCCGGAAATCTCCAGCATTTCAACGAGGCCGGGCAGGATGGATGCTTTCAATTCGTCGTAGTAAGCCAGCTTGCCGGTCTGGACCAGCTCGGTAATTTTCTTTTCGAGCGCCTCGCCGATGCCCTTGATTTCGCCGAGCCGCCCTTCGACGACGAGTTTTGCCAGCGGCTCGCTCAAGCTTTCCAACGTTCGTGCCGCGTTCAGGTAGGCGCGCGTTTTGAAGGGGTTCTCGCCCTTCAATTCCAGCAGCGTGCCAATCTCAACGAGCACTTCGGCGACCTTTTCTTTGTCCATGCGGCAACTATGGAGGCAAAGTTCACCTGGCGAAAGTCTGAAGCGATTCTTTGAACAGTGCCCTTCACGTACTTTGATGGCCAATTATTGCTTTCCAAGCAGATTCAAATCATCAAGCTATACAACTTGCTGGGGCTGGAGTACGGCGAGAAACATTCGGACACCGTGAAACCGCGAATTATGAGAAAAGCACGATTTTTTCAACGCAATGCTCACCTGTGCATTTTGGCCAGCTCATTTTCAATTGTCGTCGCGCTGTGCGCGGAGGAGTTCACGTTCAAGATGCCCGGGCGGGCGTCCTTTAGGCTCGACCTTCCCCCGGCGCGCGCGGTGCAAGCATCCGGGCAATCGTGGTTGATCGCATATCCCACAACCGGAGGCACAAACCGCGTTGAATTTGGCAACCGGGTGGTCGTGCAGCTTCAGAATACGAACGACCTGCGCCGGTTGACCGCCGGGCGTGAACTGAAAGTGGCGCGCGTGGTCGCGTCGAACATTTTTATTTTGCAGGCCCCGGACGCCGGGACGGCCGCCCGTGAGGCGCATCGGCTGGCGGCACTGCCAGAAGTGCTGGCGAGTTATCCGGTGGTTTCCCGGCCCGCAGACCGGCACGGATGTTATGCTCCCCTGCCATCGGATTCCTTCTTCGACCAGGCGATTAATTCAGGGCCAGCCGCGCAATGGTACTTGGAAAATCGCAATCCGGACGGGTCAAGCGCGGGCGTGGATTTGAACGTGCGCGCGGCGTGGTGCTGGACACTGGGCGGCGGTGTGACGATAGCGATTGCCGATGACGGTGTTGAACTGACTCATCCGGAATTCGAGGCACGCGACATGCCGGCCTTGCACTACGATTTTGGCAACCTCGTCACCAACGGCCTGCCCGCCTGTCGTGATTCCGGTTGTGCGCACGGAACCATGGTGGCTGGACTTGCACTGGCCGGGATCAACGATTTCAGGATGGTCGGCGTGGCGCCGGAGGCGCGGTTCGCGAGTTGGGTGATCTTCACCAACGGACTGCTCGTGGACGACGAGCGGCTGATGGATATGTATCAGTACGCCTCAAGTGCCGTCGCGGTACAAAATCACAGTTGGGGCAGTGGATCGGGAAAAGTTCAGGGCGGCCCGACCTTGTTGGAACAAGTGGGGATCAACAACGCCACGCTGGTCGGCCGCAACGGACTGGGCAGTGTCATGGTTCGCTCTGCGGGCAATGACCGCAGCCAACTCGCGCGGGCGGACGACGATGGTTATGTGAACGACCCCAACGTCATCGCGGTCGCCGCCGTGTCCCGCAGCGGTCGGGCGACAGATTATAGCGAGCCCGGGGCGTGTGTGTTGGTGGCAGCGTCTGGCGGTGAGTTCGGAAATGGCTTGTTCACCACTGACCTCCTGGGCACTGACGGCTGCAACTGGTTAAATTACTTTCCGCCCTTTGAAGATATGAACAATTACGTGTGGGCCTCGTGGGGCTTCACCGGCACATCCGCCGCGGCTCCGCAAATCACCGGCATCGCCGCCTTGATCCTCTCTGCAAACCCAAACCTCAGCTATCGTGACGTGCAGCAGATACTGGTTCTGTCATCGCGCCATTTTGATTATGCGGACCCAGGTCTCGCGACGAACGGGGCCGGCTTACTAGTCAGCCACAACGTCGGTTTTGGCGTTCCCGACGCGGGCCATGCCGTGTGGCTGGCCCGGATGTGGTCCAATCGGCCTCCACTCACCACGGTCACCCTGACGACCACCAGTCCGGTGGACATTCCTGACGGCGGCCTGCGAATCGCGGCGACGGGAGCAGGCGTGCCGCCGGAGCTTGGCTCCATTTACTGTCTGCCTGCGGATGTGGGGCAACACGCCGATTCGCCCACGTCCGCTCTGCCTCTTGTGGACATCGGCGAGGGCAATAACGTGCCGTTGGTTAATTTGACCAACAAGGGTGCCCTGATCCTCCGCAGTTCAGCACTCTTTGATCAAGTCATCTCAAACGCGGCAAACGCGGGCGCCGCGTTCGCCGTCATTTACAACTCCACCAATAGCGGCGATTACAACCTGGGATTGTTGGCCGGCACAGATTACGTGCCCATTCCGGCCGCGTTCATCGGTAACACGAGTGGAGAAGCGCTGAAATCGCTCTTCCAAACCAACATGGCCGCCCGCGCGCGAATCCAGCTCAACAGTGCCAACCTTTTCTTCGACATCGAGAGCACGCTCATTTGCGAGCAAGTCGGCGTGCGATTGAAGATCGAGCACCCGGTGAGGGGTGATCTACGCATCACCTTGATTTCGCCGCAAGGCACGCGCAGCGTGCTCGCGCAGTTTAACGACGACACCAGCGCCGCGCCATCCGAGTGGACTTACTGGTCCACCCACCATTTTTTGGAAAGCAGCGCTGGGCGCTGGACGCTGTGCGTGAGCGACGAAGCTTCGGGGGCAACGGGCGTGATCCGCAGCGCCAGCCTGATTCTTCGCGGCGTGCAAATCATTGACAATGATCGCGACGGTCTTGACGACACCTGGGAGCAAACGCACTTTGGTTACCGCGGGCTTGGCCCGAAGGATGACCCTGATGAGGATGGCTACAACAATGCCCGCGAGCAAATCATGGGCACAAACCCTAGCGCGATGGATGCGCCTTTCCTCCTCGACCTTTCACGGTTGAATCAAGACCTGGTCCGGCTAAGTTGGCCTTCAGTGCCGGGCACCAATTACGAAGTTTTCTGCACCACCAACCTCGCCCAACCCATGGTGTCGGTGACGAATATTCCAGGCCGGTTCTGGGAAACCGAATATTGCAGCCCTACGATTGACTCACCCCAGCGATATTACCGCGTGAGGCAACACCCGGCGCCTTGACCCAAATTGGCGCGATTCTTCTGCCAAACGCCCAACGTTCCCTTTTGGGAGGAAACTGCGTGTCGTGGATTACCGCTTGGCGACTACCTTTGTGTTGAAAAAACCAGCGCCTCGTTACACATTTCACGCAATGCACCGGCCAAAAAAAAATCCAATCGCCCTGACCATCGCCGGCTCAGACAGCGGCGGGGGCGCGGGCGTGCAGGCGGATTTGAAAACGTTCGCGGCGCTCGGAGTTCACGGCACCAGTGCCATCACCTGCATCACGGCGCAGAATCCGAAACGCGTCACCGGCATTCAACCGATTCGCGCCGACATGGTGCGCCGGCAAATCGAAGCCGTCTTCGCCGAACTGCGGCCTGCCGCAGTGAAAACCGGAATGTTGTTCTCGACGGAAATTATCCGTGTCGTTGCCGACTTTTTCGAGCGCGGCAAACGGCCGCCGATCGTTGTTGACCCGGTCATGGTTGCGACGAGTGGTGCGGTGCTGCTCAAGCCCGCTGCGATCCAGGTTTTGAAGGAGCGCCTGCTTCCGCTCGCCACGCTCGTCACGCCCAATCTCGACGAAGCGGAAATCCTCGTGGGCCGCAAATTACGGACGCTCGACGACCTGCGCGACGCCGCGCGGGAGATTCATGAACGTTTCGGTTGCGCCGCGCTCGTCAAGGGCGGCCACTTGCGCACCTTGGACGCAGCCGTGGACGTTTTCTTTGACAGCCGTGAATTGACCGTGCTCCGGGCGCGGCGCGTGCGCGGCGTGTCCACGCACGGCACGGGTTGCACGTATTCCGCGGCGATTGCGGCGTTGCTCGCGCTGGGCCACCCGTTGCCACACGCGGTGGAGTTGGCCAAGCGTCATGTCACGCGCGCCATCTCCCACAGCCGGAAAGCTGGCCGCCATTGGGTGCTGAACAATTTTTCGCGCTGAGAAAATCCCGTCGCCGCTCTCACGTTTCGTGGAATCACAGCCACTTCTTCAGCCGGTCGCGTAGAATCTGGCGGGCACGATACAGCCGCGACTCAATCGCTTTCGGTGTCGTTTCGAGGATCGTCGCCGCTTCAGCCACGCTGCGCTCCTCGAATTCACACAGCACAATTGCTTCGCGCAAATCGTCGGGCAAACGACTCACAGCGGCACGCACGGCGGTCGCGCGTTCGGTTGTGAGCGCTTGTTCGTTCGGCGCCGGCGTGGCCGAAGGAAGAATGTCACCGAGTGTTTCTTCCGCAACCGCTGATTCAGCTTCGAGCGAGACGGTGGGATGACGGGCGCGCCAGCGAAAATGATTGCGGGCGAGGTTGGCGGCGATGGTGTAGAGCCAGCTCGTGAATTTCTGGTTGGCTCGGAAACTCGCGCGCGCGCGGAAGACGCGGGCGAATGTTTCCTGGGCCAGATCATTGGCATCATCCGCACTGCCCAGCATCCGGCACAAAAATTGAAAAACCGCCGTCGCGTGGCGCTCCATCAGGTCGTTCAGCGCGGCGTCGTGGCCGGCGGCCAATCGCTCCATGTCCGCCCGGTCACGCGTCTCGGCGTCAGTGGTGTCCATGCGCATGGCCTGCGGACCCGGACATGGATTGTTCCACTTGCTCGTGAAAGCCGAGGGTGAGTCGCTGCATCTCGGCGAGGTAACGTCGGCCCTGTTCCGGTGGCATGGCGCGGCTGACTTCGGCAAAATGTTTGAGCATCTGACCCTGGCACTGGGCGCGCAGCGAGCCCAACTCCGCCAGCGCCTGCTCAGCCGCCGGCGGGACATTGGTCGCGCCGGTCAGCGCCGCTTCCAATTCGTGTTTCTTGGCCGCAATGCGTTCGCACATCTCGCCGCACTTGGGCAAATAGCCTTCGTGCAAATGCCGGATGCGCGCCATCTCCGCAGCGCCCAGATGAAACTCCTGCCGCAACCACTCCAGATCGTCCGTCGAATTTGCCATGCTCGCGACACATGCCCGCCGCGCCAGTTGAAATGAGCCGGCGAAAATGACCACGCCCACGGCCAGCAAACCGAGCAACGCGATGAGCGAGCGACGCATATTTTTAATGCAACGGATTCGGGGCTACCGCCGCAAGGTAGCGGGCTTGAGCTTCTTGTTTGGCCAGGTTCGTGCCCTGAGCCACGCCCAAAAGCGCACCCGCGACGAGCATCGCGGTCAGGCACGCCAGGGCGAATCCCGGGCGAAGTAGTCTGGCGGCCAAGCCATCCAGCCACGCAAACCCGGCTGGCAGCGAGTCAGGTTTCTCGCCATGTTCGATCCGCCGCCACACGTATTCCCGAAAGTGCGGGGGTAGCGACGGCGACTCGCGCGACTCGCGCAACAACGCGCTGAGACGGGTGTCTTCAGGTTCAAGCTTCGATGTTTTCATTCAACAAAGGGCACGGTCATTCTTGTCACCACCAGCCGCAATTTAGAGTTTTCACTGTGCGACGACAATCACAGTCACAACCATAAATGGGGCCAAGTCGTCGTCGTCGTCCGAACTCATATTCGTTTCGGGCGGCGCTCGCTTGCGTCGCCGGTTCGTATTGTCTATACACCGGCGGGCGGCAAATCCCACGGATATTTTCTGGCGGTAATATTTGCAGGGTTTCGGCGCGGCGAACGACGCGTTGTTTCGTCGCCTTTCCGATTTCTGGAAAGAATTTTGAGTGGTTTTACTCTTGATGGGGTTCTATAACTGTAGTTAACGAAACAAACGCTGGAAACCTTTTATGAAAACAGTCAATAGTCTCACCCGTAGCATCGTGGTGGCCGGCCTTCTGGCCGTGCCGCTCCTTAGCAGTTACGCCGAAACCAAGAAGGAAGCAGTCAAACCTTACACGCTGACCAACTGCATCGTATCCGGCGAAAAACTCGGCGAGATGGGCAAGCCCTACGTCTTCACGCACGAGGGCCGCGAAATCAAACTCTGCTGCAAATCCTGCCTCAAGGACTTCAAGAAGGACCCGGCCAAATACGTGAAGAAAATCCAGGAAGCCGAAGCCAAGGCGAAGAAATGATCGCCCCGCCGGTTTCGTTCCGGCACGAGCAAACGTGAAACAGTTCTTAGCCATCCTCCTCAGCCTGCTGTTCGTGTGGACGCAGGCGGTCGCCGCGCGCCAAACTCTCCCGGCCAGTGCCGGGCGCGCGGCGCGGGCTGGCTGCGGTTGCGACCAGAAGGATTGCTGCGTCACGCCCTCGTCGCCGGATTCGCAACCGGGGACTGCAACGCCGGTCCCCGCCAGTTTTCAAAATCAGCTTTCCATTCTCGCCCCCACCGCGCCGGCCTGGACTTTGCCCGGCGTCGCGGCGCAAACTTTTTCTCCTGCCGTTTCTGCGTCGCTGACGGTGGCGCATGTGCCGCTCTACACGCGGCATTGCGCCCGCCTGCTCTGATCCAACTGCTTCGTCCGCCCGCAGTGTGTACCGCGCAGGTGCATTGCGGATTTTCTTTTCGTCGCTGCGCGATTATGTCATACGAAAGCCATGAGAGCAGTTGTCCAATCCATCTTAATCCTGAGCGGCTTTGCGCTCGCCATTCCGGCGGTGCGCGGCGAGCCGGTCACAAACGTCGTGCCGGTCACACCCGCGTTCATCGCTCAACTCGCCGAGGAGCTGCGCACCAATCATCCGGCGCTCCAGGCCGCAAGCGCCCGCACCAACGCCGCCGCTGCCAACGCCGCTGCCGTGCGTTCGTGGGACGATCCCATGGTCCGCGTCGGCGGCATGGCGGCGCGCGAACCGATGCGCGCTGACGAGGGCGATTTGATTTACGGCGTCGAGCAGAAACTGCCGCTCTTCGGCAAGCCCGCGCTCGCCCGAGCGGCGGCGCAAAGCGAGTTCGCCACCGAGCAAGCCAACGCTGATTACCAGTTCCAAACCTTGCGGCGCGATCTCGCCAAATCGCTTTTCAAAACCGCCCTCGCCCATCGCATTGTTGAAATCGGCGGACAGGATCGTGACTGGTTGCAAACGATGGTGGCTGCCACTGATGCCAAATATCGCACCGACGAAGCGACGCTGGCCGAGTTGCTCGAATTGCAAAACGAGCTGTCGAAGCGCACGAACCAGTTGCGCACGGACATCGCGCTACGCGGGAACGAAGAGTTCATCTTAAACCGGCTGCTCAATCGCACGCCGGAGTCGCCGTGGCCCGCGTTGCAATTGCCCGCCGTTGCGCCGGCCATCGCTTACAGCGAGCGGCTCGTGGATTTCAGTTTGAAATACGAACCGAAGACCCTCGTGATGCGCCAGCAGGTCAAACAAGCCGAGGCTTCGGCCCGGCTCACGCGCCGCCAACGGCTGCCGGATTTCAGCGCCGGCGTCGAGGCGCGCAATTACTCCGGCGACGGCTCGCTCCGGCAGGGCATGTTCGTGCTGAGCTTCAACGTGCCGTGGGGCAACGCGGGAAAATATCGCAACGACATCCGCCGCGAAGAAGCCAAGCAACGCGCGGCCGAGTTGGACCTGACCGACTGGCAATTGTCCGCGCGGCAGGAAGTGCATCATCTCACGGTCGCGATTGACGCCGCGCGCCGCGAGGCATTGCTTTATCGCGACGAAATTATTCCGCGCAGCGAGCAGGCGCTGACCAGCGCGCGCGCATCCTGGGAAACAGGCCGGCGCACGTTGCGCGAAGTGCTGGAAACCCGGCGGATGCTGCTCGATGCCCGGCTCATGTATGCCCGCGCCGTGGCCGAGCAATACTCGATGATGTCCGAACTCGTCCTGTGCTGCGGCTTGGGTGATTTCGAGTCGCTGCAAATGATCGGCGCGGACATCCAGCCGGAGACGGCGCAACCGAAGAATTGAAACCAACTTTTCTATGAACGACAAAAATCTCACAGCTCCAGCCTGCGACAAAAATCGCGAGTCCGGTGCCGCACGCCGCAAGGTCTTGGACTGCGCCAGCCCTCTGGCGCTTTTTCTACCGAGGCAGCGACACATCAAAATGGAGCTACCTGCCCCGCCGAAAGCGCCAGAGGGCTGGCGCAGTCCAAGACGCTGGCGCGCGCTTGTTGGAGCGGTCCTGTTCACGGCGCTGCTGGCACTCGGGACGGTTTCGTGCAGCCACTCGGGGGAATCCAAAGCCGCCGAGAAAACTCTCTACACCTGCGGTATGGACAAGCAGGTCATTCAGGACAAACCGGGTCTGTGCCCGATTTGCGGGATGAAGCTCACGCCGGTTCGCAAGCAAGCCGGCGCCGCGACCGCCGCTGGCTCCGGTGAGCGTAAAATCAAATTTTACAAGTCCACCATGACACCCGGCGAAGTCAGCCCGACGCCAAAGAAGGACAGCATGGGCATGGACATGGTGCCGGTCTATGAAGATGAAGCCGCGACCACGGGAACTTCCACCATCGCGATTGACCCGGTGACGATTCAGAACATGGGCTTCCGCTCGGACGTGGTGCGGCGCGGCCCGCTGCGCCGCACGATTCGCACGGTCGCCGTCGTGGACTACGACGAAACCGCGCTGCACGAGGTGACGACCAAGTTCAAAGGCTGGATCGAAAAGCTCGACGTGGATGCGACTGGCAAACAAGTCCATCGCGGCGAACCGTTATTTGAAATTTATTCGCCGGAACTTTACAGCGCGCAGGTGGAATTCCTGTTGGTGACCGGTTCATCCACAAACGCGTCCGCTGGTGGCGAGGCTCTCAGGAACAGCGCGCGCGCCAAGTTGAAATTCTTCGACATTTCCGACGAGCAAATCGCCGAACTGGAAAAAAATCGCGAGGTGCGGCGCACATTGAGTGTGAGCTCACCTGCGGACGGTTTCGTCGTCGAGAAGATGGTTGTGCAAGGACAGATGGTGGACGCGGGCATGAAGCTTTATCGCATCGCGGACATCGGATTGGTCTGGGTGTTCGCGCAGGTTTATGAGAAGGACCTGCCGTTCGTGAAGCTCGGTCAGGAGGCGACCGTGAGCCTGTCGTATTTGCCCGACCGCAAATTCCGCGGGCGCGTCACCTTCATTTACCCGACGGTGGACGAGCGCACTCGCACCGCGCGCGTGCGACTGGAGTTTCACAATCCGGGTTTCTTCCTCAAGCCGGGCATGTTCGCCACGGCGGAGATGGAAGCGGAACTCGCTCCCGACGCATTGCTCGTGCCCGACATGGCGGTGTTGCGCAGCGGCGAGAAGAACACCGTCTTCGTCACTCTCGACGGCGGGAAGTTTGAGCCGCGCACGATCACGCTCGGCCCGCGCGCGGAACATGACATGTATCAAGTCCTCAGCGGCTTGAGCGAAGGTGAGCGCGTCGTCACCTCCGGCCAGTTCATGCTCGATTCGGAGAGTCAACTTCGCGAAGCGATTCAGAAAATGCTCAACCCTGGCGGCGCAAGTTCGCCCGTGACGAACGTAGTCTCGCCAGAGAAACAAACCGCCACGTCTGCGCCGCTCGCCGCGACGACGAATATTCAGATCGCCGCCTATATCTGCCCGATGCCTGAGCACGTTTCGATTCGTTACGATCATTCGGGCAAATGTCCGCTCTGCGGGATGACGCTCGTGCCGGTCACTGAAGAAACGCTCGCCAAACTTCAACCCGGCGGCCGCGTCGAATATTACACCTGCCCGATGACTGAGAACTGTCCCACGCCCGGCCACGGTCTCGTGAAACTCGACAAACCGGGCAAGTGCCCCGTTTGCGGCATGACATTGATTCCCGTGATGGAAGCGCCAAAGCCGACACTAGCGGAGTCAACCAAGCCCGCTGAAACCCCAGCGCAACTCTTCACCTGCCCGATGGCTGAGCACGCGGACGTGGTATCAAACAAACCGGGCGATTGCCCCAAATGCGGAATGAAACTCGTCGAGACGGGCAAGGTGAAGCATGGCAAGATCGCGGAGGAAAACTGGCGCAAGGCGCATCAGCACTAACGCCCGACTTTCAAAAGCCCTGGACAAATGAAACTCCGCCTCTCATTAACACCCCGCTTCAGCGGGGTGAACGCAGTAACTGGCGATGCAAAAACCGTTAAAACGGTTTCCAGCCCGTCGCTCACGTCCCACACCCGGCTGAAGCCGGGTGTTAATGAGACATCGGCACATCCGAGTGAAGGTCTTGAGACACGAATTGTAATTTGAAAGATGCTTTATGCTCACGCGGCTAATAGATTTCTCCCTCAAGAACAAGTTCATCGTCCTGCTCACGACGATCGCGCTTGTGCTCGGCGGCGTTTATGCCGTCAAGAACATCCCGCTCGACGCCATTCCCGATCTCTCGGACGTGCAGGTCATCGTTTATACCGAGTGGCCCGGCCAGGCGCCGCAACTCGTCGAGGACCAGGTCACTTATCCGATCACGACGAAGATGCTTTCCGTGCCCTTCGCGAAAGTCGTGCGCGGCTATTCGTTTTACGGATTTAGTTTCGTCTATGTGATTTTCGAGGACGGCACGGATCCATACTGGGCGCGTAGTCGCGTGCTCGAATATCTCAGCGGTCTGAGCGCGCGGTTGCCGAAGGGCGTTTCGCCCACACTTGGCCCGGACGCGACCGGTGTCGGCTGGGCGTTCATGTATTCGATCAACTCGACCAACCGCAGCCTCGCCGAGTTGCGCTCGTTTCAGGACTGGTATCTCAAATACCAACTCAACTCCGTCGAAGGTGTCTCCGAGGTCGCGTCGGTCGGCGGTTTCGTGAAACAATATCAAGTCAGCGTGGACCCGACCAAGCTGCGCGCGTACGACCTCTCGATCTCCGACGTGAAAATGGCCATCGAGCGCAGCAACGGCGAAGTCGGCGGGCGCTCGCTCGAAATGGCGGAGAAGGAATTCATCCTGCGCGTTCGCGGCTACGTGGAGAACCTCGACGACCTGCGCAAAGTCGCCGTCGGCGTGGGCACGAACGGGGTGCCCATCCTGCTCGGCGAAGTAGCGAACGTGCAGTTCGGCCCGGACATGCGGCGCGGCGTGGCCGAGTGGAACGGCGAAGGCGAAACCGTCGGTGGCGTGGTGGTCGTGCGCTACGGCGCGAACGCGCGGCAGGTCATCCTCGACGTAAAGAAACGGCTGGACGAGGCGATGAAAGGCTTGCCGCCGGACGTGACGTATCAAATCGCCTACGACCGCAGCGCATTGATTAATCGCGCGGTGAAAACGCTGGAGGAAAAGCTCATCGAGGAAAGCATCGTGGTGGCGCTGGTCTGCCTTGCGTTTCTGTTGCACCTGCGCAGTTCGCTCGTCGCCATCCTCGTCCTGCCCGTCGCCGTGCTGATTTCGTTCCTCGTCATGTTCGGCCAGGGCATCAGCTCGAACATCATGTCGCTGGGCGGCATCGCCATCGCCATCGGCGCGATGGTGGACGCGGTCATCATCATGATCGAGAACGCGCACAAGCATCTCGAACGCGACGCGGGCAAAAAACCGCATTGGGAAATCATCCGTGACGCGGCGGTCGAGGTCGGGCCGACGTTGTTTTACTCGCTGCTGGTGATCACGGTGTCGTTCATTCCGGTGTTCACGTTGCAGGCGCAGGAGGGGCGGCTGTTCAAGCCGCTCGCGTTCACGAAAACGTACTCGATGGCGGCGGCGGCGTTGCTCTCTCTCACGCTCGCGCCGGTGCTGATGGGTTATTTCATTCGCGGCAAAATTCCGCCGGAGGAAAGGAATCCAATCAATCGTCTCCTCATCTGGCTTTATCATCCGGTGATTGACTGGACCATCCGCTGGCGCAAGTCGGTCATCCTCGCCGCGGTGCTGATCGTTATGTGGGTTTTCTTTCCGTGGAACTGGCTCGTCACCAACCGCCTCGCGGATGGCCAGGCCAAAACTGTCGCGGAAAAAGTTGGAAGACTTTTCCCCTATCAAAGCCTCGGCTCGGAATTCATGCCGCCGCTTTACGAAGGCGATTTGCTTTACATGCCGACGACGTTCCCTGGCATCTCGCCCACCAAATCGCGGGAAATACTTCAGCAGACCGACAAGATCATCAAGTCGTTCCCTGAAGTGCATCACGTCTTCGGCAAAGTCGGCCGCGCCGAAACCGCCACCGACCCCGCACCGATGGACATGATCGAGACGACGATCATGTTGAAGGACGAAAAGGATTGGCCGGTCGTGGACATCAAGAACGCCGCCGGCAAAACCGTCGCGCACCGCCGCCGCACGCCAGACGAACTTGCGGACGCGATGAACTCCGCGATCCAATTCCCCGGCTTGAACAACGCGTGGACGATGCCGATCAAGACGCGCATTGACATGCTCGCGACCGGCATCAAGACGCCCGTCGGCATCAAGGTCGCCGGACCAAACCTCGCCGAGTTGGAGCGCGTGGCGTCCGAGATCGAGGCCGTCGTGAAGACGGTGAAGGACCCAAAGACCGGCAAGGGCACATTGAGCGCGTACGCCGAGCGCGTGATGGGTGGCAACTACGTCGAGTTCAAAATCAATCGCGACGAGATCGCACGTTACGGTCTGACTCTCGGCGCGGTGCAGGATGTCTTGGAAGTGGCGCTGGGCGGGATGCCGTTGACGACGACGGTCGAGGGTCTCGAGCGTTACTCGATCAACCTGCGTTACGACCGCGACTTCCGTGAAAACCTCGAAGCGTTGCGCGAAATCATTATTCCCACGCCGACCGGCGCGCAGGTGCCGCTCGGCCAGCTCGCACGGATTGACGTGGTGCGCGCGCCGATGGGCATCAAGAGCGAAGACGCCGTGCCCAACGCGTGGATTTACGTGGACGTGAAAGGCGTGGACATCGGCACCTACGTGCAGATGGCGCGGCGCGCGGTCAACGAAGCCGTGGCGCGCGGCACGGTCAAACTGCCGAACGGCTACAACATTTTCTGGAGCGGCCAATACGAATACATGCTGCGTGCGCAGCAACGTCTGCTGATCGCCGTGCCGCTCACGCTGCTCATCATCGTGCTGATCATCTACCTCAATACGCGCTCGGCGATCAAAACTGCCATCGTGATGCTGGCTGTGCCGTTCTCGCTGGTCGGCGCGTTCGCGTTGCTACACTGGCTGAACTACAACCTCAGCGTGGCCGTGTGGGTGGGCATCATCGCGCTCGCCGGCCTCGACGCTGAAACCGGCGTGGTCATGCTGCTTTATCTCGACCTCGCCTACGCGCAATGGATCGAGGAAGGAAAAATGCGCAACCTCACCGATCTGCGCGACGCAATCTATCACGGCGCGGTCAAGCGCGTCCGCCCGAAAGCCATGACTGCCTCAGTCATCATCGCCGGCCTGCTGCCAATTCTCTGGAGTCACGGCGCCGGCGCCGACGTGATGAAACGCATCGCCGTCCCGATGGTCGGCGGCGTGGTGACCTCGCTCATCATGGAACTGGCGGTGTATCCGGCGATTTTTTACGTGTGGCGCTCGCGCCGATTCAAACATCTGCCTGCTGGTGAATCGGTCGTGACTGCCACATAATGGAGCGCATAGATCATGAGTATTGAAGACACAATTGGTTATCAGGACGGCACGCCGGTGTGCGAAGATCGAGAGTTGTCGCGCCCTGAACGGTGTCAAAAATAGAAAAATGCATTTCTGATGAGCGAGTTAAACTCCATCGAACGAGAGTTGAATGAACTGGCCAGGTTGATTGGCCGGTTGCAACGTGGCGAACTGAAGCGACCCGAGTTCCGCAGCCACAGCGTCCACCTGGGCATCTACACGCAACTGCAACCGGACCGCTACTTCGTCCGCCTTCGCGTGCCACTCGGCATTCTCACTGCCGCGCAATTGAACGCTCTGGCCGACACGACAGACCGTTGGGCTGATGGCGAATGTCACTTGACCACGCGCCAAGGTGTAGAGATCCACAACCTGTCTCTCGACGGCATGCTGGAGGCGCTAGCGGCGCTCGCGAAGGTCGGGCTTTCTTCGCATGAAAGCGGCGGGAACACGGTGCGCGGCATCGTCGTGTGTCCGCACGCGGGCCAGAGAGAAACCGAGCCGTTCGACGTGACCGAATATTCGGCGCTGGTGAACCGACATTTTCTGCGGCATCCCGACTTTCAGACGTTGCCTCGCAAAATCAAAATCGGTTTCTCCTGCTGCGCAGAAGACTGCACCAACACGGCGCTGCAAGACCTTGGCTTTCAAGCCCGGACCGACGGCTCAGACCAGCGCGGCTTCAGAGTTCTGGTGGGCGGCGGCACTGGAGCGTTGCCTCGACTCGCCAAGGAGTTGCTCGATTTTCTGCCGGCCAAAGATCTGGTGATTTTCACCGAGGCGTTCTTGCGCATGTTCAATCGCCTGGGCGACCGGCAAAACCGCCGGCGCTCGCGCGTAAAGTTCCTCGTCGAATCACTCGGCCTGGAACGGTTGCGCGAGGAAGTGTTGAAGGAATGGGACACGCTCAAGACTGCCGGAAAGAAGTGGCCTTCAGTCGAGCCGTCCGGCAGACGCTCAGTGGACGACTCGCTATCCAGCGTCCGCGTGTCAGTCCCCGGTGGGAATCTGACCAGCAACCAGCTTCGCCGACTGGCGGCGCTCATCGAACAACACACGCTCACTTTGCGCACCACGCCCGAACAGGACTTCCTGCTGCGCGACATTCGACCTGACCAGCTTGCTTGCGTCAAAACCGCGTTGCTCGAAGCCGGGCTTGTCCCTCGAAATACGGCGCTGCGCCTGGCTGCTTGTCCCGGCTCGACGGCCTGCTCCAACGCATTCACGAATTCGCGAGCGCTGGCAGAGGTCCTCTCGCAACGACTGGCGGACGCCGCGGACGTCGAACCCGGCCAACCGCTGCGAATCCGCGTGAGCGGCTGCACCAACGGTTGTGCGCTTCACGTTATGGCTGACATCGGCCTCGAAGGACTCGCCCAACGCCACAATGGCGGGTTGATTCCGGCGTATCGCCTCTGGCTCGGCGGTCGCACCCATCGGCAATACCCGCGTCTGGCAACCGATCTTGGCATCATCCCCGCGCGGCTCGTGGCTGATTGCGTCTCGGACGTGGTTTCGGTTTACCAGCGCGAGCGGCGATCAGATGAATGCCTCGCGGTGTTGCTGGATCGAATCGGAGTCGAACCGTTCGCTGTCGTCATGCAACGGCACCAGAAATCCAGCGACTTGCGCGACTTGATGACGGACGTGGGAGACCAAGCGCCTTACCGTGGTCAAAACGAAGCGCCCGCCCCGACCTGCTGACGGATAGAGAACCTTCATCGGATTCGCCTTGGTGAACACTTGCGCCGACGTGATGAAACGCATCACCACGTTCGGCGGTAGGCGAGGACTGCCCGCTCCACCTTGAGTTCTATTTGGCCGAGATCGGCTTCATCGTCAGCGGATCGCGCAGCGGCAGTTCGGTGAACTTTCCGCCCGCCAAATCCGTGAGCTTCACCGGATGATCCGGATGGCCCAGGAGAATTTCGCTTTTCTGGCCGACGGTTAGGATCACGAGTTTTTCCGGTGTCAGATATTTTTTCGCGACGCGTTGCACGTCGTCCTTGGTGACCGCCCCGATTCTGGAGCGGAAATTTTTCCAGAACTGAGGGTCTTGCGCGTAGCGTCCGGTGAATTCGTCCTGGGCAAAGGCGCCAGCCACCTGGCCTTTCGAGGCAAAGCTGCGCGGGAAGCGGTCAATGTAACCGCGCTTGGAGTTGTTCAATTCCTCGTCGCTCACGGGCTCGGCGGTGATGCGTTTGATTTCCTCCAGCACGATCGAAGTTGCATAGGCCACGGTGCGTGACTTGGATTGAAATCCCGCCGAGAAGGTGAGTGGATAATAAACGCCGCCGGGAAATGCAGAGGACGCCGAATACGCCAGCCCCTCGTCCGAGCGCACGCGGTTCATGATGCGCGACGTGAACCCGCCGCCGCCAAGGATATCATTCATGATGATGACGGCGAAATAATCCGGATTATCGCGCATGATGCCGGGCAACATCATTGAGACGCGGCCCTGATTCACGTCCTTGTTCACGAGATAAACGCCGGGCGTGGCAAAGGTCGTGTTCGTCGGAACCGGCGGCGGGGTTTCGCCCTTGAACGGCCAGTCGGCAAAAAGTTTTTCCAATTTTGCGATCATTTCAACGCGGTCGAAATCGCCGTTCACCGCGACGATGAAATTCGCCGGGGCGAACCATTTGTGGTGGAACGCTTCGAGGTCGCCGCGCGTGAGCGATTCGACGGACTGTTTGGTGGAAAAGCGGTTGTTGTAAAAATGTTCGCCGTAGGCCAGCAGATTGGCCTCGCGACCTTCGATGGCGGACGATTCGTCGTTGCGCTGTTGCATGAACTGAATCAATTGCTGTTTGCGGAGCGCGAGTTTGTCGTCCTGAAAACGCGGCGCGGTGAGGACTTCGCGCAAAATCGCGAGGCCCTCGTCAAGGTCCTTGGAAAGCAGGTTGAGGCCCACGCCGCCTTGCGCGTCGCTGATGCCGGAGTTGAGGTCCGCTGCGAGAAATGCGAGCCGTTCTTCCAATTCCTCCGCCGTTTTTGATTTCGTACCGCCGCGTGCGAGCAGGTAGCCGGTGACAT
>Ga0315268_10002992_pt1 | contig 18775 bp, 15 predicted proteins | sample C1_top_MG_FD_204535 | JGI IMG/M metagenome (GOLD analysis project Ga0315268, IMG submission 204535) | Sediment microbial communities from Yellowstone Lake, YNP, Wyoming, USA - C1_top | ecosystem: Environmental > Aquatic > Freshwater > Lake > Sediment | place: USA: Wyoming | collected 2017-08-01
CAGGTAAGAGTAAGGTTGGTATTGGTCAGGATAATAAATACGTAACCACAGTTCACAGGGGATGAGTGCCACTATCACCCCGAGAAGCACCAGAAACACCTGCTTGCCCAAACTACTCTTCGTCATGGACTCAAATTCATAGCTGCTGCCCCGGCCGAAGAAAATCGCAGCATCTCAGATAACTGGGCAGGCTATGCACAGCACCATCTCGGTCTGGACTTCGTCCCCAACCTCCCGGAATGGGAAAATTTCTACAACTTCCAGCGCCTCGGCAGTTTCCCTTCCGGTGAAACCCCATTTTGAAATTCTTAGAAGAGAGTTAAACCAAGGGGACCTCGTTAATCGATGTGATGATACTCACAAATTTTGTTCTCCAAATCATTCCTGCGATGCACCAAATGGGAATTGATTACAATCATAACGTGGTAAAGCTTGCCTCCTATTTCTTAGATCATACTCGTCTATATTCTTGGGTTCCACATTAAAAGAGAACAAACAACCTCTTTCTTCCAAAAGCATCTCCGTTTCTTTAGTGAAGGAATAAAATCCTCCATAGGGATAGCAAAATGTTTTTAAGCTTAGACCACCTGTGATGTCTTCTAGAAAGTTGAATGATTGTATGATCTCTTTTTCTTGGTCATCCTTTGAGAGCTTACTCATAACGGGGTGATTTACGGTATGACTGCCAACGATCATTCCTTTCTCTTGGAGCTGTCTAATTTCCATAGGACTCATGTAAAAATTGTTAACCAAGCTTCCATCCTCATGTAATAATCTACGCATTAATTCATAAATAACAAACTCTCTATGATCATAGCTAATATAATAATTAAGTGTCCTTTTTACAAGATTAGTGTAATCGTCGTTTTTCTGATCTCTGTAAGTTAGCTTCCTAAATTCCTCAACGTTACCGTGAGAAAGCATATTTTCCGACACCAGGCTCTTTAAAGCATTAAAAACCACTTCTCCTCCATGCATTCCGATCAGCAGATGAATTTGATGAACATCTAGCAACTTGCCCTTTTGATAAAAGCTAGTAGGGATATAGAAGATTCCCCACAAACCTCTTTCTAATAAGCAAGGCAAAACGTATTTATAGTGGTCTCTAAACCCATCATCGAAAGTGAGGACGATACCCGGTTTTGGGGTGCAGGTTTCCAGGGAATGTAAAAAATCAGACTTCGACAAGAAACCATATTGCTCTTCTAAGTAGGATAGCTGCTTTTTGAAATCTACCAGATCTAAGTGTCTGAAGTAAGGCAACGCAGGGTCAGTGGGCCTTACATAATGATACATAATTACCTTCATTTACTTCTTTACCCCATTATAACCGGATTGCGGATAATAGGAACCCTTTCATTTCGCTCTGATTCTTTAGATAGATATTTTTCTACAAGTTTGTTTGAAAAGTTATTATAAAGCGTTAATACCGATTCTTCCGAGAAATCATCGTCCTTATAAACTTTTTCCTTATCCGGTTTAGGTAAGGCCTTAATTTTCTTTAACGCCTCGAATTTCCTGATAATCTCCCTGTAGGCATAAGCCATATCTACAATCAAACGATTCCCAATATTTGAAGGTGTGTCCCCCCATATAACTCGAGCTCTAATCTGATGAATAATCTCACCGGTGTCAATCCCTGCATCAATATGCATGAATGTGGCGCCCACATACTCAGGTTCGTTATTCACCAGCGGCCAGTAATTGGTGCCGCTCCCTCTGTAGTAGGGAGACAAGCCTAAATGCACATTAATAAACCTGCCATTGAATGCACTCAGCAATGGCTCCCTGATAATTGAGCAGCCATATGAGACCAGTAGATCGGGTTTAGACTTTATGATCGCTTCTGAATACTGAGGTAAATTAATATTGCCTTTGCTCAAGAAGATGGGATTAGATTTATCAGATACATGATTAATGAACAATTCAAAGAAATCTTTCTCAGATTGCTCCCTATTCATGAGATGCTTCATTCTTAACTTATTGTTGTTCTGAGGCATAATGTTGGTTTGCAGGGTTTTTTCTAAGCCCTCACAGTAGGAATTTATGATTTGAATATCATCTGCTAGACCAATGAAATTTCGAAAAAATGTATGTCTAAGCTCTGAACCTGTCAAAATAATAATGTTCTTCATGGAGCATTCCTACTTATTTGTAATAACTAATGGGCCCCGGCCTGCCACGCCTGGGCAAAGTGGTCAAAGAATTCCCTGGTCTCTTCCTGCTGCTGGGATAAGGAGGAGAGGCGGTCACTGGCTGTAGTCAAGGTTGGCTTTCTTCCCCAACCTATTTTTTCAATTTGCCTTCCATAAACTTTACTTTTTATATATATCGCTGATAAAATTGTCAAAATAATTATGGCGGCGCCGCCCTGCCAGGCCCTGGTGCAGCACCCCTGCCCCCCAAGGGAGGCTAATTCTGCCATCCCCTTATGATTGCGTGAGGTCACTGAAAATGATACACTTCGGGTGGTCCCATGCCTGAAATGACTATTGCCGGCCGCAAGATCGGCCCTGCTTATCCGCCCCTGGTAATTGCCGAGATCGGTATCAACCACAATGGCGACCTTGCCAAAGCCATCCGCATGATCGATGACGCCGCCGCGGTTGGGGCCGAATGTGTCAAGTTCCAGTCCCATGTTATTGACGATGAAATGATCCCCAATGAGGTGATTCCAGGCAACGCCACCGAATCTATCTGGGATATTATGAGCCGCTGCGCCCTTTCGGAAGCGGCAGAACGGCAAGTAAAAGTGTATACCGAAAGCAAGGGACTGATCTTTCTCAGCACTCCCTTCTCCCGGGCTGCGGCCGTGCGCCTGGAAGGCTTGGCGGTGGCCGCCTACAAGATCGGCTCCGGAGAGTGCAACAACTATCCGTTAATCGAACACATCGCCGGGTATGGCAAGCCTGTCATCCTGAGCACCGGCATGAACGATCTGGCCAGCATCGGCAAAGCTGTGGCTATCCTCCGGCGCCATGGTCTTTCCTATGCCCTCCTCCATTGCACCAGCATGTATCCCACGCCTTACGAGAAGGTGCGCCTGGGGGCTCTGGTCCAGTTGCGGGAAGCCTTCCCCGACGCAGTGGTGGGCCTGTCCGACCATTCCCTGTCCATTTACCCTTGCCTGGGCGCCGTGGCCCTGGGGGCCAGCATCCTGGAACGCCACTATACTTCGGACAAGACCTGGGAAGGCCCTGATATCCCCATTTCCATGGATCCCAGGGAACTCCAGGATCTGATTCAAGGAAGCCGGGCCATCCACCTGGGCCTGGGAGGTGCCAAGGAAATCCTGCCAGAAGAGAAGCCCACCATTGACTTCGCCTATGCCTGTGTAGTGGCCATCCGGGACATCTCCCCAGGAGGGACCTTCACTAAGGACAATATCTGGGTAAAGCGCCCTGGCACCGGAGAAATCAAGGCTGAACACTTCGAAAGCCTTCTGGGCCGCAAGGCGAAAGTTGCCATCAGGAAAAACGATCAGATCAGGTGGAACTGGCTGGCATGAATGACAAAAAGAAAATCCTGTTCGTCACCGGCACCCGGGCAGATTTCGGCAAACTCAAGCCCCTGATCAAGGCCGTGGACAAATCCGAGGCCTTCGAGTGCCTGATTTTCGTCACCGGCATGCACGTGCTCTCCCGCTATGGCCTCACCGCCTCAGAAGTTTACCGCGCCGGTTTCCATAACGTCTTTACTTACATGAATCACGTTTACGGCGAGCCCATGGAGGTTATCCTGGCCAACACCATACTGGGTCTTTCCCGTTACTCTACGGAGTACACCCCTGACATGGTGGTGATCCACGGCGATCGGGTAGAGGCCCTGGCGGGGGCCATCGTGGGGGCTCTCCGTAACATCCTGGTGGGCCACATCGAGGGCGGGGAAGTCTCCGGCACCATTGACGAACTCATCCGCCATTCCATCACCAAGCTGGCCCACCTCCATTTTGTCTCCAATGAGCGTGCTAAAAACCGCCTAATCCAGTTGGGGGAAAACGAGAAATCCATCTTCATCATCGGCTCCCCCGACATCGACATCATGCTCTCCAAGACCTTGCCTTCCCTGGACACGGTGAAAAAGTACTATGAAATCCCCTTCCCCCGGTATGGCGTGGTCATCTACCACCCTGTCACCACCGAGGTGAAAAAACAGCGCCGTCGGGCGGAAGAACTGGTGGCCGCGCTCCTCCGCAGCCAGGGCCATTTCGTAGTGATCTATCCCAACAATGACCTGGGTGCCGATGAGATTGTGGCGGCTTACAAACAAATCAAGGGCAACCCGCGCTTCAAGATTTACTCGTCCATGCGCTTCGAGTATTTTCTCACCCTCATCAAGCATGCCGACTTTATTCTGGGCAACTCCAGCGCTGGCATCCATGAAGCTCCGGTCTACGGCGTCCCCACCATTAATATTGGTAAGCGCCAGCACAACCGTTTTTACCACGAGTCCATTCTCAATGTGGCCTGCAAGCGGGAAGCTATTCTGGAAGGCATCGCCCGGGCCCTTGACTTAGAAAAATTCCCCCCCTGCAACCACTTTGGCGACGGCCACAGCACCCGCCGTTTCCTGACATGCCTGCAAAACCAAGCCCTCTGGTCCACCCCCAAGCAAAAACAATTCATTGACATCATTAATAGTTTTTCTCTACATGCCCATATCAGTGAAATAAAGAAATGACGCCTTCAGGATTTCGGCCGCGCTATCTGGCAATATCAAGGCTAAGGCTTATAACGGTGGGTCCAGCCCCCTTGGCCCAGGAGCCGGAGGGATCAGGCCCAGCAAGATATGAAAAAACCAACTTATCTGAGGACAAAGCAACCCATCATAAATCTGGAAATGCAGCAGCCCAGCGCTAATAGGTAACAACAGGGCCAGGGGCGGGAGAAAGGTTGCCGACGATGGCGCAACCACCCGGCGGAACAAACGAATCAATAGAACTATCATGGAGAAACTGTAAAGCAGCAGAAACGGAAAACCCAGGTCCGCCATAAAAGTAAGGAACATATTATCGGAAGTCCTTATCCCTTTGACGGAACCTGCAAATCTTTCCTGGGTCACATAAGGATACTTTATCTCATAGTCATTAAGGAATTCCTCCCGGGGGGCCCACAACCCTATCCCCACAAAGGGATGCCTGACCGCGATACTCCAAGAAAACGCATAATTCTCCAGGCGATAATAGACGGGTTCAACCTCCTTCCCCATTTTCCTGGGGGGTAAGTGAAAGAAAAAGTAGGTGATTATTATCAACAGCGGGATAAAAAGAGCTAATAAGTATTTGAGACGAAACCCTCCGAAAAAAGTGGCCAAGATGCATAAGATGGGGGGAATCAATACGGCCGATTGCAAGCCGCTCAGGAATAAGATCAGGTAACCCAAACCCAGCAAAAACCCGGCAGCAAGTTTGACGAGACGACCTGATGGCCCGAAGCACAAGACCAGCGGAGCAAACCCTAAGAGTAATATCCTGGAGGCCAAAGGATGCGGGTTTGAATCCAGGAGCCGATAAACACTGCCTGATTGGAGATATGACACCAGGCTTATTAATAAAATTCCTGTCAGCAGGATCAGGGCGATCCAGACAAACGCTTTTTGTCTGGATTCGGAGTTAAGCAAAATCTTCGCGCCCCAGAATCCCCCCAGCCCAGAAGCCAAAAGCACAAAACCCCGGGCCGAAGAAGACCCGGGGGTCGAACTGAGAACTCCGCTTAGAATAATTAGGGTGGCCAGAACCAAAGAAATTAGGAGCGCGGGAGACTTCCGGCCAACGGCTTCTTTTCTGGCCACCAGGCAGGTAGCCCCCAGGGACAGGGCACACAATAATCCGGAAAACAGGTTGGCCCGCTCCCCCGGAATCAACACCACATAAGGCTGCAGAAACGCCAGTTGGAAAGTCGTGGCGCAGAAGAGGACCCACGATAGCCCCATGGTACGAGACACTCCAAACATCTTGTTAAATCTATCTCTCTTAGACTGGATTTGATTCTTTGATTCGATCTGGTCTTGCCCTCAGCCAACTTGTCTTTTAATTAGCACAAAGGCTAACCTCCCGAAAGCCCTAAATCAGCTGCCACTGACCCGACCAAGGGGCTTTTGCGAGCCAAGCTTAGGATTCTGGACCGCGCCGGGATGCGCCGCTATCAGCCCGCCGGAGAATTTTCCCACCCATGGCTTACGGCCCTCACGGTCTGCCGGTGGGAGAGAGGAGACAAGGTTTTTTGATGCTGAGGACCTGAAAAGATTTCTGCTCAGAAGGGATGGTGAAATGGCCTTCTCTAACGAGACCTGGTGACAATCTTCCTGTATGCTCTAATCAGATTATCAAGAGCAACTTTTCGTTGTTCACCGGAAGACTCCCAAACCTCTAAAATCCAAGGGGTAAGGGTTTTTTCTAAACGAAGGTAGTCCTCTTTTGGTGCAATTTCGATTTCCCAGAAATCGAGCAAAATTTTTTCAAAAATTGATTTTAGGATGAAAAAAGTGGTGGGATCAATTTCAATATTATCTTCACATATTTGGATAAGCTGGTTGAGTTGGTCTTGATAAAGACCTTGTTGAAGAATTTGTTTCATCTGATTCAAACCTCTCTAAATCCGAGACAGTGAAAATTGACTCGACGTTTGGGACTAATTCTTCTATCCGTTGTCTGCCCCCTTCTTCCTTCCTATCTACTAGGATAATCACCTTAATGACTTTCAACCCATAATCTTCTGCCGCCTTGATGGCCTCAATTACCGAGTTTCCGGAAGTTATGACATCGTCTACAATGACAACTTTTTCTCCAGGCTGCATTTCTCCCTCTATCCGCCTCGCAGTTCCATGGCCTTTGGCTGCTTTTCGGATAGAGAAAGATTTTATCCCTTTTCCTTTTTGATAACTTATCAACGAAGTCGATATAGCTATGGGGTCTGCTCCCATAGTTAGCCCGCCGACCCCAGCAATCCCCAAGTTCTTAATCTTATTGTAGACGATTTCCCCTATAAGTGCCTTCCCTTTGGGGTCATGCATGGTTGGCTTGCAGTCAATGTAAAAGGAGCTTTGCCGACCAGAGCACAACGTAAAGAGGGGGGTCTCGCTATATCGGTAGGATTTCTTATGCAGCAGGCGTAGGAGTCTTTTTTTAATCCTCTCCATATGTCCCTGCTTTCATGATAATTTCAACAAACTATAGCCCTTAAGATCAGGGTAGTCAACAAATATATTATCCCAAATTATTTTTTCCGATTCAAGCTCTGGGTTGGAAAGTTTACCAAACCTTCAACAAAAAAGCTCCCGACTTCTCGGAAACCCTTTTTATTCCTGGCGGGCGATGGGCGACTCGAACGCCCGACCTTTGGTTCCGGAGACCAACGCTCTATCCACCTGAGCTAATCGCCCGCGTCCAAAAATATTATCAAATCCGGGCTCGTTGTCAAGGCAGCGGCGGACTCGGGGTGGTGAAAACTAACGGCCGGCGCACCCGGCAGGGCAGCAGCGGTAGTTTCCATCATCACCTCATCCCCAAGGTTTAGGGAGTTGCGGCGAGGCGGCTCCTTTAATGAAGCGGGAAGTTTGAACTGCCCCTGAAAAAGCGGCGCCCCCAAAAAAGGCCTTTCCGGATAGAGAAGCAGGCAGCGGTGCGAACCACCCGCAGTTTTCCCCCGGGGGGCCTGGCTTAACCACCATTGCCTAAGCGGATTGGTCTCCCGGAGAAAACCGGATCATGGCCACAAGGTTATTTCGGCAAAGGGGCCCCGGTTCACCGGGGGCTCCGGTCCCTGGGCCACCCACAGGGTCCGGTCCGACGGGGAGAAGATGGCGCACAGCGCGGTGCCGAGGTTGGCAATCTTGGTATCCGCCAGGATGGTCTGGAGCTCCAGGGGCCCCAGCTTTTGCCCGGCCGCCAGTTGCCGCAGCCGCTGATCCCGGGCCTGGCTGTAAGCTTCGGTGAAGTGGTAGGAAGACAATACGGAAAACGGCGGCCGGGGCGGGAAGCGCCCTTTCAGGGCATGCATCGCCGGACTTTGATAATGGTTGGTGGCCGTGAGCAGTCCCCCCTGGGGACGGCGCACCGCCACCCACCGGGCCGACAGCTCCACCACCATGGCTTCCCCGGGGCCGCAGAGCATCAGGTTGTTGCCGATGGTGCCCGGGAGATTCATGACCTGGGCGGCCACCTGGGTCACCGTCCGGCCCGCCTCCAGGGCATGGCGGAAGCGCATGGCCGCGGGGACCCCCTTCAGGGTGCGATCCCGGCTCATAGACGAAAGCTGGGCCAGGGCCACGCCGGCGCGGTTGATGCCGGTGCACACCCCCACAAACCCCGGCCAGGCCAGGGAGGCCAGGGCCTGGCCCCCGGCTCCCTCCATGACAAACAAGGTCTGGAGACGGGAAAGCGGCTCGGTGAACACCGGATAATCCAGGTTGCGGCCCATCAGATAAGGGCCGCCGGTGAGGCCCTCCCCCACCGCCAGGGCTGAACACCGGGGGGTGTTGTTGGCCAGGTCATCGGCCACGTTGATGAGCAGCAGGGTCCCCAGGCCCACTTGCGCCCCGGTTGCCGCGGCAATCATCTCCTCTCGGAGATGAAGAGGAATAAAGGGCCAAAAACGCCGGGCCAGGACCTGGAGCACTCCAAATGCCGGCATGGCGCCGGCGTAAAAGCTGAGCCGGGCCAGATACCGCAATATTTCCCGCCGCATCTGGCGGATTTCGGCGGCCAGGGTCTGCCCGTGCCTTCTGCCGCGCTCCGCCGCCGTCCCCCAAAGTTCAATGGTGCGCAACACCGGGTTCTTCCGGGAGGCGGCAAGGCTAACCCGGGGCCATCTCCGCCCCTCAAGGTGCCGAATCCCGCCCTCCTTTTAGCTTAAAGGTCGATAAATCTCACTTGGCCAGGGTGGCCAGTTTCTTCAGATCCATCTGCCGGGCCACGTTTTCTAATACTGCGATATTGTCGATGCCGTCCCCGTCGATTTTCACCCAGAACCGGTCCGCCACGCTGATGTTCAGCTCGCCCGCCTTGTCCTGTTTCCGGTAAGTCTCCAGGGCCTTAAAATCCTGCACCGTGGTGGTGCGAACCTGCTCGCCGTTGGTTTCCATCTCCAACTGCTGCCCCATGGCCAGAAAGGGAATGCTTTTCCCCAAAAAATCCATGACCACGATTTCCAGGGTCTTATCGTCGGCCCGGTAGGTGGCCCTGGCTTCGCTCACACTCACCTTCCCCTGTTTCAAGGTGGTGCCGCTGGGCTTCCCATCCAACTGCCAGCCCGGAATTTTCAGTTCCACAAAGGGCAGCAGCTCTTTGAAATGGACCACCTCGGCCTGGACCGCCCCCACCCCGGCCAACATCACCAGCGCCATCCCCAGCCAAACCATGTGCCACCACCTGTCAATCCTGGATTTTCCCGACATGGGTTTCTCCTGTCGCTGTGGGCCAATATATGCAGGTTTCATTAGCTTCTCGGACTCCAGCAGTTCGCCTGACGGAATCGGGGGGGACCCGATCCGATAACTTGAACCCGAAAACCGGGGGGTCGATGGGGGGAGCAGGCTCATGCCGAGACGGCCTGCAGGTCACCCCTTTCTGGCATACTTCAGCCAAAATCCGGTGGCGAGGCCCCAGACGACGCCAAAGAAGCAGACCAGCACCGGCGCCATGAGGCCCAATTCCAGCCCCAGCAAACCGCGGTTCATCTTGGGAAAGATGACCAGGAGCTGCACCAGGGTCTGCCCCAGGCTATAGATGGCCCCCCGAAAATAGTATGAACCACCCAAGGGCAGCAAAAACAACAGCGCCCAGATGCCGCCCCAGACCAGGTGCTGGTAAATCCAGACCGAAGTCAAGGCCGGGGCCATTTTAAAGCCCAGGAGGGCATTGATGCCGGCCGCGCCGAAGATCCATGCCACCATGGCCTTTACCAAACCGCCAAAACTCCCGGCCGCGAAAATCAAGCTGAGGTTATTGCAGAAATTACCCATAGCCCCAAGGGAATTCGCCACCGATTAATTTTAAGCCGGTTGCACCGTTGATGAATTTTAGATTATTTCCATCGGCAGGGCAAAAAATTTCGCGACCGGCGGCGGGGCCTGGAGGGGGCGGCGCCATCTTGGCCCGCTGCCGCCCCGGGGGACAGAATCCCCGGTTACTTATTTTGCACCAGGCTCAGCCACCACCCGGCCACCACTCCCCAGACCGCGTTGTAAAATAGCACCACCACCGGGGTGAGAGAGCCCAACTGCAAGCCCAGGACCCCTTTGTGGGCCTGCAACGGAAACACCAGGAAGTAGGCGGCCAGGGTGGGCCCCAGGCTGTAGATGAGCCCCCGCACCGGAAAAGACCGGTTGCCCAGGGGGACCAGAAAAAGGCAGCCCCAGATGCCGCCCCAGACCAGGCGCTGGTAAAGCCAGGGCGCGGTAAGCTGTGGGGCGAGCTTCACCCCCAGGGCGCCGGTAAAGCCCACGGCCCCCAACCACCACACCAAAACGCTATTGACCAGGCCCCCCAGGGAACCCGCCACCAATACCAGGGACAGGTTTTGCAAAGATAGTTTCATGCCGCTCTCCTTGGTTAGCGCCGCCATCCTGCCACCCGCCGCGCCGAGGTGGGCTCCAAATGATTCCCCACCCCCCGCGCTTTGCACCGAAATCAAGGACTCAGCCGCTTTCTTCGGTTGGGGACGGTTGCCCCGGGGGCCGGCTCCGCACACCAATCAGGGCGCACCCCCCGGTGCGCCCTGCCAACATATCCTACTATACCGGAACTTAACCCAGGATGGCCTTCAGGTCCGCATCCGGGGTGGTGATGGGTTTGATGTCGAAGTTTTTCACCAGCACGTCCAGGACGTTGGGGGTGACGAAGGCCGGGAGTGACGGCCCCAGGCGGATGTTCTTGAGGCCCAGGTAAAGGAGGGTCAGCAGGATAGCCACGGCCTTCTGTTCGTACCAGGAACAGATAATGGACAGGGGCAGATCGTTGACCCCCACCCCGAAGGCGTTAGCCAGGGCCACCGCGATCTGGATGGCGGAGTAGGCGTCGTTACACTGGCCCACGTCCAGGAGCCGGGGGATGCCGCCGATGTCGCCCAGGTCCTGGTCGAAGAAGCGGAACTTGCCGCAGGCCAGGGTCAGGACCACGCAATCTTTGGGCACCTTCTCCACGAATTCGGTGTAGTAGTTGCGGGTGGGCTTGGCCCCGTCGCAGCCGCCCACCAGGAAGAAGTGGCGGATGTTCTTGTTCTTCACGGCCTCGATAACCTGGCCGGCCACGCCCAGGACGGCGTTGCGGGCAAAACCGACCATGACCGACTTGCCATCACTGTCTTCGGCAAAGCCCGGCAGGGCCAACGCCTTGTCAATCACCGGCTGGAAGTTGAGGTCCGGGATATGGGTGATGCCCGGCCAGCCCACCAGGCCCCGGGTGAACAGATTGGGAGCATAGGACTCCTGGGGCCGCTGGATGCAGTTGGTGGTCATGACGATGGCCCCGGGGAACTGGGCGAACTCCTTGGCCTGGTTCTGCCAGGCGGTGCCGAAGTGGCCGTAGAAATGGGGATACTTCTTCAGGCCGGGGTAGCCGTGGCAGGGGAGCATCTCGCCGTGGGTGTAAACGTAGATGCCTTTGCCGGCGCTCTGCTTCAGGATCTCTTCCAGATCCAGGAGGTCGTGGCCGGAAACCAGGATGGCCTTGCCTTTTTTGTGGCCCAGGGGGACCGGGGTGGGCACCGGGTGGCCGTAGCGGCCGGTATTGCCGGCGTCCAGCAGTTCCATGGTCCGGAGGTTGATCTCGCCGCACTTCAGCACCAGCCCCAAGAGGTCGTTTAGACCCAGGTCCGGGCGCGCGGTGGCGGCCAGGCCCTCGTGGATGAAGGCATAGACCCGGTCGTCTTCCTGCCCCAAAATCTGGGCGTGGTCCGCATAGGCGCAGACTCCCTTGATGCCGAACAGCAGGGTATGCTTGAGGGCCAGGATGTCAGCGTCGGCGGCGGGATAGTTTTTGATGGCCGCGGCTTCCGCCTGTTGGAGCAGCCCGTCCAGGGTGGCGGCGGCCTCAAAGGTGGCGGGGCCGGCGCCGACCTCTACTTTTCCCCCGGCCTGGCGGACTTTCCCTTTCAGCTGCTCCCGGAGTTCGACGCTCTTCTGGATCAGCTTCACCAGGCGGTCGGGGTCGAAGTCCACGTTGGTCAAGGTGGAAAACGCCGCTTCACAGGTAAAGACGTTGACGCCCCGGTCGCTGACCCCGACTTTACGCCCTGCCACGGCCACCTGCGACAGGCCCTGGAGGCTGTAGATCAATAAATCCTGAAGGGCTGCCACGTCGGCATTCTTGCCGCACACTCCCAGAACCGTGCACCCTTCACCCTTGGCCGCTTGCTCGCATTGATAACAAAACATCTTCTTTCCTCCCGATGGTAATTGATTGCTGGTCTCTGGCTATGCGGTCTGAAAATGCTCGCCTGGCCGGATGTTGCCTTAAATCTAACCACCGTGCCCAGCCCGCGCCTTGACTTAAGGCAAAAATGAAAAAGTTTTTTGCTAAAGTTAACGATTTTATGGCCGGCAGCCTTATTCCGGTGGGCCATGGTCCGGCTTGGCGGCGGCTTGGGCCCCCGAGCCGCACCCTGACCGCCGCCAGCCCTCCCTTAAATTAAGTACATATTCTTGAAGACGGAAGGGGTGGGCGGGTTTTTAGAACCCAGTTAAACCTGGAGCCCCGGTGGCACCGGCTTCTCGCCTGGGCTCTATCTGGAGGTGGGGGGGTTCAGGAAAGGCTGGTAAGTGGCCGGCACCCCCCAGCTGATGCCAAATCGCCATCGAAAAAGTGGCACAGGCGTCTCGCCTGTGCTGGCGCAGGCTAAACGACCATGACCCGATTTGGGCCACCCCCAACAATGAAAGCCGCGGTCGGAGCGGTTTTTAAACCCGCCCCGACAACCGGACTTTCACGGTAAAGCCCGCGGCTACAAATAATAACTTCTTGATCGCAACTCAGTATGGGAAAGCATCAGGCCATAGGGGTACGACCCGCCTTGCCTTTACGGTAACCTGCTGCTTTAATCCAGAAGGGCCTTCAGGGCTTGGAGCTCTTCCTTGAGATCGCGCAGCAGGGCCGCCAGGCCGCCCTCCGGCGACCGGGGCAGGAAAGGTGGGGGAAAGGGCAGGCGGGGGGTCTGGGGATTGAGTTGGCGGCGCATGGCCGCCAGGGTCAGCTTTTCTTCGTCCCGCAGGCGCTTGATTTCGAAGATCAGCTGGATGTCCGCGGGACGATAGAGACGGTGCCGGGAGCGCCGGCGGCTGGGCTTCAGCAGCTTGCCGATGCCCTCCCAATACCGCAGCACATGAGGTTTCACTCCGGTGAGGCGGCTCACTTCACCGATGGTGTAGAAGGCCTTGGGCGGGATGTCTTCTTCTACCACTTTATTATAATCGCGGGGCGCCTCAAGTCCCCCTTTGAAAAAGGGGGATTTAGGGGGATTTTAGGCGCTTATAAAATCCCCCCTATCCCCCCTTTGGTAAAGGGGGGAATAAAAGCAACTTCTACGTCGGCTACCGCAGTTCCGCTCCCAGTTCCCGGGCCAGGGCCGCCACCAGCGCCTGGTGGTGCGGGTTGACCAGGTCGTCCGTCAGGGTCCGCTCCGGGTCCCGGTAGGAGAGCCGGTAGGCCAGGCTGCGTTTGCCCGGAGGAATGGGGTCACCGGTGTAGACGTCAAAGAGACGGGCCTCCACCAGCCAGGGGCGGCCGTGCTGGTACAGGGCCTGGGCCACCCGGGCGGCAGGCACTGTTTCCGGCACCACCAGGGCGATGTCCCGGTAGGCCGCGGGGTAGCGCGGCAGGGGGCTGAACTTGGGCGGCGCCGAGGTGCGCACCAGGGCCTGGAAATCAAGGTTGAACACGAAAATGCGGCCTCCCAGGTCCAGTTGCTCGCTGACCTCCGGCAGGAGCTCCCCCAGGACGCCCAGGTCCACGTCCCCGGAATAGGCCCGGGCCCCGGAGCCCAGGAAAAGGGGGAGGCCGTCCGCCCGAAAGTTCACCTCCGGGATCTGCAGGCCTGCCAGCAAGGTCTCCACCGCGCCCTTGAGGTCGAAAAAATCCACCGCCTCCCGGGAGCTGTTCCAGGCAGCTTCCTCCCGGCCGCCGTACATCGCCCCGGCCAGCCAGTGCTCCTCCCGGGGCAGGTCGGCGCCGGGCTCCGGGATAAACACTTTGGCGATCTCGAAGAGGCGCACGTCCATGACCTGCTTCAAGGTGTTGCGGCGCAGGGTCTCCAGCAGCCCCGGGAGCAGCGAGGTGCGCATCACCGCCTGCTCCTCGCTCAGAGGATTGGCCAGGCGCAGCACCGGACGGGCCCGGGCCGCCTCGGGCATTAGGGCCTCCAGGCGCTCCGACTGGAAGGAGTAGGTGATGGCCTCAAAGAACCCCAGGCCCAACAGCAACTGTTTGGCGGCGCTCCGCAGCTCCACCTCGGGGCCCGGCCGCGGGGTGGACACCACTCCCCGGGGCAGGGTCACCGGGATGGCCCCAAAACCGGCCAGCCGGGCGATCTCCTCGATGAGGTCCACTTCCCGCTCCAGGTCACCCCGGAAGGAGGGCACCTGCACCACCAGGCTGTCCGCCGCCACGGCCACCACCGGCAGGTGGAGCCGCCGCAGCAACTCCACCATCTTTTCCTGGGGAAAGTCGGTGCCCAGAACCTGATTGGCCCGGGAGACCCGGAGGCTCAACCGGGGGTGCTGGAGGGGGGCCGGGTAGGCGTCCAGCCGGGCGCCGGCGGCCTCGCCCCCGCCCACTGCCAGCATGAGTTGGGTGGCCCGCTCCAGGGCGTGGGTCACCGCGTCGGGGTCCACGCCCCGCTCGAAGCGGTAGGAGGCCTCGGTGCTCAGGCCCAAGCGCTTGGCGGTGCGCCGGATGGTGCGGGGATTGAAATAGGCGCTCTCGATGAGTACCTGGCTGGTGGCGGCGGTGACTTCGGAGTCCAGGCCGCCCATGATGCCCGCCAGGGCCACCGGCCGGGCCGCGTCGCAGATGAGCAGGGTCTCCTGGTCCAACTGGCGCTCCTGGCCGTCCAGGGTGACAAAGGTGTGCTCCCCCGGCCGGGGCAGGCGCACCACGATTTCCCCGCCCCCCAGCTTCTCAAAGTCAAAGGCGTGGAGGGGTTGGCCGAACTCCAACAGGACGTAGTTGGTGACGTCCACTAGGTTGTTGATGGACCTGAGGCCCGCCAGTTGCAGGCGGCGCCGCAGCCAGAAGGGGGAAGCTTGCACCGTCAGCCCGGTCAACAGGCGCGCCGCGTACCGGGGACAGTGCACCGGGTCCAGGATGGTCACCTTGGCTTTCAGTTCCGGGCCCCGGGACGACGCCACCTGCACCTCCGGGTGGCGCAGGGGCTGGTTGAGCAGCGCCGCCACCTCCCGGGCCAGGCCCAGGACACTCAGGCAGTCGGAACGGTTGGCGGTGATGGCCACCGTCAGGACCGCATCCTTAAGGTGCAGCGCCGCTCCCAGGTCCTGCCCCACCGGCAGATCCTGGGGGAGCTCCATGAGGCCCTCATGGTCAGGCGATAGCCCCAACTCGTCTTCCGCCAGGAGCATCCCCTGGGAGACCACGCCCCTGAGCTTGGCGGGCTCCAGGCGCCGGCCGCCGGCCAGGACCGCCCCCGGCGGCGCGAAGGGATAGAGTCGGCCGGGCTGCACGTTGGGGGCGCCGCAGACCACCGCATAGGTGTTCCCGCCGTCGTCCACCGCCGCAATCCGCAAGCGGTCGGCGTTGGGATGCGGCTCCACCCCCGTCACCCGGGCCACCACCACCCCGGAAAAGTCCGGGGTCACTTCTTCCAGGGCCTCCACTTCCAGACCGGCCATGGTCAGCCGCTCCGCCACCGCCGCGGCGGACACCGTGAGGTCTACCAGTTCTTTCAGCCAGTTGAGACTCAAGCGCATAATGGCTTAATTTAACCCCCCTTGCCACAAAACTCAAGGTCCTAATAAGTAGGGGCGGGGTTACCCCGCCCCTACCAGATACGTCCCCAAATGAAAAGGGACCGGCTCGGTCCCTTTCAAAAACCCTGGCCCTGGACAGACCTATCCCTGTTCAGGCATCCTTCTGTCTCTCAAGTCAGCAGTTGTTCAGGTGGAAGCCTTACGCCGGAAACCCCGTTCTCCCAGGCCTTTTTCTTTGGCCAACTTGCGGCGCTGTTCCGAGTACTCTTTGCAAACCAGGGGGAATTTCTTGGGGTCGAGGCCGTAGCGGCGGAAATAATCGGCCGGCGCCAGATGGTGCGCTTTGCGCAGATGGGCCTTCAGGGTCCGCATCTTCTTGCCGCATTCCAGGCACAGCACGTATTTGTCTTTAACGATTTCATCCAGCGGCACCGACGGTTTCTTAACAACTACCGCCTCTTTGCCCTTCCCCGGAACGCTCGGGGCAACTTCCGGCACTGCTTCGCCAGCTTCCAGGGAGGATAACACACTATAAATTTCTTTAATCTCCTCCACCAATTCTTTAGGGGTGAGCTCACTCATTGAAGCATGTGATATTACAATCTGGGCCGTTAATTTGAGTACTTCTGTCGCCATAAGAATTTTTCCTCGCGTTAAATTTTTTAACTACTATAAGGGCATCAATTTTTTTAAGAGCCTAATGGAGATTTATATTTAACTATGATTTCTCTTGTCAAGCAATTTTTTGTATAAAGAACCTTTTTTATACCGGTTCTATCATTTTTATTCTTTGCGGATACGCGGGAAACTAAATAAGATTTACTTTTGGGACATGCTTTGCAAAGTGGCGGGGTCAATGATGGTAATTTTACCCTTATCGACTTCTATCACCCCCATACTTTTAAACCGGGATAACGTACGCGACAATGTTTCACTGATGGTGCCAAGGTAAGCAGCCAGATGCGTTTTGGTAGTGGGCAGTTCGCAGGTCATTCCTTTTTCGATCTTACCGTGGGTTTCCTGGCACCTTTCCAGGATGTAGCGGGCCAGACGGGCCGACACTTCTTTCAACGACAGGTCTTCCAACTGCCGGGTCAAATGAAGCAGCAACTTGCTCAAGGTGGCCAGCATGTTGCGGGCCAGGGTGGGCGAAGCCGCCAAATGTCTAAGAAACGGGCTTTTAGGAAAAAATAAGGTTTGACAATCTTCCAAGGCGATGGCGGTGGCCGGATAGGGGATGTCGCCGAAGACCGCGGCCTCGGCGAAAGTCTCCCCCGGCCCCACCAACCGGATGATATATTCTTTGCCCTCCGGGGAGCTTTTCACCAGCTTTGCCTGGCCCCCCACCAGGATGTAGAAGCCCTGGGCCTCTTTGCCCTCCCAAAAGATGACGGACTGCCGGGGAAAGGCCTTGCTCCGGGCCATGTGGGCCAGGACCTCCAGGTCCGCCTCCTCCACCCCGGAAAACAGGAAAATCCTTTTCAGTAACGCCTGCTTCCCCTGGAGATGCTCTTCTCCGGCTTTCTCGTTCATGGGCTATCCGCTGGTTCTTGCCGTTTCCTGCAGAAAGGGGCGCGGTCCCGGCCGCGCCGGGGGAAAAAGTCCGGCACCAAACCACTTATACTCCTCCATCTGCCCTAAGTAAAGGAAAATCCTGCGAATTTAAAATTGTTGGGGCGGCCCCCGGAAAAATTCCTCCAGTGCATAGAAGCTATGAGATCTCTGCAAAAGTCCAATATAACTGCTCTCGCAGTTGGGAGGTCTTATAATCCCCCCTACCCCCCCCTTTAAGAAAGGGGGGTAATTAAAGGCTATCCCCATGATAATTTAGGGAAATCCTTTTAAGTCCTCCTTTTCTAAAGGGGGATTTAGGGGGATTATTAAAGCCTTCCCATCTCGATTTAGCCTTTTTCAGAGCCCTCGTTATTGCAAACCCCGAATACACCTTCATATGTCATTCTGAGCGAAGCGAAGAATCTTGTATTTTTAATAAGTTGAGATCCTTCACTCCGTTCAGGATGATAGAAAAAAGGCGTTTTGTAATAGCTTCTAGATAAGATGCCCATCAGACCAAGGTTGGGCCTTCAGGCCTGGCAGCCGGCACGGGGCGCGGCCCCGTAACCGCCGCTACTGCCGGTGCCGTTGGCCAGCCGCACCGCCAGGCCGGCCCCCTTTCTTTGCTGTTGACGGGGGAACGCCGCCTTTGATAGATTGCTAACCACCAGCCGGGGGCTGAAGCTTCTCCATTACGGGCGCCCGGGGAAAGGAGCAGATCATGATTTGGCATAAACGGGCCTTGGTTATTTTGCTGGCCGGGAGTTGTTTGCTGTGGGGCTGCGGTCCCGGCGCCAAGGATGAGATCCGCATCGGGGTCAACGCCGAACTCACCGGCTCCAAGCCCACCGTGGGCGACTCCTGCATGAAGGCCATGGAACTCCTGACCCAGCAGGTGAACCAAGGCGGCGGCCTCAAAGTGGGAGACCGCAAGTATCCCCTCAAGCTTTACATCGAAGACAACGAAGACAAGGCCGAGTCCGCGGCGGCGGCGGCCCAGAAGCTCATCAGCCAGAACAACGTCCTGGCCATCATCGGCCCCAACGCCTCGGGCAACGCCATCCCCGCGGCCCGTATCACCGAAGACGCGGGGGTGATCATGATCAGCCCCTGGTCCACCAATCCCAAGACCACGGAGGGCAAGAAATTCGCCTTCCGGGCCTGCTTCCTGGACGATTTCCAGGGCCAGGTGATGGCCAAGTTCGCCCGGGAGAACCTCAAGGCCAAGACCGCCGCGGTCCTGTACGACGTGGCCTCGGAATACAACAAGGGTATCGCCGAGTTCTTCCGGAAGTTTTTCGAAGCC
>Ga0315268_10002993_pt1 | contig 18765 bp, 23 predicted proteins | sample C1_top_MG_FD_204535 | JGI IMG/M metagenome (GOLD analysis project Ga0315268, IMG submission 204535) | Sediment microbial communities from Yellowstone Lake, YNP, Wyoming, USA - C1_top | ecosystem: Environmental > Aquatic > Freshwater > Lake > Sediment | place: USA: Wyoming | collected 2017-08-01
CGATGATTTCCAGCTACGTTTCGAGTTCGGCTAAAAACTCAGGAAACTCCAGATATCTTTGCCCTTGACCTATTTTTACATTCATGATAGTTTTATGCATTATTTTATGCATTAATTGTGGAGAAAAAATGGCAATAAGTAAAGACCTTCTTGAGATTTTAGCATGCCCCAAATGCAAGGGAGAAATTAAACTATCAGAAAAGGGGGATGGACTGATTTGTGAAAAATGTGGACTTCTCTACCCGATAAGAGACGGTATACCCGTTATGCTGATAAATGAAGCAATAACATTAGGTAAAAATGAGCGTTGAACAGCAAAGATTAGACCCAAGACTTCCCGTAGTTCAGCATGCAAACTTGACAGACAAGATAGTTCTTGTCAGATTTGACCATAATGTTGTGAAGGATGGTGAAATCAGAGATCCATACAGGATAGATCGTTCCTTTGGTACACTCTACAACATTGTGGAGCGTGGTGGCAGGCCCATCCTTATGACCCATGTAGGAAGGCCAAAGGACAAAAATACAGGTGAAATCAGATGCAGACCAAGTGAATCGATCGAACCTATAGTTGACTATCTTGAACACAAATTGCACATAAGGATTCACGTCCCAAAGTTTTACGAGGATCCAAAATTTGGAATTCTCAGTATTGATACATCAATCAACCTCGCTATCCGTGACCTAAAAGAAAAGAGGATTGGAGGAATATATCTTCCCAATACGCGCTGGTTTCAGGGCGAAGAGACAGAAGGAGAACTCAGGGAGAAATTTGTCATCCAACTTGCCGGACTTGCAGATATCTTCGTAAATGATGCCTTCGGCTCATGGCAACCTCACGCCTCGACGTACGATATCACAAAATATCTTCCTTCTTACGCAGGCTTTTTAATGCAGCAGGAGATAATTAATCTGAGTTCTGTTATCAGTCCTCAAAGGCCATTTCTGGCTGTAGTGGCTGGTGCAAAGTATGACACAAAGATAAAGCCCCTTTATGCAATCTATGAGAAAGTTGATTATCTTATTTTAGGGGGTATGATTTATAACACCTTTCTTTGTGCAAAGTATGGAATCTCCATAGAAGGTATTCAGGAAAAAGACATCATTGCTGCAAAGGATCTCGTCGAGAAGGATAAGGCAAACAAGAAGATTATCGAGCTCCCCTATATTGTTGAGTCAGATACGATGGAAGGCAAGTTAGAAGGTAAATATAGGACTATAGCAATAAAGGATTTCAAAGAAGGAAATAGGTATGGCTATATTCTTGATATAGACCCGGAATCCTTTAATGACCCTATTCTAACAGAAGCCCTCTTGGGTGCCAAAACAATATTCGTTAATGCTGTTATGGGATTTACACCTCATTTCGCGGCAGGCTCTGAGGCTTTAGACAGGACTATAGATCAGAACAGAATTGCCCTTAAAATGTATGGTGGAGGCGACACACTCCAGGAGTTTAAGAATCTCTGTCCTGGCCTATACCTTTCTGTTTTAGATAACACCCAGTACTACTTCTTTACCGGTGGGGGGACAGTCCTGACAGCCATTGAACAGGGAAGTCCTTATGGGCTCAAACCTGTTCAGGCATTGATAGAGAATAAGAATCTACTGGTTTCTCCTAAAATACCAACTTAATACTTTCTCTATGTTAGCAGCTATACTGTCCTTGGCATTTATGATAAATATTTTGTCCTCTATCTGAAAAAGCTCCTTTTCCATCCTTATAATCTTCGGGGTATTGACATGTTTCATTTTCAGGTCTTCTTCAAACATAGGAACAAGTTTGTCCTTCATTCTCAGCTCTGTATCCACAAAAAAGATTCCTATTTCGGGTAAAAGGTCAGAAATCCTATCGAAGAAGGCGGTAATTTCCTTCTGATATATCTGTTTCGGAGGAGAGGATTTTATCTCCATATATAGTATAGCTCCGTCTACCTTTGCAATGAGGTCATAGTCCCCACCCACCTTTGGCCGTTTGAATTTAATTCCCCATATTGCCTCTGCGGCAAATTCTACTCTAAATGTTTCCGATAAAAACCATTCAAGAGTTTCCCCGAAACTCTTTATATGCCCAAGGGATAATCTGTAACCGTCTGAGAATTTTTCGACAAGGTCTATCTTCCTCATATATTCAAGATAGTCTTTTGTAACTTCTGCTGTTGCATAGCGTGTCACGTTTTCGAGCTTAAAAAAACTCTGGTGCTTGATTACTTCCCTCAGGAAAAGGCGGAAAGAATATTTTTTCATCATTTCATAATAGCTGCCCTGGAATTCCTTCTTGGGGAGAAGCAGGTCCTCTGAAGGTTCTTTTTTATAAATCCTGAAACCTCTGCGTTTTAAGAGAACATCAAGAGAGGGAGTAAGTTCTGAAAGTGATTTCCTGAGTCGTTTTATTTCATCACGAAGGTAATGGATTTCATCGGGGAATTTATTCTCGGACATTTTTTATGTAAATTTGACTGCGATCCTTCTGTGTCTCGGACCATCAAACTCACAGAAGAAGATGGATTGCCACGTTCCTAAAAGGAGCTTGCCCTCTTCAACAATTACATGAACGGACGTGCCTACAAGAGTAGACTTAATGTGAGCATCTGCATTGCCTTCCCTATGGAAATAATTCACATCCTGCGGCACAAGTCTGCTGAGGGTATTTTGTATATCACGCTGTACGCTCGGATCTGCACCTTCATTTATTGTGACCCCAGCAGTCGTATGGGGCACATAAAGATAGCAAATGCCATTTTTAACTCCTCCTTCTTTAACAACATCCTGGACCATTCCGGTAACATCAATAAATTCAATCCTTGACTTGCTCTTAACATTAATGTACTTAACCATTCAAACCCCCGACTTCAAAGTCTAAAAATTAAAAACTTCGTTATAAAATTCTTCATCAACTGCGAATTCGATTAAAAGGGCAACAAGATTCGCTGGTATATTAAGCTGCCTGAGTCTCATTATATCTTTTTCTGTTGTTACAATCCAGTTATCATCACCTTTTACTGAATCCTTTATAATTTTTTGTATATCCCTTAAACTGTATTTGTAATGATCTCTGTAAGATTTAAACCCTTTCAAATCAACACCAGCTGATAAAAGTGTCCTCTTGAATGATTCTGGATTCCCTACACCGGCAAAGCCGAAAAATCTCTTCCCCTTTGCCCATTCAAGAGGAAGAGTTTCGCCCTGTGGCGTTATAAATTCCGAAGGTATATGTTCAGAAAAAAATATAGGTGCCTTTGTATTATATTTTCTTATTTCCTCAATCAGGTTATTGACTGCTGACCTCTGATTTCTGGCCTTATCTATCTTTGTAATAACAATAATGTCAGCCCTGCTCATCGCACTAAGAGGCTCCCTCAAGGGGCCGAGCGGAAGGAGTTTTCTATTGCCGAAGGGCTTCGTACCATCGATGAGCAGAATATCTTTGTTTCTGAAAAGACTTTGGTGCTGAAAACCATCATCGAGGATGAAGACAATAGGCGAATGGGTGAACCGGTGAACGGATGAATCGGTGGATAAAGCAATCTCCGATTCTCCGGGTCTCCGAGTCCCCGAGTCTTCTAAATTTTGCAAGACAAATACTCCTCCTTTATACCTATCTGCACATTTTACAATTGGCACGCCTTTTAATCGTTCTGCCATTAGTATAGGTTCATCGCCAGCTTCTTCTTCACTAAGAAGAGGTCCATCACCCCTGCTCACAAAACATGGCCTGCTTATTTTTCCCTTATAGCCTCTCGTCAAAATATTTGGTATAAACCTTCGCCTTTTGGCTTCCTCGGCAATGGCGATAGTAGCAGGTGTCTTACCTGTTCCACCTACGGTTATATTGCCGATGCTGATTACTTTGTAGGGAAGCCTCTTCTGATTCTTCAGGGCATAGTGTTTCTTTATTGAATAACCAATATAATAAATACTTTCTATAAGAGTCATATCTTTTAACCTAACTTACCGTTATTCATTTTCCCTTCAATTATATCCTAAAAGAGATACTCCACGGCCTTCGACATTATGCCAGGCGGTTTTGGTACGCTTGATGAGGCTTTAGAAGTTATCAGACTCGCTCAGTAACTTCCTGTCATTCATGCTTCGCAAGTCGCAGACTTGTCGGATCGCCGCCTTGTAGATAATCTTTCTTAAGAAGCATTACAATCAAGTAATATTTCGATAAAAGGCAGGTAGCAAATCTGAATGCCTAAGCTGATCATCCGTGATATGAAGGAAGATGATATCCCCTCCGTATTTGAAATTGAAAAGATTTCCTGTACTACCCCTTTGTCCGAACAAGGTTTTCTCAATGAACTGTATAAAAAGGGTGCATTATCAAAAGTTGCTGAGTTTGGAGGGAATATTATCGGATATATATGTGTGAATTACCATGCCCGTGAATCTCATATCCTAAACCTCGCTGTGCATCCTGATTTCAGGAGGCAGGGCGTTGCAACAATACTGATGGATGAAGCAATAAGAGAATTGAACAAAAAGGGCTGCGCCTTTATGTATCTTAAAGTCAGGGCCTCAAATACCGGTGCACAGAGATTTTATGAACTTTTGGGGTTCAAAGTTGAAAACATCAGGAAAAAATATTACGACAATCCTGATGAGGATGCGCTGTTGATGATGCGAAGACTCTGAAATCTTTTTTTAAGATGGCGGAGGGGGTGAGATTCGAACTCACGGTAGGTTACCCTACAACGATTTTCAAGACCGTCGCCTTCAACCACTCGGCCACCCCTCCAATATAGAAAGTGGGTAGTGATGAGTGAATAGTTGTCAGAAAAAATTGTAGTATTATAACAAAAAGGTGATTTGACTTTTTGTTACGACTTCTTTTAAAGTTTTAAAAAATTATAGAGGAAAAAAATTATGAAAAACTCAGCTTTGCAGTTAATTCTTCAGGCAGGATATATTGTCAAGGGTGTTTTAATAATACTTTTGTTTTTTTCGATATTCTCATGGGCAATAATATTCTTTAAATATCGATACTTCTCAAGGGCAAGAAAAGAGACTGACCAGTTCCTTGATGCATACAGATCAGGCAGGGATCCTAAGGGGCTTTACCAAACGACAAAGGATCTTATCCTGAGCCCAATTTCAAATGTCTTCAGGGCTGTTTATGCGGATGAGGTAAATAAAGGTAGAAGCGAGACCAAAAGGCTCCTGAAAAGATACGAAGCCCTCGAATCTGCAAAACTCGAGAGGTATCTTAATTTTCTTGCAACAACTGGTTCAACGACGCCCTTTATAGGATTGTTTGGGACTGTATGGGGAATAATGAATTCCTTTAGAAACATAGGAGCTACCGGCGCTGCATCTCTCGCTATCGTAGCGCCTGGTATAGCAGAGTCACTGATTGCGACCGCTGCTGGCCTTGTTGCTGCTATCCCTGCAGTAATAGCATATAACTATTACCTAAGCCTCGCGCGCAGAATGATTATCGAAATGGAAGATTTTTCTGAAGAGCTTCTCGACTTTTTTGAAAAAGAGAATCTATGAAAACCGATAGAGACAAAAGAGCCCTTTCAGAAATAAATGTGACACCATTCGTAGATGTAATGCTTGTCCTCCTTGTCATCTTTATGGTAACTGCTCCCCTTCTTCAACAGGGCATAGATGTGAATCTCCCAAAGGCAAAAGGCTTAGATCTACCACCAGAAGAGAGGATAACCCTGACTATAAAGAAAGAGGGGGCCATTTATATGAATGAAAATCCTGTTTCTATCACAGATATGAGGCATAAACTCGAAGCGATAAGTAAGCTGAACCCTAATGTCTTTCTAAAAGCAGATAGAGGTGTGCCTTACGGGTTTGTTGTCGAGGTCATCGGTGAAATAAAAGATGCTGGAATAGAGAGACTCGGTATCGTAACAGAGCCTAAGATAACCTTGAGATGAGGGAGCCGAGCCTCCAGAAAACAACAGCTTTTTCTTTAGCGCTTCATCTCTCATTATTATTGATAGCCCTCCTCGTTTTAAGGCAATCCAACCACTTTGTCATACCGTCACCGTATGTAGTAAGCCTTGTTAGTCCTAAGGAATTAAAAGGCAGTGTAAGTAAAGAACATGCTGAAGCTATTAAAACTTTGAAAAGTACTTCTGTTACAGAGAATATTCCTGAAAAAGTTACGAAGAGAGTGACCGAACAAGAAGAAAAAACTGCTGAAGAAAGGATAGCAGCTATCGAAGCAAAAAAGCGAGTGGAACGGTTAATCAAACTTCGCTCCATGCTCTCTCTCAAAGCAAGTGGTAATGATAGAAAAGATAGTTCTGAAAAGAGCTCTGTTTATACTGGTAAAGGAACTCTTTTTGACGATTACTACGAGAAGATTAGAAAGGAGATATGGCAACAGTGGGCCTTCCCCGACACCGGACAGAAAGATCTTGAGACGATAATCTCGATAAGGGTAATGAAAGATGGAACAATATTTGTGCAGAAGATAGAGAAAAGCTCAGGCAACCTCTTCTTTGACAGGTCGGCGATTAGGGCATTAACAAAGGCAAGCCCTCTATCACCGCCGCCCTATGAGATGGAGATAGGTGTAAAATTCTTCCCATGAACAAAAAGTTCAAAGTTTTATTTTTTATTTTTTTACTGGTTACTGGTTACTGTTTACTGTTTACTGTGGCTGAAGCCAAGGTCTATATCGATATCTCTTCGCCAGCCTTTAAAAAACTCCCAATTGCAATATACGAATTCGATAGTTTGTCAGGAAAAGAAATCTCAGGCATCCTCAGAGAGGATTTAGAATTTACAGGGTTCTTCTCATATATTGATAGGGCTGCTTATATAGAAGGCCTTCATCAGCCTTTTAACCCAAGGAATTGGACTCCTATCGGAGCAGAGATTGTTGTTAAAGGCTATGTAAAAGAGGGCAGTGAACTCACCTTCGGTGTATCTCTTTTCGATGTTTTCGAAGGGAGGGAAATACTAAAAAAAGAGTATAAGACACGGAGAGAACTTATCAGGCCTCTTGCTCACACTGTTGCAAACGACATCTACAAGGCACTCACAGGCGAACTGGGGATCTTCAGGTCAAGGATTGCCTTTGTAGCAGAAGACAAAGGTGGCAAGGATATTTATATTATGGACTGGGATGGGAAGCGTGTTACAAAGGTCGGATTAAAAGGTAATATAATCCTTTCTCCCCACTGGTCTAAAGACGGAACAAAACTCATCTACTCGGCTGAAAAGAATAGACAATGGGGAATATATTTGTTAGACTTTGTAAATATGTCTGAGAAGAAAGTCTTTTCATCAAGGGGCACAAATATCGCTGGAGATTTTTTATCCAGCGGTAATGAATTTATCTTCTCTTCCTCAAAAGATGGAGATTTTAACCTTTATACCATGAGTCTAAAAGGCGACAGTATAAAAAGAGTGACTTCATCACAGGGCATAGAGGTATCACCTTCTGTCTCACCTGATAATCAATACATTGCCTTCGTCTCTGACAGAGGTGGAAGCCCACAGATTTATGTGATGCGCAGAGAGAGCTCAGATATGAGAAGAGTCACCTTTGAAGGGTCTTATAATACCTCACCAGCTTGGTCTCCAAAAGGCGACAGGATTGTCTTTACAGGTAGACAAAATAAAACCCAGATATTTGTGCTTAATAGTGATGGCGAAGGACTTACTCAGCTTACAACACAGGGAAATAACGAGGATCCTTCTTTTTCTCCTGACGGGAGGTACATAACTTTCTCTTCAGACAGGGACGGAGTTAAAGGTATATATATTATGAAGGCAAACGGAGAATCACAGAAGAGGATTACGCCAAAGAACCTGAGGGCTTTTTGCCCCAGGTGGTCACCAGAATAACCAAAATATAGGAGGTAGGTTTTATGAGGAAGGTTTTTATATTACTGTTAGTATTAACATTCATGTCTGTTCTCACAGCTTGTGCCCAGAAAAAAGTTGTTCAGCCCCAGCAACCACCGGCAGTTACCCCACAGGAGACTAAAGCGAAAGCTCCTGAGGTGCCAGCGCAAAAAAAGATACCTGAGGAAAGGGCAGAAGAAAAGATAACCGAACAGCAACTTGCAAAGATAGAAACAAAGGAAGTAGAAGTACCAAAGTATACTGAAGAAAAAGGTGTGTTTGAAGACATCCACTTTGATTTTGACAAGTATGATATCCGACCGGATGCAAAGCCGATACTTGAGTCCTTATCAGACTGGCTTATAAAAAACAAACCCTCAAAACTACTTATAGAAGGTCATTGTGATGAGCGTGGAACAAGTGAATATAATCTTGCACTCGGGGACAGAAGGGCAAAAGCAACGAGAGATTACCTTGTTGCACTTGGTGTGTCATCAGGCAGAATAGAAACCATAAGCTATGGTAAGGAGAAACCAATCTGCATGGAGGCGACAGAAGAATGCTGGCAGAAGAACAGAAGATCACACTTTATTGCTCTGAAGGAGAAAGGTACATAGTGCCAAAGAATTTCGAATTACAGATTTCATCCCGAAACAAGTTCGAGATTAAATTTTTAGTTTTTTGTTTACTGCTTGCTGTCTACTCTTTACTGTTTGGGTGTGCCACAACTGCCGATTTGGAGAATCTAAGAAGTGAAATGAACCAAATGAGGAGAGAAACTTTTGAAACCAGGAAAGACGTGACTGATCTTAGAGATAAAACAGCTAGTGCCATAAAAGAAGATGACTTTAATGCTTTCAGGGAAAGCCAGGCAGATATTAATTCCAGGATCTCAGAAATGTCAAAAGACCTTCAGTTACTTACCGGTAAATTTGATGAAAACAAATATTCCATGGAAAAGGCGTTGAAAGATTCAGCTTCAGAAATGGACCTCCTAAAGGCACAGATAAAACAAATAGATGAGCAGATTAAAGAAATAAAAAATAAGTTGAATGCCATCGAGGGTAAACCTGAGGAAGCTAAAAAGAACGTTGAAGAATCCAAAAAGGAGTCACCTCAGAAACCTGCAGAACCAAAAGATAAGGTAGCAATATATGAGGCTGCATATGATGCCTTTAAGGAAAAAAAATATAAGGAAGCAAGAGAAAAGTTCGAGACCTTTATAAAAGAGTTCCCGAAAGACGAACTTACCGACAATGCACAATTCTGGATTGCAGAAGCATACTACGGTGAAAAAGACTTTGAGGGGGCGATCCTTGCCTACGAGGCTTTATTAAAGAAATATCCAAATAGCGACAAGGCTCCTAATGCCCTTTTAAAACAAGGATTTTCATTTATCGAGATAGGAGATAAAAAAACAGGGAAGGTAATCCTTGAGAAGCTGAGGGAAAGCTATCCTGAGTCAAGAGAGGCAGAACTTGCTAAGAAAAAGATAGAGGAGATCGAGAAAACTACAGGGAAAAAGAAAAAATGAGCAGCCTCAAGGATAATTACCAGCGAACCATAGACTACCTGAGAATATCCATTACCGATAGATGCAACCTGCGTTGCATCTATTGCATGCCATCTGAGGGCCTGATACCCATAGAGCACAAAGAGATTCTCCGTTATGAAGAGATAGCGAGGGTTATCAGGATTGCTGCGGGGATTGGGATAAGAAAAGTGCGCATAACAGGAGGAGAGCCCCTTGTTAGGAAAGATGTTGCCTCTCTTATTGCAATGATAAGAAATATAGAGGAAATAAAGGATCTGAGCCTGACAACAAATGGTATCTTCCTGTCGAGATATGCTGAAGAACTTGCAGAGGCTGGTCTGGAGAGAATCAACATAAGTCTTGATTCCTTGAAGATAGAGAGGTACAGAGAGATAACGAGAGGCGGTGATTTAGATCTCGTCTTTAGAGGTATTGAAGCTGCTGAAAAGGCATGGCTGAGACCAATTAAGATAAATATGGTTCCAATCCGGGGGCTTAATAGCGACGAAATTGGAGATTTCGCAAGGATAACTTTAAAGGCCCCTTACCAAGTGAGGTTTATAGAATTTATGCCCTTTGACACAGAAGAGATGTGGAGCCCTGAAAAATTCATTCCTGTAGAGGAAATAAAATATGTCATTGAATCTATAGGTCCGCTTACTCCTGCGAGGTTAAATAGATCAGGGCCTGCAAGATATTTTAGATTCGAAGGGGCTCCAGGGGTTATTGGCTTCATCAGCCCGATAAGCAATCATTTCTGTAGTGAATGTAACCGCCTCCGATTGACGGCTGATGGAAAACTAAGACCCTGCCTTTTTTCAGAAACAGAGATTGATTTAAAACCCTCCCTCCGAAGTGGTGCACCCGATGATGAAATTAAACGCCTCATTATGCTTTCTGTTGAGGTAAAACCCGAGGGCCACTATATCCGGAATACGGAACTCTGGTCTTTGGTTAAGAATAGGGAATATGTCCAAAGACCTATGGCCAGGATCGGTGGATAAAGTCGGGGCGAAAGGATTTGAACCTTCGACACCACGGTCCCGAACCGTGTGCGCTACCAGGCTGCGCTACGCCCCGGTTAAAGAATAATAAAAAGCGGCTTTTACTAATGTCAAGATATCAGGTCTTGGTTTTCCCCTGAATTAGCTTACCCGAATAATTGCACTTTTTGGGCTAAGGAAATTGGCTTACGTCCTTACAGGAATCTGTGGAATAATATATGTACAGGAAGGAGCTCCATCAGCTATACACTCCTGGCGCATTACATCCTTTTTAAGGAGTTCCCTATAAATCTGTAGTTCATACTTGCAGGCCTCTTTAAACTCTGAAGCAACCTTCGCAATGGGGCAATTGAATTCTTTTAAAATGTAGTTATTTTCATCTACCTCAAGGTCTACAATATATCCATCGAATTCGAGAAGATTTTTCAATCCATAAACCCTATCTTGAAGATTTTTTTTATCCGAAAGGGCTTCTCTCCTATCTCGCAAAATTCTCTCCTTACGCCATCTGAATAAATCATCTACCTTATCTCGGCCATCATTTTTTTCGATATCTTTAAGAGCACCCATAATAAACTGGTGGTATGCCTTAGGAAAAAGGTCATCTGCTCTTTCTGTAAGCTTGTAAAGGAATGCTGGCCTGCCAACACCATACCTTCTCGAAACATAATCCACGAAACCCTTCCTTTCAAGAGATATAAGATGTTGCCTAATTCCCATAGGGGTTATACCCATCTCTCTACTCAGGTCATCTATAGAAAGAGGTCCCTTCTTTTTGAGCAAAAAAAGTATCTTCTCCCTGGTGGGATTTTCATTAATGAATGTTACCACGGCTAAAAGATAGCACAAAAAAGAAATTTTTGCAATATTTTTGTTAAAAAATATTATTTTGTTGTATTTAAGGGGGGCAAAACCCATTTATAGGTTTAAATTAGGGGCTTTGATGGGTTATCATAGAAATCCTTTTTCTTCCAAAAATATGGAATAATAATAAAAATGGGCTTACTTCAAGAAAGAATAGTTGAGCTATACAGAAAGGCAGCAACGTCATTGCCACAAGATGTTGAGAATGCCTTAAGACAGGCGCATAAAGTTGAAGAGGAGGGATCAAACGCAAAGACAGCATTGACGTCTATCCTTGAGAATATAAGAATGGCACGAGAGACTGAAAAACCCTTATGCCAGGATACGGGTATACCTATCTTCTTGGTGAAGGCTTCTAAAGGTCATAGCCAGCTCGAATTAAGGAATATGATCATAGAGGCCACAAAGATTGCCACAGTAGAAATACCTTTAAGGCCTAATGCTGTCGATATTATTACTGATAAAAATTCAGGAGATAATACAGGGATAGGTTTTCCGATCATTTACTTCGAAGAGTCTCTGAACGAGACCCTCTCCATGGAACTTATGTTAAAAGGCTCAGGTTGCGAAAATGTAAGTCAGCTTTATAAGTTGCCTTTTGAGGAGTTAAAGGCAGAAAGAGACTTTGATGGTGTAAAAAGGTGTGGACTTGATGCAGTGTTTAAGGCCCAGGGGCGGGCATGCCCCCCCTACATTATTGGAATAGGAATAGGTGCCTCAAGGGATCAGGTGACAAGGCTTGCTAAAGATCAGCTTCTGAGAAGTGTTGAAGATACTAACAATATAATGGTCTTATCAGAACTCGAAAGGAAGCTCCTCAGTGAAATAAATCAGCTCGGCATAGGTCCTCTCGGGTTAGGGGGCAAAACGACAGCTATAGGGGTAAAGATAGGGGTCAATCACAGACATCCTGCATCTTACTTCGTAGATGTTTCTATCTGCTGTTGGGCAAACAGAAGGGCAAGTTTTACATGGTAAAAAAGAAGTTTAACGGTGGAGGGAAAAAGATAATTAAACTGCCCTTAACAAAGAAGGATGTACTTTCCCTGAATGTCGGAGACAGGGTACTTTTAAATGGCCAGATTGTGACTGGAAGGGATAAGGTACACAAATTTCTTTTCAACGAAAGACCGGGGATAAAGGAAATACCTTTTAATCTTAAAGGGGCAGTCCTTTATCACTGTGGCCCCATAATAAAACAGTCTGAAGAAGGTTTTGAGCTCATAGCAGGAGGACCGACAACGAGCGTTCGTGTTGAGATGTATGAGCACCAGATAATATCAGACTATGGAATAAGAGGCATAATGGGAAAAGGCGGAATGGGTAGAAAGACCCTGAAAGCCCTTAAGGAAAAAGGTTGTGTTTACCTTCACACCATAAGTGGTGCAGCTGTTTATCTTGCAGATAGGATAAAAAGAGTAGTAGGTGTCTGGAAACTCGAGGACTTTGGTATGGCTGAGGCGATGTGGGTATTTGATGTAGAGGAATTTCCTGCGATAGTGACGATGGATGCCCATGGCAGAAGTCTACATGAAGAAATAGAGAAGATATCCTATAAGGAATTAAAAAGGCTTATTGGAATTGCGTAACCAAAAATAAAGGAGGGAAAGATGTTTGATAAATGTCCAGGAGGAGCTAATATTCGAACTCCTACACTGAAGATAAAAAAATGTCCTGAATGTAGTGGAGAAGTTGAAATTTTCTCCGATGATGTCTCTATAAAATGCAAAGGCTGTGGATTTGTCATATATGAAGATCTGGAGTCATGCATCCAGTGGTGTAAGTATGCCGAAAAATGTGTTGGAGAAGAAGTTTACAGAAGGCTTAAAAAGAAAGAAAAATCAGAATAAAGATTTGGATAACCTTCAGTTTATAAAGAGAATATATAGCTTTAAAAGACAAGAAATAGTCCAAAGATTAAGTGAATTCAAACGGCTATGGCTGCAGGGAAAAGATAAAGAGATATTTGAAGAGCTGGCATTCTGCATCTTTACCCCACAAGCTAAGGCTAAAATCTGTTGGGAAGCTATAGAGAGACTTAAGAATCAAGGCCTTCTATTAAGAGGGCCTGCCAGAGAGATAAAAGCAGAAATAAAGGATGTAAGATTTAAGAACAAAAAGGCTGACTATCTTGTTAAGGCAAGAAATTTCTTCTCACAAAATGGAAATATCTGTATAAAATCGCGCATCAGCCAATTTAAAGATATTCTTGAATGCAGGGATTGGTTGGTCAAAAATATAACCGGTCTTGGCTACAAAGAGGCAAGCCATTTCCTTAGAAATATAGGATTCGGAGAAAAGATTGCTATCCTTGACAGACATATTATGAGGAACTTAAAAGAGCTTAACATAATAAAGGAAGTCCCTAAGTACCTGAACAAGTCAAAATACCTGGACATTGAAATAAATATGTCAGGATTTTCAAAGAGAATAAACATCCCTCTTTCTCATCTTGACTTAATCCTGTGGTATAAAGAAACGGGAGAAATATTTAAGTAGCATTCTTATGAATCTGTACAGGAGGGGACAAGAGGGTCAACCCTTACAGAGGTCCTTTATACCTCCTTAACGAGATCTCTGATAAGAGAGACCCTCTTGCCAGGGGGGTGGAGAAGAGTCCAAACAGTTTTCTTGAAACCATAATAACAACCAAATGCCGGTTGGCTTAATAATAGGTTTAAGCCTTTTCTTAATGATTTCATAGGACCGCATTAAGCACTTCCTATAATCAGGACTGTGTCCTCAAGGAGTTTTTGTTTTATATTCTTAAGACCTGTTTCTAAAAGCCATCCCTTTATTTCCTTCGGTGAATAACATCTTCCGGATTGCGTGTTAACAAGCATATTCACTGAGAAAAGGGCACTCTGCACAGGATGGGTTCTATCTTCTGATATATAGAATTCCTGAATAACTATTCTTCCTCCTTTGTTCAGAGCCTTTCTGCATTTTTTCAATATCTGAAGATTGTCTCTTTCTGAATATGCGTGTAAGATTTGGCTGACAAAGATTAGGTCATAATCCCTACCGATATCATCTACCGTGAAATCTCCACCCCTGAAATTGACATCGTTTATCCCTTTTCCATCGATAAGTCTCTTTGCAATCTCAATAGCCTCGGGATGGTCAAAAAGAGTTGCTTTTACACCCTCCTTTGCCATCTCCATAGAATATGTCCCTGGACCTCCACCCAAATCAAGAGCTTTCCTAACTCCTTTTAATCCAATTGCATTCATAACATTCTTTGCCTTTAAGGATGCGAGGTTATGCATTCCGAGGATAAAGGCATAATAATCTCTTGCCTTTTGAGAGGGTCTCCCTGTTTTAACAACCTCATCAAGGCTTGACCAGTTCCTCCACAGGTTATCTGCATGTTTTATTATGTCTCCTTGATAGTAAGGCTCACCTTTGACCAAGAAATGATTTGATATAGCGGTATTTCTGTATTTGCGATTAGATTTTTTGAGAAAACCCAGGCCTGTAAGGGCATCAAGCAATATCTCTGTTGCCCTTAAATCTATATTTATCTTTTTTGAGATTTCATGTGCTGATTGAGGTTTTGTTAGATGATCGAATACCCTGAAGGTACTTGCAGTAATGAGAACCCTTGAAGATCTGAAAGCACCCCAGATAGCCCTAAGCCTATTTGCTTCATCACGGATACTTGACATGTTATTTATCTTCATTGGAACTTGATTCGAGGAGACTCAAACTTCTTGGCGTCTTGTCAATCTGTTCGATAACTGGTATTTCTTCAGCACCTGTAACACCGAGTTCTTTGAATTTTCTTACAGATGGTAATACCCTCAATTCCATTGAGCCAACTACTTTGTTATAAGAATCCATTGCCTTCCCAATTGCAGAACCTATATCAACAAAATGTTTTACTAACGTATGAATCCTTTCATAGAGCTCCTTCCCTAAATTACTTATCTCCTGTGCGTTCTTTGTTATCTGCTCCTGTCTCCAGCCATAGGCAATAGCCCTTAGTAGGGCAATAAAGGTAGTCGGAGTAGCAATGATCACTCGTTTCTGTATTCCATCTTCAATAAGCGTACCGTCCAACTCAAGGGCTGAACTCAGAAAAGATTCACCAGGGATAAAGAGAACAACAAATTCAGGAGACAGCTTGAATTGGCTCCAGTATTCCTTAGATGCGAGTTTGTTCATGTGTGCTCTTACCTGCTGCGTATGTTTTTCCATTTTTATCTTTCTTTCATCGTCTGTTGAAGCAGAGAGTGCGTCAAGATAAGCTTCCAGTGAGACCTTTGCATCAACAACAATTTCCCGTTCCATAGGCAGATGCACTATCATGTCAGGTCTCAGTCTTCCCGATTCTGTCTCAACCGAGATCTGTTCAGTAAAGTCACAATGTGCAGACATGCCGGAGAGCTCAGCTACACGCCTTAGAGTAATTTCACCCCACCTTCCACGAACCTGAGGCTTTTTCAAAGCAGAAACAAGGTTACTCGTCTCTTTCTGAAGCTGCTCATGAGTTGATGCAAGCGCCCTAAGCTGTTCCTCAAGACTTCCATATGCCTTATGCCTGCTCTCCTCTATTATTCTTACTTGTTCATCATATCGTTTCAGTGCCTCATGAAGAGGTTTTATGAGGCCATCTATGGCAGCCTGATGTTCTCCGAGTTTTCCTTTTGTTTCTGCCACTACCTTGCCGAGATGCTCTGATGCGAGCCTTAGGAAATCCTCGCTGCTACTTTTGAGGGCTGCAGAAGAAAGAGCATTAAAAGTATCCGTCATTTCTGTCTTCATTGCCTCAAGGAGTGATTTCTGTTCATTAAGATTTTTCTGGGATTCTTCAAGTCTCGTAAGGGCTTCAACCTTAGACTGTTTTTCAGCACCAAGCTCGTTCCTAATCTGGTTTATTTCTAAGTCCTTTTGTTGAACCTGTTGCCTCAGTTCCACATTTACCGCTTCTGCACTTCTTGCATTTCCTTCAAGCTCAGCTAACTGTTTTGCATAAGTCCCTTGAAAACGTGCTTTAGCCAAAAACCATACAATAAGCCCACCAATAAAGATGCCCAAGATCATATAGGCTACTAATTCCATTTATTTCTCCCCCAGTCTAAACCAATTAAATCCTCTCATAAACCCACACCCTTCCACCATCTACTATCTCTTCTATCCTCCTGACAACGCGCTTCTTATGAAGATTTAGTAGCCTTGTGCCGCTTGTATTAGCTTCAAGCTTCATGTTTTCTGATAGTTCCTTAGCTGTGACCTTCCCTTTTTTGAGAATAAGATTCAAGGTTTCTTTTAGATAGTTATTAAGATTCCCAAGGAGAATTTTCTTGCCATTTTTCATTTGAGCCATAACTGCAAGTTCCTTTCTCTCAAGCGCAACCTCTATGTTCTCCTTCTGGTTTTCATTGAGGCCAGTTAACACAATGTATTTATCACCGTATTCTCCGCTAAGCAAACGAGAAATGAGTTTTGCAATTACTTCGTCAGCGCAAGAGTAATCAATTATTCCAATCTTTGAGAAATCAAGGGCAATAATTTCTCCATCCTTTTCATTTTCAATATTCCTTTCAATTCGGTTTCTTATTGTCTGCCCAGATGGTCTTGTCACAAGATCGGTTGAACCATTTTTAAGTTCTTCTTTGAGAAGTTTATAAAGATTGTAAGTAGTCATCGCTATCCAAAAATCTTACTATAATCTACTTCAATACCATTTTTGACCTTTTTGTAATAAATAATCTTCGCAGGGATTTCTTCACTTAAAGATTTTTTGATTTTATAAGTTTCTGGTTTTATTGATATAGGAATATCTCCGATATAACCATCAATACCCTGAGACTCGCCAGCTTTTTCAGATAACCTGTATTCAACCCCTTTAATCTCAGCGCCTTTTTTAAAAATTGCCTCCTGAAATTGAAGGCCGATAAATGTTTGAACAATGACAAGGTCTTTTACCCATTCATTAACCATATCTTCATCAATCTTGTTCATTGTATCTTTAAGATTTACAAGCATCGCCAGGATTTTTTCTTTTGCAGTCTTTATGGCATCCGGGTATCTTTGAAGATACCATTGCTCCCACTCGTCTAAAGTTTTCCCAAAAAATTCCTGGATCAGATCTGTTAGTTGACCAACAACTCTTGGCCTTGTTCCTTGCGCATTCTGGTTAGCAAGATTGATTATCTGAGAAACATATTTAGGAAAGGAAGGAGTTGGAATCTCTAAAGATTTTCTGATTTCTTCATTTCTAAGCTTTATCTTCATTTTTTCACTTCTGCAAAGCCAAAAATTTCCCTTTATATTTAAAGTTTAAAGAGGAATCTACAGCAGCTAATTGATTTTTAATTAAGTGGGCATTGATAAAGGTTTTATTTTTTAAATAGAGATAGCACAACAAATTGCCATTTTTGTCATATTTAATTGTGTCGAATTTAAGAAATACCTTTTGCCCTTTCAGCTTTTCCTGTAAAAATTGTAATGCCTTTCCGTTCCTTTCCTTTTTTTCTTTAACACCAAGTAGTTTGACTTTTAAGTCATTGTCTAAGACCACTATCTCAGGGCTTATTACTTCTTTAATCGAATAATAAGTCTCTCTCCGATGATCTGAATTATCTATTTTTGAGCCGAATTTTAATTTCTTGGGATCGACTTTTTTATCAAATCTGACAGGGTCTTTAAAAACATAGGGAAATCTAAGGATTTCTTTTTGAAAGTCTATAGATTTCTTTTTCTGAAATGTTATTTCAAAGTCTCTCGGATTCTTGTCTGTATTCAGTTTCTCTTTGATTATAGGTAGAAAATCTTCATTGATTTCATATCCAATGGAGTTTCTTCCCAGTTTCTTAGCAGCAAAGCAGGTTGTCCCGCTTCCCAGAAAGGGATCAAGAACCGTATCTCCTACAAAACTAAACATTCTTATTAATCTCTTTGGCAATTCTTCTGGAAACATAGCAAGATGTTTGTCTTGTTTTTCACCGGAGAAATTCCAATGCCCGTAAAAATACTCATTCCATTCCTCAAGTGTAAGCTTAGACTTCTCTCTCATCTCTCTGGTTACCTTTGGTGGTTCACCCAATTTTTTGAAAATTAAAATAAACTCATAATCAAGCTTAATGATTCCATTTCTGGGATAAGGGAAGGATCCCATTATTGTAGCTCCCCCCGTCGTATTGCATGTAGTAACCTTCTGCCAGATAATTGCTCCCATGTAATCAAACCCAATCGTTTCACAAAACTTGATTATTTCTTCTCTTATTGGAATGACTTTGTATCTACCATAATAGACAGCCCGAGCAAACTGGTCACCTATATTCACACACAGACGACAACCCTTGTGTAAAGCCCTGTAGCACTCTTTCCAGACAAGGTTTAAATTGTTGATATAATCCTCATAACTGTCATCAAACCCTATCTGGCTTCCATTGCCATAGTCTTTAAGTTGCCAGTAAGGAGGTGATGTAATAATGAGATGAATACTTTCATCTTTAAGCTCTTCCATCCTTCGGCTATCGCCGATGATTATCGTGGTTTTAGCAGGCATGTTTTCTTTCCTTCATTTGGAACCCC
>Ga0315268_10002994_pt1 | contig 18764 bp, 16 predicted proteins | sample C1_top_MG_FD_204535 | JGI IMG/M metagenome (GOLD analysis project Ga0315268, IMG submission 204535) | Sediment microbial communities from Yellowstone Lake, YNP, Wyoming, USA - C1_top | ecosystem: Environmental > Aquatic > Freshwater > Lake > Sediment | place: USA: Wyoming | collected 2017-08-01
ACAGGCACGTGGAAATCCTGCAAAGCCTAAGGAAGCTGGGCGTGAGAATTATTCTTATACCTGACGGTGATATTGCAGGAGCCGTTGTCACGTGCAGACCGAGTTCAGGTATTGATCTGCTCATAGGCGCAGGCGCCGGAGCGGAAGCAACTATCGCGGCCACAGCTGTGAAATGCCTTGGCGGTACGATGCTTGTAAAAGTTTGGAAGGATAAGAAAGACGATTCAAAGAGGTTAGATCGGCTAAGAGCGGAAGGAGTTGAGGTAGACAAGACTTATTGTGAACACGAGTTAGCTAAAGGCAATGAACTTGTTTTTGCAGCATCAGGCGTAACCAAAGGCGAACTTTTGGATGGTGTTCGCTTTGTCCCCGACGGTGCGATAGTCAACTCAATTTGCATGAGGCTTCCCAGCGGAACCGTGGAAAGATCGGAAACTACCTTGCGGTTCAAAGGCCACCCGGTTTATGACAAGTTCCTCGCATAAGTAAACCTGAGACTCGCTGTGGATAATGAGCGCATGAGCATGGGAGAAAAGGTGACAACGCTTCCCTGCGGATGCAAGTATCAAGACAATGGCTACATGGTTGTGAGGATACATGAATGTGCCTATCACAAACGAAAGCGCACAACAAAGCGTCCGTATCGACCGAAAGCTGAGTGCGTCAGGCCTTAAACTCGTGTTTATTTTCATCGTTGCTTCTTTCATGTGTCATAGTGTCATTATTACCATCAGAAAAGGGTGGAACTTGAAGCTTCCATGTTAGTAATGTCTTTAGAGTTAAGACGGCATCACTGTTTCTGTGAGAGTGCAACGCATGCCGCGGAAACTCGTCAGGGTCTATCTTTCACGTGAACAGAAGAAGCTTCTTGAATGGTACTGCAAAAGCCTAGGAATCGGTGAAAGTGAAGCTCTCCGAGATGCCTTCATGGATTACACCAAATCAATAGGGCTAGTTGCCGAAAAAGTCCATGGGAGAATCTAGCTGATTTTACGTCATCTCTTCCCGACAATTGATGATGATCCTGTCTGAGCAGTCGCTTCCTAGCACGGATGGAGACGTTTAGTCCTTTTGTCCAATGATTTCATGATTACGACAGCTATCGACGCAGCTACAAGAAGCATTGCGACCGGGTATTGAAGCTCAGGTATCGCGTTGGAGTCTCCTGTGACCGTGCCTGAGATTCTACCAGACTGAGCTGGTGGTATTAGCGATAATTGAAAATCAATATTCGCAGCCGTTTGACTCACTGTCACACTTACGCTGGTTCTGTTTTGCTGCTGGTATCCTGTCGCGGAAGCAGTCACCGTATAGGCGCCCGTCCCTAAACCGCTTGAAATCACGTAGTCTCCGTTGCTGTCGGTGTCTGCTTGTCCGTACCCGCCGGGTCCCGAAGCGACAACGTGAGCATCAGCTATTGACTTGCTACTGCTGGCGTCGGTGACCTTGCCAGTCATAATTCCTGAGGGTGTCGGAGGAGAAACAGCAAGTTGAAGGTTGACGTTGGAAGTTTCTACACCCGCAGTAACCGTCGCGTTAATTGAACTAAAGCTCGGAATTCCTCCTCCCGAATAAATGGCCATAACGGTGTAGTCTCCCGTTCCTAAGCCAGACCCAATCCTGTAATAGCCGGTAGCGTTGGTCTGAGCATAACCGTTGTATATGTATTGCTCGGCATATGCTGTAATTGTGACATTCGCCAAGCCCGCACCACCTGGAGTTACTGTAATCCTTCCAGAGATGATTCCGGATGGGTTGAGAGCAAGATTGATTCCGGTTATCTGAGTTCCTGCTGTAACTGCGACTGTTGTCGACTTCGTGATGTGCCCTTCTGGCATTAAGGCACTGACATTATAGGTTCCAGTTGCAAGGTTCGTGGCTATGTTATAGTTTCCATTCGAATCTGTGAACCCAGTCCATCCAAATGTTCCCCCTGTGAAAGCCGTAATCACAATGTTTTGAAGAGACAGCCCTGAAGCAGAGTCTGTGACTCTCCCAGAAATGCCTCCTGAAAGACTCAGGATAAGGTTTGTGCCTGTGGTTTCACTTCCAACTGTGACTTGAACGCCCGTGATCTGGGCGTTTAGATATCCTTCTTTTATGACGTTTACCGTATAGGTTCCTGTTGGTATCCCCTTATCGATCGTGTACTGCCCGGATGAGCTCGTCGTAGCATATCCTGAGCCTGCCGGGCCCGAAGCTACGACAATTGCGTTGGCAATTGGCACTCCGCTAGCAGCATAAACAGTTCCTGAAAATCTTGATGAAATCGAAATTCCGACTGCGGAAATCTGAACCACAGAGGCGAGTAGAATCGCGAAAATCATTGCCTCAACGGCAAGTTTGTGTTTAGACAATTCACTCCTCCACCAAACTTGCATTTGCATTCGACTGAATATTAAAGACTTGTGATCACGTTTTGGCGTCCCGTATTGATAAGCTTCAGCTTAGCTGCCAAGCATCAGCCAATATGCAATAAGTTATGCGTGGCCGACGTTGATCGTTCGTTGGGTTCCTCTTTACTAGGCATTTTAGCTGTCTAATATGCAGATATCTGGCTTTTTGTTCTGAAGAAAGCCTATTATGTGAGAGTACGCTGACTGTTCTGTTCTCGGATGTGGTGTTGTGTCTGTTTCGGTTCTTGACGTTATTGTGCGTGTGGGATTAGTTTTGGCCACGACCTTTTTGTTTGGAATTGTTGCTTCAGCATATTTCCGTTTGCGAAATCGGAAAATGCTTTTTATCTTTATTGGTTTTGCGATTTTCTTTGTCCATGCAGTCATTTCGCTGCCGGAGCTGATCAATGAGGCTTACCATATCGCGTTGGACGAGAACGTGCACCTTCTTTTTCATCTGATAGGATTGATCTTCATATTGCTTGGGATATTGAAGGATTAACAGCGAATGTTCAAAGACGAAATCTTGGAGAACGAAAGAAGAAGAAGAATATACGAGATCATAGAGGAGAATCCGAGCATTCATCTGAGGGAGCTTCAAAGGATTTTGAACATGCCGTTAGCTACTCTAGAATATCATCTAAGCTACATGACGCGCAAGAAGATTATCTTTTCCGAAGCTGACGGGCATCATAAAAGATACTACACCAAGCCGCTTGATCCAGAAGAAAAGAAGCTCCTGTCGGCTCTCAGACAGAAAAGACTGAGAGAAATCGTCCTCATAATTCTGACGAATGGCAAAGTGAAGTATCAGTTTTTGTCCGACTGTCTCAAGTTGCCACATTCAACACTTTCTCTTTACCTGAAATATCTTGTTGACAACGAGATCCTGACAAGAACGAAGATTGGCTATGAGAATCTGTACACGGTTCAAGATGAAGAGAGGATTGCGAAAGTATTGGTGGCATATAGATCGAGTTTCTTGGACAGCCTTGTAGACAAGACGCTGAACACATGGATGGAATTACACCTTCGGCAACAAAAAGAAAGATTCCAATGATCCGGTCCAATTCTTGTTCCACTCCAGTTCAAGGTTCGTCCGATCGATCGATAAAGTTTGAAGAAGAAGTATAGCATGGAACTGAAAATAGACGCACAATATGCCGAACTGAAGAAGTTAGAAGTTTCCTTGGAAAAGTGCGGGTTACACGTTAGGAGCAAGGTCTTGGCTCTTTGCGCAGTTTCGGTTGTTGGTCCCAAAGAGAGGTCTCTGTTCGCTTTGCATCATAGCACGTTGATCTTCGTGAGTGTTGAGACACAATCCTCATCAGAAAGCTAGATCGTCACGCGCGAAGTCAAACTAAAGAGCTTGCAGAAGTTGTTGCACATCTGTGGGAGGGTGACCTGAATAATACTTGCTGAAATATCCGAAAACTTCTACTGGGGTCTTCAGGTATCTCCTTATTTTTTGTGCCCAGACTTTGATTTCATTCAACCTGTCAACTTCAATCTTTCCCAGTGTGCCGTTCACTTTTTTCCTATCTCTTTCCCATCTTATGTAGGTGAAATCTGTTGTTATTACTTCTATCTCTGGCATTGAAGAGCGATCCAAGATAGTTAGGGCAGCGCCGTTTTCTCTAAGGATTGAATAAAGTCTGTCGATCAGCAGCTTCTTGTTCCTTACTTCTACAGCGATACGATGTCCTTTAGGCAGGCTAGGTAGGAAATCACTTAGGAGGTGTAAGTGTTCAGTTTTGAATGTGGAAGGAAATTGTAGTAGCAGAGGTCCGAGTTTGGGTCGTAGATGTGAGATTCTTTCGATGAATCTATCCACTTCCATTTCGCAGTTTCTCAGCACTTTCTCGTGAGTTATGGTCTTTGGGAACTTTGCTGAAAAAAGAAAGTCCGGAGGTGTCTGATCTTTCCATCTTTCTACTGTGCTTCTGGATGGTGTTCTGTAGAATGTGCTGTCGATCTCGACGGTATCAAAGTGTTTTGCGTATTCACTGAGATATTGTCCGGCTGCGAGATTCTTTGGATAGAAATTGTCGACCCAGAATCTGTAGCTCCAGCCCATCGTGCCTACGTGAATCTTGTCCATTTCAATCCTTTGCCTTAAGCAGGAGCCAGTTGTTGCCTCCTGCTTTTTTGAATCTTGCGAGAATGTATCTGCCTCTGAGCTTTTCCCCGTTGAGTGTGAATTCGATCTTGTTCTCTTCCCAAATTTTGGGCTCGTATGTTCCTTTGTCCCATACTTTCACTGTTCCAGCTCCATACTGCCCTTTTGGAATTGTTCCCTCAAACTTTTGGTATTCCAGTGGGTGGTCTTCGGTTTCCACCGCAAGTCTCTTAGTTCCTGCTTGTTCAGGCAGGCCCTTGGGAACGGCCCAACTCTTGAGAACTCCTTCTTTTTCCAAGCGAAGATCGTAGTGAAGCCTTCTCGCGTTGTGTTCTTGTACAACGAAAGCCCTGTCTTCCTTGTCAGCCACTCCGCCCTTCGGCTCTGGCGTAGCGTTGAAGTCCCTCTTCGAGAGATATTCTTGTAGACCGATGTCTCTTATCTGATCCAAAGCGCATTCAAACGGTGTCTTGTCGGCTCTGAGAATGCGGAACCTTGGCATGCGTAGCTTCCCGTCTTTTGTCACGACCTGATAATCTACTTCGCAAACCAGTTCTGGCTTCAGCCACGTTATCCTTTCTGGGACATCAACTACTTCAAGAGTTTTTTCTGATGCTCTCATTTCTAGGAACATTTTTGTCAGGAGTTCCGTGTCTTTCTGTGAGAAGCCCGTGCCTACTTTTCCCACATAGACTGGTTTGCCTCTATCGTACAAGCCTAGAATCAAGGCTCCGAAGGTGTCTGCTCTGCGGCCTTGTCCTTCGGTGTATCCCAAGATAACACAGTCGCATGATAGGAGCCTTTTTATCTTAAGCCAGTTGCCGCTTCTGAGTCCTGGTTGATATGGGCTGTCTTTTTTCTTGGCCATTATGCCTTCTACTCCCATCTTGATGGCGGCGTCATAGTAGACTTTTCCTTCTTCCTCTACGTACAGCGATAGGACGACGTGCTTTCCTTCTTTCACTTGTTCTTTCAGAATCTTTTTTCTGTCGATCAACGGGAGATTGAGCAGTGGTTTCCCGTCTTTTTCGAGTATGTCAAACACTACGTAAGTGACTGGATTTCTATCGGCTACATATTCAATGTCTCGAGCGGAAGTGATTCTGTTTCGTTCCAGAAGGGTCTGGAAATCCGCTTTTCCATTCTTCATGACAACTATTTCGCCGTCGAGAACAGCATTAGTGGTCAGGTTTTTTAGTTCATCTAACTCTGGAAAATTATACTCCAACTCTTTGTCGTTTCTGCTTTTTAAGCTCAGTTTTGCATTGATGTAGCTTATCGCTCTGATTCCATCCCATTTTATTTCGAAGATCCAGTCCTTAGAATTGAAGGGAGACTCTGCAGATTGAGCAAGCATAGGCTTGTAGTGCTGACTCATTTTTTCTTCAGCTGCTTGAGCGTTTCTTGGAGGGCAACCATGAGCTCCTTTGCTTCTTCTTTAACTGGCTTCTCAAAAACAATAGTTTCTCCCTTCATCTTCTTCTCGATAAGTTCTTCAATCTTTTGTTTGTAGTTGTCCGTGTATTCAGTGATGTCGAATTCTCCTGAGAGATCAGAGATTATTTTTGTTGCAAGGCTTAGCTCTTCTTTCTTCGGCTCCTTGAGTTCCTTTAGTTCTTCAAATTCGCTGGGATCTGCAACTTCGTACGGGTAATGTAGGGCGGTAAGAACTAAGGCGTTCTTGTATGGATACACGAGAACTGGATACTCTTTTGTTCTCAGGGTGATTCTTCCGACTCCAGCCTTGCCCATTTTCTCCAAGGCATTTAGAAGCAGACTGTAAGCGTCGTTGTTCTTATCCGGAGTCAGAATATAGGATTTTTCAAAATACACGGGGTCAATAGACAGGTAGTCAACGAATTTGTCGATGCGGATTCTCTGATCAGATTCTGGTCTGGCTGCTTTCAGTTCTTCTTTCTGGAAGACTACGAACTGGTTCTTGCTGACTTCGTATCCTTTTACGATGTCTTCCCATGGGACGACCTTGTCTTCCTTGATGCAGACTTTTTCATACTTCAAGGGTGAACCATCTGTCTTATGTAGGAACCTGAAAACTACGCCTTTATCAAATATCATGGCGTGAAGTTTGACTGGCACGTTAACCAAACCGATTGTTATGCTGCCGCTCCAGATAGATCCTTTGCGTACTCGAGTTTTTGCCAATTTCATTTTGCCTCCAATTTCTGCTGGTCTTCTAACAACCTTTTCCAAGGGCTTTCCTCGATCCTCGGCACACTGAATATGTTGAACTCCTCCGGTTTTAATCCTTTCTTGACAGCTTTCCATTCCAGAGGAGTCGAGACTGTGGCTTGAGGTGTGATCCTCAAGCTGTAAGCACATACCATTGTTTTCCCGTGAGAGTTCTGTGCGTAATCCACAAAGACCGTTCCCGGGGCTTTTGATCTTGAAGCTTCTGAAACAATGATCTTGGACTCCTTGGCTAAGTCTCTTCCCATCTTATGGACAAAATCTCTGGTCTGCCTGAACGTGTGTCCCTTGACGATAGGGAGAACAACGTGTAGACCTTTCTTCCCCGAGGTTTTAACATAGGATCTGAGGCCTATGGCATCAAGCCTCTCCTTTAGCAGCATAGCAACATCGACGACGCTATCGATGTTGGCGGGCGGTTCCGGATCCATATCAAACAAGATCAAATCTGGGCTTTGATAGGAGTCCGTTCTGGAAAGAGGAACATGAATTTCCAAGGCCGTCAAGTTAGCCAGCCACATTAGAGTGTCAACATCATTGCACACTATGTAACTGATGTCCCGCTTGGCCGTCTCAGAATACGTTTTGAAGGTCTCTACCCAAGCTGGAGTGCCAACTGGTGCATCCTTCTCGTAGAATCCTTCCTTGTCTATACCGTTGGGGTATCTGGTCAAAACTATCGGCCTCGTGGCCATCAGATCCAGCATTTTCGGCGCCATCTTGATGTAGTACTCAATTACTTTGGCCTTCGTGATGCCCGATTCCGGGTACAGAATCTTGTCGAGATTGGTGAATTCCACCTTCGTAAGGTTCTTTGACATTATTACCCAAGCTCCAAACAAACACAATCTTTCTCAGTACACTTTGCCCACGAAGAATATGAATTGCGCGTTGAGCTTGCATCTTTTCCGTGGCTAGTGAGCTGGCGGGTCTTCCTGCATTGTTCCGAAAATGTTCCTTCAGTGTCTGTGCAGTAAACCATGTAGCCCTCTCTTGGAACAGCCCTTCTCTCGGTAACTACCTTTCCGCCAGCCTTTACGATATTCTTGATGAACTTGTTCACGGATGGCACGTCTATAGTGTTGTAAACAGATCCTTTGCTCTCCCGCTCTATGCTAGTACCATTGATACCCGGTTGATTATCTTCGCTAGTGGTGGCAAGCCAATAGTCGACAGGTCCTTCCCATTTCTTTATCTTCCAACCGAACACCTTCTTGTAAAACTTCACCGCTCGCTTCGGGTCATCTGGAAGAATCTCCAAATTAATAACTCTCGCCACGCCAAAACCTCCTATAAACAATCATGCAAAGGACTCTTCAAACCTCTATGAAACACTTTACATCACAACACTCACGAGGTTCCAGATACCCAAGTCACTAACGCCAAGAAACGCTCTGAGTCTCTTAGACTGGCAGATCAGTACGTCTCCGCTAGCTCGTTCTTAATATTCTTCAACAACTTCTGGTCGCTGATATTGCCGCACTAAAACGTTTACTAAGCTGTGGCATCTGCCATTTTCACACGAGCACAGCGCGCTTTTGGTATGCACTAGATCATGAGAATGGATAGTGCAACGTCCTGAGGAGAATCCGCTGGTTTTAAGTCTGCATTCACATAATATGTGAAATGGGGAGGCTAAACCAACAAGTGTTTGACATCGTTCCGGTAGGTCACTTGAGCATAGATTCAATTTTACTGCCCAACCGGCAAGCGCCCTTCGTTGTTCTAGGCGGATCCGCAGCGTACGTATCTTTTGCTGGCAGACGTTTAGACGCCAAGGTTTCTGTCATTTCAAAGGTCGGCGAAGATTTTCCAGAAGCTTACTTTTGGTGGTTGGGCCAGGAAGGCATAGACCTTTCCGGGATCGTTAAAGCTGGAAACGCGCAGACAACGCGTTTTGAGCTTGAATATAATAGTGACTTGTCCGATCGTGTTTTGCGGTTGAAGAGCAGGGCGCCGCCTATTACGGTCGAAGACCTGCCTAGTTCCCTGAAAGCAAAAGCAATTCACATTGCACCAATTGCCGGTGAAGTCACTTATGAAGTGGTAGAAAAACTTCGCGGCTGTGCTGACGTCATGTCTTTCGATCCACAAGGCTTAGTGCGAAACTTCAGCGAAGGCGGAGACGTTACTCTGGGGCCGCTACCGGATGAGCGCATACTGGGGCTTGTTGACATTTTCAAATCTTCGTTGAAAGAAGTTGAGGCGGTAACCGGCCTGTCGGAGGTTGAATCGGCCGTAAAAGCAGTGCACAATCATGGCGTGAAGATAGTGGTTGTCACGTTTGGAGGGAATGGTGCTGTCGTTTCTGTTGAAAATGCAATCCACAATGTTTCTGCTTACAAGCCTGAGAAACTTGTCGACCCAACCGGCGCTGGCGACGCATTCATTGGAGCATTTTTAGCGGAATACGTTCGTGGTCAAGATTGTGCTTGGTGTTCGCACGTGGGTTCTGCAGCTGCTTCTCTTGTTGTTGAAGCAATCGGTCCGACTTCTTTCGGCGACAAAGATGAAATCTATCGAAGAGCCCAGGTGCTTTATGAAAAGGAAATTAAGCAATAACGTGTAATGTATTCAATTAAAACGTCAAATACCTAAGAGGGTCAACATTGGGACGTATAGACAAGGGTGCAAAGTGCAGTGTATCGGGCTGTGGTCGAGATGCTGTCCGCTCGCTCTCAGCTGAAAAAGTCAGAGCCGCCGGTTTGAAAGTTGGCAGTGAAAGGCGTGCATATTTGTGCAAGGAGCACTACAAGGAGTACAAGAAGAAAACCAAAAAGGACAAGCAGCTTGAGAAGTGGCGTTATAGCGGCTGAGCTTTAGGAGGCAAACATTCCACGCGAATATTGCAGTTGCACTCAAACTTTATCGAGTATAAGCCGATCCAAAAGGAAATTGCCACAGCTGAAGACGCTGATAAGAAAGAGGTCCGGTTAGAAGAAATAATCGTGTTGTTCACTGCCGTCGAGAAAGGCGACGACAAAACGGTGACCCAGAAGGCGGTGGACGAAGTTCAAGCGTATCTGGGAAAGCAGAAGGTAAATCGCATCCTGATCTATCCTTATGCGCATCTGAGCAGCGATTTAGCCAACCCTGCAGATGCATTGAAAATAGTCAAAGCCATGGAATCATACGCAAAAGACAAGGGCATAGAAACATTCCGTGCCCCCTTCGGCTGGAACAAGCAGTTCATAATATCAATAAAGGGGCATCCTCTCGCAGAACAGTCACGAGTAATATTGCCCACAGAAAAAAAGGAGAAGGAAGAAGAAAAGATCTCTGAAGCTGCGAAGGCTGAGGAAAAGCTGAAATCATTCTGGTACGTCCTTGAACCAAACGGCAAACTCGTACCCGTCGAAGACTTCGATTTCAAAGGACACGTAAATCTTGAGAAATTCGCGAAATATGAAATATCAAAGGTCAGAGCAAGCCAGCAGATGCCACCCCACGTAACGTTAATGAAGAGACTGGAGATTGCGGATTATGAGCTTGGAAGCGATCCTGGAAACATCCGTTGGTATCCAAAAGGGCGTCTCATAAAATCGCTGCTTGAGCAGTTTGTCACCGCCAAGATGAATGAGTATGGCGCCATGGAGGTTGAGACCCCAATTATGTACGATTTTCAGCACCCAAGCTTAGCCGACTACCTGAATCGTTTCCCAGCTAGGCAATACTTGCTGAAATCAGAGGACAAGGAGCTTTTTCTGCGTTTCGCGGCTTGCTTTGGACAATTTTTGATGGTTCATGACGCACAGTTTTCTTACAAGCAGATGCCTATGAAAGTCTACGAACTAACCAGATACAGTTTTAGACGAGAAAAGAGCGGGGAAGTCGTCGGTCTGAGGCGCTTAAGGGCCTTCAGTATGCCTGACTGTCACGCCTTCTGCACAGACTTGGAGCAAGCGAAAAAAGAATTCGTAACAAGATTCAAACTCAGCATGCAGATCCTAGACGAGATAGGTGTTCCCAAAAACGTCTACGAAACAGGATTACGATTCACGAAAGACTTCTATGATGAAAATAAGGAGTTCGTCGCATCTTTGGTAAGAATCTTCGGCAAACCTGTTCTGGTTGAAATGTGGAAAGAACGATTCTTCTACTTTGTGCTCAAATGGGATTTCAACTTCGTAGACAATCAAAACAAGGCTGCCGCTCTCTCAACAGATCAGATTGACGTTGAAAACGCCAAGAGATACGACATAACATACGTTGACGAGAAGGGTGAAAGACAATTTCCGCTGATCCTGCACTGCTCGCCGAGCGGAGCTATTGAACGAGACGTGTACGCGCTGTTAGAAAAGGCTTACCGAGAACAGCAAGACGGCAAGGCTCCAATGCTTCCGCTCTGGCTTTCGCCGACTCAGGTTCGTCTGATCCCAATATCAGAAAAATTTCTGAACGACGTTGAAAGAACAGCTAAACAGCTGGAGACCAATTGCATTCGTGTAGACATCGATGATCGGACGTTGACCTTGCAAAAGAGGGTTCGCGAGGCTGAGATGGAGTGGGTCCCATACATAATTGTCGTAGGGCAGAAGGAGCTTGAGTCCGGTGTGCTTCCGGTCAGAGAGAGAAAGACAGGGAAGATGCGGAAAATGAAGCTTCAAGAACTAATAAGCGAAATTGAAGGCCCTATGACTGGCAAGCCGTTCAAGCCGTTGCCGCTGCCTAAGTATCTTTCAAAACGGCCTCAATTCTACGGTTGACGATGGTGAAAACCACCAGTATTCTCCAAAAAACATATCAAACTTCGGTTCAATAGACTGACTCGTCCAGTTTAGGGGGTAGAGTGTTGGAAAAAGAGTTGCAGGTTTACATAGACGGGAAATATTATCCGAAATCAGAGGCGAAGATCTCAGTTTTTGATCACGGACTGTTGTATGGTGACGGAGTGTTCGAGGGGATCCGTGCATACGTTGGCGTAGTTTTCAGGTTGAAGGATCACGTTGATAGGCTTTTTAGTTCAGCTCACATGATGATGCTGTCTATTCCTGTTAGTAAAGAGGAAATGTTGAAGATAGTTCTTGAAACTTTGCGGAAAAATAACTTGCGAGACGCGTACATTCGCTTAGTGGTTACTAGAGGAGTGGGAGATCTCGGCTTAAATCCGAAAAAGTGTCCAAAACCAACAATAATAGCGATAACCGACACGATCTCCCTGCACAAGAGCGAGGCTAAAGAACAGGGTGTCACTGCCATGATTTCATGGGTTAAGAGAGACCCTGTCGATGCGACATCGCACGAGATAAAATCTCTCAACTACCTGAACAGCATAATGGCAAAGATTGAGGCGAACATCAGCGGCGTTGATGAGGCCATATGTCTTGACAAGAACGGTTACGTATGCGAAGGCGTGGCGGAAAACATATTCATGGTGAAAGGCGGCAAACTGTTTACGCCTCCGAGCTGCACTGGAGCACTGCCAGGGATAACGGCACAGGCCGTGAAGGGCATTGCCCAGAAACTGAGGTATGAAACCGAGGAAAAGATCATAACACCCTACGAGCTGTTCAATGCAGATGAAATATTCTTCACTGGTACAGCGGCAGAGATCGTGCCCGTGAAAGAGATTAATAAAAGGCAGATAAGTGATGGCAAGCCTGGCCCAATAACCAAGAGACTGATGCAGGAATTTGCAGAACTGGTTCGAGACCCTAAAGAAGGAACTTTGATCTTCCAATGAAGCAGTAGCAGCAGAAAACCTGACGTTTAATGTCTCATCTATGATTTTTCATGAAACGTTCGACTTCATTACAGGCTTGTTCAAGAGTCTCAACTGGGGGCAACACAACTACTCTTACGTGTCCCGCCCCGTACACAGGGTCGAATCCAGATCCATGCACGAAAAGCACGCCTGTTTCTCTCAAGAGATCCAATGCAAACTCCAAGTCTGTTTTCCATTTTGATCCCACTGCATGAATTCTTGGAAATACGTAGAATGCCGCTTCGGGTTTTGCGCAGCTAACTCCTTCAATTTTATTCAACCGTTTCCATGCGTAACTGCTTCTTTGCCGAAGCTTCTCAACAGTCTCTTTGATATGGTCTTGCGGGCCGTTTAATGCTGCTACTCCAGCTTTTTGAACTGGAGTGTTTGCGCAGAGCCTTATTCTAGCCTCTTTCTCAATGCACTGCTTGAGCTCCTGAAGTCTGTCTTCTTGGCTGCAGAAGTATACGTAACCAAGTCTCCACCCTGTCATCAAATAGGCCTTCGAAAACCCGTTTAACCCGATAACAGGGACGTCTTTGGCCAAGTGAGCCGTACTTACGAATTTCTTGTCGAACACTAGTTGATCATAAATCTCATCCGACAGGACTGGAATGTCATATTCGCCCGCCAGATCCAGCACTTGCGTTACGACCTTTTGTTCGTACAGCGCTCCGCAAGGATTGTTTGGATTGATAATGGCTATTGCACGAGTTCTCTTCGAAATCTTCTTCCGCATATCGTCGACGTTCGGTTGCCAACCGTTTTCCTCAACAGTTTCATAGGTTATCGGTTTTCCTCCGAAGAATCTGGCGTACGAGAGATAAGGTGGATAGGTGGGTCCCGGTAGAAGGATTTCGTCACCTGAGTCGATCAGTGCCGCCATGACCATTTGGATTCCTTCGGAAATTCCTGAAGTGACAATTATGTTATCGGCAGAGACTTCCACGCTGTTGACTCTCTTCTCTTTCTGGCTGATGGCTTGCCTCAGCTCGGGCAACCCTTCTGAGGGAGAATAGGCGTTTGCCCCTTCCTTCACAGCCTCGATGAGGGCCTGCTTGATATGGGGTGGGGTGTCAAAATCAAATGCGTTGGGGTCTCCGATGTTTAGATAGTAGATTTTTTTCCCGGTTTTCGCGACTTGTTTTGCGTGGACCATGATGTCGCGGATGGCGTATTCTATCGTGCGCACCCTTTCTGTGGCTTTCACTTTGTTCAAGACTGTCCCCTTCTGAAGCTTAGGGTTCGTTCAGAAATGAAATAAAGATTTTGGAGGAACTACCCTACTTTTAATGTAATGGGCCACTGCAATCCATCGGCAGTCTGGATGACAACGGTTACGTCTTTACCGATGAATGGACTCCAATCCCACGGGCAGACTATAGTTACTCGGGTTCCTGCTATCATTTTGAATCCGGTCGGGCTTATCTTCGGGTTGGTTATTGTTCCGTCAATCGAGAACGTTCCATTATCGGTTTTGACAAGAACCTGCGTAATATTCGCGTCGATCTTAGAGAACTGGCTGTTGTAAATCGTGACGTTCACGTATGGGTTTCCCAGTTCGAAATTGGAGAATGACGCGTTCACTGTCTTGAGGTAAGGTAATGTCACTTGATATGAGATTACTGACTCATTAGATCCGTAAGAGGCGTGAACCGTGATGTTGACGTCTCCTCCTGCGAAGTTTGTCCAGTTGAAACCGCAGCTCAAAGTGGCTTGTCCTCCTATGGCTATTGGCGTGGGATTCGTGGCTGTCAGGCTCGAATTGAACTCTATCTTTGTGATGTTTATTTGTTGAAGAGAAGCCGGCTTATCCGTAATGTTTACTGAGAAATGCTGAAGGTCATCGAGGTCAAACCTGACGTCGTCGATGCTCCATATGACATTTGGCGGTGTGGTTGGAGACAGGCTGGACACTGCGAACCCTACTGTTGTGTATACGTTGATTGTGACTGTTTCGTTGCGGTAGGTAGTCCAGTTCCAGAGGCACTTGAGTGTTAGAGACTGGTTGACTGGAACGGGGACCGGAACCAGTTTGAGCGTCGGAATCGTGTCAAGAGTGATTGTTGTATTGTCCGGCAACGTCAAGTTCAAACTGTCTAGTGTCGCGCTGATTGTTGATTGTGGCAGGCTTGTTAACGTCACGTTGAAATATGAAGTGTCTGAGTAGTCAAACTTGACGTCACTTATGTAGATGTCTGCGACTCTGATCTGGCTTGTCTCATAGGTTTGTTCGAATCCTTCCTTGGTGTCAAGGGTCATCGTGATGTTTTGGTCTACCATGGTTGCCCAATTGAACCTACAAATGAAGGTCTGCAGCTGACCAGGCGCTAGGACAAATGGAAGCAGTGGAGTAGTATACGTCGAAGAACCCTCTATCATTAATGCTGAAATCGTAAGGTTCATTTCGGATTCTGGAGAGTTCTCCACAGTCAAGTTGAAATGCTCTATCCTTTGAGAGTTGTCGAAGCCGTATATCACCAACTTTGCTTTCGGCGTGGTGGAGGGAAAGAGTGTCGTTGAAACATTGTCCGCAACTGGCTCTATCTTTACAGTTTCTCCGGCAAAGTTGCTCCAATTCGTCGTGCATGTAAAATCTTGCCTCGTTCCCTTGCCTAGTACGAATGGCAGTTCTGGTGCGGTCGTATCAATTGTGTATGTTTGATTTGTGCTTTCAATAGTTAAGCGGAACGCCGTTATGTTTGCGTCAAGAACTGAGTTTGAGGGATTCAGGACTGTTACGTTGAAATACGTGAAATTGCTAGCGGGAAAAGTCGCGTTTTCAATTACAAGAAATGCTGATGTTTCTGGCATGTTGTAAAAGCTTGCCATGACCCACATATAGGATATGAATGCGCCGATTATCGTGAAAATCAAAATCAAAAGGACTGTGATCAAGGTCGAAAGTGCCTTTACCTCATTTTTCGCGTGCAAATTTTTCCCTCGAACGTTATGCAATTGGTCTAAATCATATTTCTTGGTGGTAAATAAGGGTTCTCTTAATATATTCGTGGACTAGGTTTGGCAGCTAGGTTTAAATCTCGTTTAGTTTAATAGTTGGCTTCCGAACCTTGAGGTTATGTCATGGCAGAGCATGATGCGGTTGTAGTTGGCGCTGGAATACTGGGTTTGGCAACTGCTTATCATCTAAAGAGCAAAAATCCTCGCATGAATGTTCTTGTCGTTGATAAGATGGGTGCTGCTGGACAGGGTAGCACGGCCAAGAGTGCCGCGGCGTTTCGTTGTCTCTTCGCTTCTCGTACAAACTTTGCTCTGGCTGATTCTTCAGCTGAGTTTTACAAGTACGTACAGGATGATTTGGGCTTGGATTTGAAGCTGCGATGGGCAGGATACTTGTGGTTTTTTGATGAGAACGGCTATCGCCGAATTCTTCCCGTTTTGAAAGATCTGGCCGGTAAAGGCTTCCAATATAAGGAGTATGATGAAGGTGAATTGGCCAAGAAGCTGGATATGCGGACGAGTTTTGCTGACGATGAAGAAGCAAAGATGATGGGCTTGGGAAATGTCTACAAAGGATTGTTGATTCCCAAAGCCGGTCTGATCGACGTGGATTCTCTCGTGAAGTTTTATGAGTCAGAGTACTTGAAACTCGGAGGGAAAATTCAGTATAACACCACTGTTCAGGAAGTGGTTGTTGAGCCGCGGCAACCTTTAGGAATGCCCGGTGAACCCTACTTCTGGCAGGATGCAACGGTTACAGGATTAAAGACTAATAGAGGCTCCATAAGGGCAAAGAAGACTGTGCTTGCAGCTGGAGCGTGGCTTTCTCAACTCTTGGATCCTGTCGGAATCGAATGTTTCGTCAAGGCTAAGAAACGGCAGGTCTTCTCCATAAAAGCCAAGACTGAAGGGTTGAGAAAACTGTTGCTTTCAAAGGAATTTACAAACGCCGGCTGTTTGCCTTTCACGATTCTTCCAAAGCCAACTGCTTACATTCGACCTGCACCTGAGGAAGATGCTTTGTGGCTTGCTTATGCTGACGAATTCCCAAGGGCCTTCAAGATTGAGGACGAGCCTGAGCCTGAAGAAAACTTTTACAAGTACGGCTTATACCAAGTCATGCTCAAATATTTCCCACAGTTCATCGATTGTCAGCCTTTCTCGGCCTTCGCCGGACTGTACGAAATAAACAGCATCGATGGGCAGCCTGTGATCTTTGAGGAAAACGGTTTGATGGTCGTCGGCGGCGCAAGTGGGAGCGGCATATTGAAGGCAGACTCCATCGGAAGAATAGCCACAGCGCTTTACAACGGTGAAGAATACGCCTTGCTGTACGGTGACCGAAAGTTCAAGGTCAGTGACCTAGGTTTGAAAAACAGAAGCGTTGAGCCTGAAAGACTGGTAATCTAATCATCCAATACGGGTAAATTTATTTACTTTCAGACAGATATGATTATCCTCTTATTTTGAGGGTGATCTGAGATATGTTTGGCTGGACCGGCAAGTTATTGCATGTCAACCTAACCAAGGGCAAAGCAGTTGCCGACAAATATGAAGCAAGCATGGCAAAGAACTTTCTGGGAGGCAGAGGTTTTGCGGTCAAAATTCTGTGGGACGAACTCCAACAAGGAGTCGATCCGCTGTCGTCTGGAAACAAACTTGTTTTTGCTGCAGGTCCATTGACAGGCTTTGCGTTGCCTAGTAGCGGTAAACTCGTTGTGGCGGCGAAGAGTCCATTGACAGGTAGTTATGGAGACGGGAACGTTGGAACCTTTGCCGCTGTTCATATGCGCAGAGCCGGTTATGACGCCGCGATTGTGGAGGGCAAGGCTAAGAAGCCGATGGTTTTGCTCGTGCAAGATGAATCTGCCGAGTTTCTTGATGGCAAGGACCTGTGGGGTTTGAGCTCTTTTGAAGCTGAAAAGAAACTGAGAGAGATTTACGGAACGACTTCCGGCATTCTGTCAATTGGGCAAGGTGGGGAAAACTTGGTGAAGTATGCGACGGTAGTTTCTCAGGAGGGTCGTTCCGGCGGTCGACCGGGCATGGGAGCTGTCATGGGTTCCAAAAATCTGAAGGCGATTGTCTTCATCGGTTCCCGTGACTTGCCGGCTGCCAATCCGAAGGATTTGCGGGAACTGGGTACTGAGGCTTTGAGAGAGGTTTTGATGAAGCCCAACTATGTTTTTTGGAAACGGCAAGGCACTATGAGCACTATCGAGTGGAGCCAGGAAAACGGTGTTCTTCCAACGTACAATTATAGTGAAGGCGTGTTTCCGAAGGCAGAAGCCATAAGCGGTTTCGCCATGGAGAAGATCAAGATTTCTAATCGTGGCTGTCCACAGTGTAACATGACTTGTGGCAGCATCGTTAGAGATTCAGATGGAAAAGAGGCAGAACTCGATTATGAGAATGTCGCGATGCTCGGTTCAAACATCGGTTTGGGGGATTTGAAGAAAGTTGCGGCTCTTAACAGGATGGCGGACGAATTCGGTTTAGACACGATTTCTCTGGGTAACGTTCTTGGCTTCGTAATGGAAGCTTCTGAGAAAGGACTAATTAATGAAAAGGTTCCATGGGGGCAGTTTAAGGCAGCCAAAGCTTTGATCAAAGACATAGCTTACAGGCGTGGGTCCCTGGGCGACCTGTTGGCTGATGGTGTTTGGGCTGCATCTGAAGAAATAGGCAAAGATTCAGGCCGCTGGGCTATGCACGTAAAAGGCTTGGAAATCTCCGCATATGATTGCCACAGTGCTCCCGGTATGGCCCTTGCATATGGAACCAGTTCGATAGGTGCGCATCACAAGGATGCTTGGGTGATTTCTTGGGAAGTCAAAGTCGGTCGCAAGGGCTATACTGCTGAGAAGGTTGACAAAGCCATCGAACTGCAGCGCATACGGGGAGGGGTCTTTGAGTCGCTGACTGTTTGCAGGTTTCCTTGGATTGAAGTAGGCTTGGGACTTGAATGGTACCCCAAGCTCTTGCAGGCCGCTACAGGTTTGGAATTGCCGTGGGAAAGTTTGAACATCATTGGCGACAGAGTGTTTAATTTGACTCGTGCTTTCTGGGTGCGTGAGTACGGTAAGAAATGGACTAGTGAAATGGATTTCCCGCCCGCAAGATGGTTTGAAGAACCGTTGACCAAAGGTGCTTTGAAAGGAGGAAAGCTTGACTTGAAGAAATACAACGGCATGTTGCAGATGTACTATCGGAAAAGAGGTTGGGATGAACGTGGAATACCGACAGAATTAACATTGAAGAAGTTAGGTTTGGAGTACGTTGAAAAACAGTTGAAGAGCCGCGTGAAAATCTCCAAGTAGCCCTCCTTTTTTTAACAGCCAAAGGAAGCGAGGGTTCTGTTGGCCTAGTATGCTCT
>Ga0315268_10002995_pt1 | contig 18764 bp, 19 predicted proteins | sample C1_top_MG_FD_204535 | JGI IMG/M metagenome (GOLD analysis project Ga0315268, IMG submission 204535) | Sediment microbial communities from Yellowstone Lake, YNP, Wyoming, USA - C1_top | ecosystem: Environmental > Aquatic > Freshwater > Lake > Sediment | place: USA: Wyoming | collected 2017-08-01
TTATCATGTCAATGCTCTATGTTCTTTCCATGCACACTTTCAACAATCTTATAGGAAGAAAGGCCGATCATTACAACGATCCGGACAGGGCATCCTTTTACAAAAAACATCAACTTCTTCTTGCTTTCCTTGCGATATCAGCAGGCGCAGCCGGTCTTTTTACCGCATATTCCATAGGGCTTACCCCGTTTTTAATTCTTTTGTGCATGAGCATATTGGGTCTTTCTTATAATCTGAAGATAATTCCTGAAAGCCTGACAAAAGGCAGATACAGGAGTATAAGGGATATCCCTGGTTCAAAAACAGCGCTGATTTCCGCTGCCTGGGGTATTGTAACTTCACTTCTCCCTGCATTGTCATTCCCGTTTAAGCCGGGAATTCTTATTGTTTTTACATGGTCTGTTTGCATGGTTTTTGTGAGAACCGCCTTTTTTGATATACTTGATATGCAGGGCGACCGTATTGTAGGAAGGGAAACAATCCCAATATTAATCGGAGAAAAGCGGACGGTGCGGCTGTTAAAATACATCCTTGTCTTCATGATCGCTTTTCTTATTCTGTCAAGCTCATTTAATCTTGTCTCAAAGCTTGGTTATATTCTTTTTATCTGCCCTTTATTTTTGTTTTTTATGCTTACAGTTCACGAGCAGGATTATATGCTTCCCGGTACAAAGATTGAATTTCTTGTTGAAACTCATTTTGTGCTGGCAGGCCTGATTGCCTTACTGTGGCCTTATGCCTGATACGCTGTTAGAATATTGAGAACACTATTATGCCAAAGGAAATACCAGCAATGCCGGGTCAGGCTTTCGTCTCTCTGGCGGCATCTCTGGAAGGAATGCGCCATGTAATAAGAGGAGATAAAAGGTACAAAACCATAAATAAAAACGAGACATACCCGAAATAGGGTGTAAAGGCGGATAGAAGAACAAGAAAACTTAAACGGCCAACCCATGGCCTGCGGCTTACAAAACGCCCCATATGGAGGTATCTTATGGGATACACATTCATCATGATTGCCGCGACTATCATCGTAACAAAACAAAAAACTCCCCAGAAATAAATCATTTCAGGATCATCATATACGCTCTGGTTGAACATCATCAATGGCGCCACAACAAGCAGTGCTGCCCCAGGGGATGGCATTCCCTTGAAGAATCCGGGAATGGGATATTTATCCAGAGTAAAATAGATAAGTCTGCCTATGCCAAAAATTGCATACATTAAAGCGACAATAGTGATGGGCAGCTTCAAAACAAAAATGTTCTGTGATTCTGAAAGGGTTATGTAAAATATCCATGCGGGAGCGATGCAGAAACTGATGGCATCGGCGATGTCATCCAGTATGCTTCCAAGGTTGATTTTCGCCGGATGATGATCGTCAAGCGGCTCGGTAAGGCCAAGCTTGCGTGCAAGAGAGCCATCGAGTTTGTCAAACAAAGCTGCTCCGATAAGAAACAGGTAAGATTCTTTAACTCTTCCCTGGTCTGCGAAAAAAACCGCGAGAAGACCCATAACAGCATTCATCACAGTCAATGAGTTAGGAAAAAAGGAAAGTATTTTGCGCCGCAGAGGTTCGTCGTCATCACAAATATCGTCAAGAAAGTATGATCCGTATTTACGGCAGTAACCTGCAATAGAACCAAAATTTATTATGAGAAAAATTATCTCAATTACAAACAGGGTCTTCAGGGGAAGATTTCCGAGCCATGAAGCCCAGTTGTATAATGCTGACCCCGGACCATCGGGAATATAAAAGGCGTGGGCATACAAAAGCGTCCCAACCGGTGCTGCAACAATGGTACGGAGCCGTGAAAATTCACTCAATTCCGGCTCCTGCCCTCTCTGTATTGCAAAGCTCCTTATGAAATGTGCAAAATTATCCCTGAGCAGGACGACAACACATATGATCAGAACAAAAATAGCGTGAAATAATTCAGGTCGTGTATGTCCGGGAGATATATAAATAAGACGCCACATCACTCCGGCTGTAACAAGTGGAAAGATAATCGAATAAACGACTTTATCCATGACGCGTTCGGCAAGATGCGCAAAAGTAAGGTTTGAGCTGAACCGTGCGGCAAACCATCCGTCAACAAGGTCAAAGGACATCGAAACAAAGAGAAAAGCGACTCCCATAGAATAAAGAACAGGGCTGCGAATCCACATAACGGCAATTGCGCAAAGCATTCCCAGAAAAACAAGCGGAAGCCTGCCATAAACAAGTATTGCTGTTACTCTTTTAGATAGATATTGATTATCAGCCATTATATTCCAGGATTGACGGCCTCTTAAAAATGCCATAATTTAAATGGCTTTGTAAAAAGCTCCAGATGCAAGGCGCGCAACTCCTTCGTCATTGAAGCGTACTTTTCGTACGCTTCAATGACGAAGGATGCAGCGCAACACAGCAGATGGGCTTCTTACGAAGCCATCAGATATTAGAGAAAATGCTCCCACATGTCAAGTAAAGCCGCACTTAATGCAGAGATCCTCTAATTTTAATCTGTTTTAACCTTTCCAGAAACTCTCCGGCCGTTTCTTCGCAGATGGTGTGTTCATAGATATCTCCCCCGTGGTTTATTCCCCTTATTTTCCCGTCACAGAGGAACATCATAAGCAGCTTTTTCCCCGTTTCAATCCTGTCAGTTGCACTGATATCTCTTTCCGGATAACATGAAGGTTCGGGTATAGCATGCCCGTTGTCGGTCAGATATTTCATGAAATTTACAATTCTACCCAGACGAAGAATTGTAACAGCCTGCTTTCTCCCTGTTGTATGGGAAACAGGGAAAGCGCTTGAACGCATCAGTGAATAGTTTTTGACAAGTATTTTAAGTTCATTACAGAGCTCATAATCAGGGCTCCCCGGGGAGGGATAGAAAATTGATACTCCGGCAAGGACTCTTCTTTCTGCAAGGCAAATAAGATCTGAAATGGAATCTTCAGGATTCTGGTATGGTGCTCCTGCGATAATATAGCCCACGGCCTGAAGACGGTATTTTTCAGCAAAAAAGAGTGCCCTGTCAAAGGATTCCCTGACATCGGGTCGATTAAATCTTTTTAGCTGGGCGGCAGAAAAGGAACCGAGAGAAAGATTAAGCGCTTTAAAGCCTGCTTCCTTCATCAGGCAAACCACCTCTTCATCAAGTGATGACGGGAAAAGGCCGTTCATTGCCCTGAGCTCAAGTTCTTTATTTCCAAACCTTAATATTATCTCTTTGAGAAGCATTACGAACCATTTTCTGTCCAAAGCAAGATTTTCGTCTTCAAAATCTATAAACCGCGCATTATACAAGGCAATCTGTTTTTCCATCTCTTCCAAAACAGATTCAATGCTTCTCTTTCTGTATTTAAGAAAAGATGATGCCCCGACAGAGCAATAGGAGCAATTCATCGGGCAACCTCTGCTTGCCGAAACAACTGCGCTTGCCACCTTCCCTCTCATGTAATAGCTGTTTTTCAACAGCCTGGTTGCAGATAAAGGATATTTATCCAGATCCAGCATCATAGCCGGCTCGTTCGCCTTTATACACCCGTCATTTTCACGGAAAACAAGGCCGGGTATCGAATCAATGCTTTTATTATCTTTTAATGCCAGCGCAAGAAGGGGCATGGAAACTTCGCCTTCTCCCCGGATAACATAATCAACGGCTTTGTTTTTCATAACACTATGAGGCAGCGCTGTAGGGTGGTGACCTCCGATCACTGTTTTACATGAAGGATTAAAGGCCTTGACTGACTCGGCAGCCTTTAAGGCATAATCGGCATACGGAGTAAATAAAGATGAAATTCCAACAAGAAAGGCGCCTGATTCCGCGGCCTCTTTACCGATATGTTCAAAGCTGTAACCAAAATGTTTAAAATTATGAAAAAGAGCAAACGGTGAAAGATCTTCCTTCCCGTAGTATTCATCAAGGTAAGCCATTTCAGCGGGAAATTCCATCTTATGAGATTTTGAAGTTGCAAGAGCATCAAAAATCTCAACGGAAAACCCGGCCTCAAGAAGTGATGACGCGATGCATGAAAGGCCGTAAGGAACAGTTCTTTTACATGTCAGGTAAAAATCTCTTATTGGCGGCTGAATAAGCAGAATATCAGTCATCTTCTATATTGCCGTCTTCAGGAAAGGATTAATTTAGAAAAAAAGCTTGCAAATTCATTCAACATGATAGTTTATATCCTCTTATGAAGCCCCTGTTTTTGAGAGCTGTCAACCTTGATACCTTCATCACCCCAGGCCGGGGCTTAATCGCCCTCGGCCTGTTGATGGATTTTTTACGAGTCCATCAAACTTGAAAAGGAGGATTAAAATGCAGAGCAACAACAAAAAAGTTGATATTCCTGATGGTCTCAAGCAATGCATCATTTTCCATGGCCATCTTTGTCCGGGCCTTGTTTACGGTTATATTGTCGCAAAAGAGAGCATAAGGCTTCTTGACCTTAAACGCTCACTGGACGAAGAAGTAGTCGTCATTTGCGAAAACGACTCGTGCGCAGTAGATGGGCTCCAAGTCATGCTCGGCACAACAGCCGGCAAGGGAAATCTCATAATCCGGGACTATGGCAAAAACGCTTACACCGTCATTAATCGTTCAAACAAAAAGGCTTACAGGTTTTCAAGAAAGACAACTTATATTTACAATGGTAAACATAAAGATGAGTTTACTGAACTTGAAAGAGCCGTATCTGCCGGAACGGCAAATGAGCAGGAAAAAGCCCGCCAAAGGCTTTTAAAGGCAATAGACCTTTTTTCAAAACCATTTGACGACGTTTTTTCCACAAAATCAGCCGAATTCTCAATGCCTCTCTATGCGCCTATGGCGCCTTCTGTTCCATGCGCTGTCTGTGGTGAAATGACTATGCAGACAAAGATGGTTCCAAAAAAGGATGAAGTGAGCAAGCTCATCTGCCTTCCATGCTCGAATACGGCAAACTAAAAGGTATTGTGATGCACAAACTCCCCGATCTCTCGCCGCTTTGGCGCAGAAGATATCTTGGCCGGATACCCTAATGGGATAAGGGCAACAAGTTCATATCCCTCGGGGACTTTTACTATACTCTTTGCCTTGTCATGATCAAAAAGACCCACAATCACTGTGCCAAGCCCGAAGTCTTGGGCTGCAAGGCAAAGAGTCTGGGTGAAAAGGCCGAGATCGAACATAAACCAGTCTCCGAATTTTGTTGTAACTATATCATTATAAAATCCCGAACTTTTCAGTTTGCCGCAAAGCGCAAGGAGAACGGGCGCCCCGGTAATTGCATTTGTAGCGGGGTTTTTAGGAAAAATCGTCTCTTTCAGACTTTCTTTTAATGTCTTGTCCCTTACCACAATTAATTCCCAGCATTGTGTGTTTGCCCAGGAAGGTGACCATCTGGCAGCTTCGAGCAGTGAGTTCAAAACTTCTTCCGGAACATCTTTTTCTTCGTATTTCCTGATGCTTCTTCTTTCCTTAATGACCTCCATAACCTCTGACATTATTGGACCTCCCTATCAGAATGATTATAAGTTAACTTCTATTTCTTCGGAATCTCATCCTCCCGGTAACAGTTGCAATTCTTTTGTCCGCATTCCGTACAAACATATGTTACAGGTTTATCTTCCTTCTGTTTTCGCCTGGAAAGCACAAACCAGAAAACAAGAAAAACTGCAAATAACGCCAGCAGAGCAACAAAAGTTCCACTCATTTCTTCTCCTTTGATATCTTTGAACACTCATAGGATCAACAACTCTTTTGGAGGTGATCCTTATTTTTTAAATGGTATGATTTTGCACTTTTTACCGGTATGCACATCAATCCTTACCTTTAATCCTGAACATGTACAATATACCCACTTTTCGCCGCACTTCGGGCAAAATTCAAGGACGCATCCTACATGATGAAATCCGCCCGGCAGAATATTGCATTCAGGACATCTGTGGAGTGATTCTCCTTTTGTAAAGACTGTCTCTTTTTTTCTCTTATAAGGCAAAGGGATGTAATCTGTGTCTCCTATCCTGATATGACTTTCTATGCAGGATGAAGCACCCTCCATCTCTTTGCCGCAAAAAGCACAAACCGCCAATTATGCCGCTCCTCAAGTTGTTTCACACTTACTAAAAACATGCTCTGCCCCAACTCTATTCAATATGGTGTATTATCTTAACACCTCCCGGCTTCTGGTAGAAATATTCAACAAACTTGCCGTTTCCGTTCAGAACAGCCGTAAGTGAAAAAGGACTCTTCCTGTTATTGTTCATTCTTTCAATAAAATTGGATGTGTTGAAAAACCTCAAATCACCAAAAGTTATAACGCTGTTTTCCCCTGACTTTGTTATTTCGACAACCGGATATACCGCAAACCAAGAATATGTATTAAATATGGAAGCGTCCTTTCCAAACTCATAAAACATCCTTCTTTCCGCCTTCTCATATTTTCTCAGAAAAACAAGGGGCTTTCGGCCCAACAAACTTATTTCTCCGAAATCATAGGTTTTTTCTCTTTCAATTATAACTTTCCAGTAAAATGGCGTAAAAACATCAGGAGAAAGATGAACTTTTAATAACTTTTCGTTTCTAATCCCGAGTTTGTCCACGATATTTTTTTCAAGATATGTTTTTATTCCAAGATTTATTGCCGGATATATAAAAATCCATATTACTCCGGCTATGATAACCATTTCTTTCTTCTTTTTGCTTAACGCCGAAATAATCAAAATTATCACCAGTACAAAGGTATATATTGGATCAACTATAAATACTGATTCAAGAGAGTACCTTTTGTTCGTAAAAGGGAAAAAGATCTGAGTACCATAGGATGTTATAACATCAAGAAATATATGCAGATATATTATTAATAATGCAGCAATAAAACCCTTTTTTATATCAAATGGTTTAATGAATAGCCTGAATATAAAAACAAGAATAACCGCAAGAAATATTCCGCCGGGAAGGGAATGTGTGGCGCCCCTGTGATGAATAAGGTACAATTCAGGACCAAGGAAACCCGCGATATTATCTATGTCGGGTAATAACGCGGCAATGATGCAAAAGAGCATTATATGCCGTTCATTGTAATAGCCGCGGAAAGCCCTTCTTCCAAGAATACCTGAAGTAATATGCGTTACCGGATCCATAATACCTTATTATATATGCAAGACCATCTCTCTAATCGCCAATCTTCCAGTTTTTAACAAACGACCTCTGAGCTATAGTTTCAGGAGATTGTATATATGCACAGGGGTCATTGCGTCTCAACTTTTTAATCTTTGCCAGGGCCTTGCCGCCAATTGCAATACCGTGACGCGCAAGATAACACCCGACGACTGTTCCTGTTCTTCCAATGCCACCGAGGCAATGAACATAAACTGTTTTTCCGTTAAGAATAGCGCCGTCTATTTCATCTAGAATCTGCTTCATGACTTCTATTGTCGGGACATCCAGGTCCCTGACCGGAATTCCTTTACAGATTATCTCTTTTTTCATTTTCTGTCCGATTTGAATCAGTTCCGGAACATAATCCACAAGGGGTTTATCAAACCTGTTTATTTCATCTGTTTCCGTTAAGTTGATAATATATCCGACTTCTGATGATATGAGATTTTTCAGCCTTTCAGTGGCAATAACAGGTATGTCGCTTGAAGGGTAAAAACCGGCCAGCAGTTTGCCGGGAACGACCCAATAGGATCTGTCAAAAGGAGTTACCAGGGGTTTTATTCCTCTGAAGATTTCAAATGCTGTCATATAAAAATTCCCCGATCTCTTAACAAATCCCGTGGATCCATACTATATTTTTTCAATTGAAGCTCCCCGCAGCAAGCTACGGGGAATCTTCGACCGTATGGAATAGCGTCTATTTTAATGCGCTCGCTAACCCCGCTGCAAGCAGCGAGGAATGCGCTCGCTGTTTCGGTTCATAATATGAATAACTTCTTAACGCTTTTTATTGACATTATTTATAAATAGCGTTAAGGATTATGCAATTTAATTCGAAGTTTATGGATAAAACTTAAAAACAAATCAACCTGACTAATCAACTCTCAGGCAGTAAAATAATAAAACAGGCACGATAATAACTCAAGGCAAATTTGCCTGAAGATAGTTTATTTACCCAGGAGGTTTCCATGACAGAACAAATCCGGTATCTGACTCCCGGGTGGCGTGATGAAGCGGAAAAGCGGCACTTCCAATTTACCTGCCCGAAAGAAATCTCACCCACTACGAGTTTGAGTGGTTTTCTGCCGCCCTGTCGGGCCGGTGAACCGCTATATGTTTTTCCCTTAACCATTGATGAAATAAAATGACGAGATCCGTTGAAACCGATTAACTGTGGATCGATACAGATACCGGTACTTGCCGCCGGAAATGGCTGGCTGGTTGTTGATAAGCCTGCCGGCATGACTGTTCACAACAAACCCGGGATGGATCTTTGCTCCTTTGCATCAACCCATGTTCAAAATGAAACGGCTGTAAAGGGGCAGATAGATATTGACCCGGATTTTGGCGTCAACCCAGTTCATCGTCTCGATAAGGAGGCAAGCGGCATTCTTTTTCTGGCTGCCTCCCGGGAGATGTTTCGATTTTTTTCAAACCAGTTTCAAACACGCCAGACAATAAAGAGGTATGCAGTTATTTTGCATGGAGTTCTCAACAACCCGGAAGGAAATGATTTGTGGGAGACATGGCGGTGGCCCCTTGCTAATACTGCCGGCGGACGCATTAATCCTCAAGGTTCAGGGCGCCGGCAACATAGCGAGACCCATTACCGGGTTCTTGACCATAGCACACATTATACAATGGTGGAAATTGAGCTTATCTCAGGCCGGACGCATCAGATCCGGCGACATGCCAAACTGTCCGGTCACCCGGTAGTCGGTGACGCACGCTACGGCTCGACTCGGGCGGCAAACTACCTTAAACGGAATTTAGCGTTTGACCGCCTTGCGCTCCATGCGTGTGCGGTCACATTGCGGCTGCCGGGTGTAAAAGATCCGGAAACCATCGAAACCCCGTCAATTCCAAGTCAGATGATGGGATTGTTTAAAAATGACTATGCCGGTAAAAGCACATAGGGAGAATTAAAAATGAACGAATTTCCTGAAAATGCGGTGGAGATGATCAACGGACTTCTTGGAGGCTTTAACAAGGCTATGGGGCTTCGTTTTGTCAAGGCTGTCCGGAACGAGTTCGTTGCTGAAATAGAAATCGACGAGCGGCACCTTCAGCCCTATGGGATAGTACATGGAGGCGTGTACGCCGGCATGATCGAAACATTATGCAGCACCGGTGCGGCATTAAATATAATTTCCGAAGGGAAAAGCGCTGTCGGTCTTGAAAACACAACCTCTTTCCTGCGTGCAGTGCGTTCGGGCACCTTGCGCTGCACCGCCAGACCTGTCCTGACAGGGAGACGCTCACACGTGTGGGAAGCACAGATAAAAGATGACAGAGACCGGTTGGTCGCCACCGGCCGTGTGCGGCTGATAGTGCTCGAACCGGGCTCTGAGGCCGATGGCATAACCATCGAAATGAGTACTAAATCGGAGTAATTCCCCATAAACTGATGCGCCGGGTAACAGCTTCCCGGAAGTATTAATTGACATATTCCGAAAACTATGCAAGATTACGCTCTGTTCAAGTCAAGGAGGAAGCATGGCAAGAAGATATGGTACAGCAATACTGTTGATCTTTTTGAGTGTTGGGTTGCTAAATGTACAAGAGGCCATAGGATTATCAGAATCATCTAAATCCACAGCTGCCCGCAAGAAACAATCGTCCGTTAAAGTCATGCGGCCTCCCCGGAGTCTCGTCCTGCGCTCTGCTTCCGCATTGGTGAAGGATCAGCAGACAGGTGAGTTCCTGGTTCAGAAAAAATCAGATGAGGTAGTACCCATAGCTTCCATCACCAAGCTCATGACAGCCATGGTAGTCCTGGATGCCCGAATCGACCTCAAGGAATCAATCACCATTGAACCCGAAGACATCGACACCCTTCTCAACAGTCATTCCCGCCTGCCTGTGGGGACACACCTCTCACGTGAAAATGCTCTCCTGCTGGCTTTGATGGCTTCTGAAAACCGCGCTGCTCGTGCGCTTGGGCGGACTTATCCGGGTGGTCTCAAAGCCTTTGTTATTGCAATGAACGCCAAGGCCAGGTCGCTGGGACTTTCCAATACGCGTTTCGAGGATACCGCCGGGCTCTCCAGCGGCAATACCTCATCCGCCCTGGACCTGGCTAGAATGGTGGACGCAGCTTACCACTACCCTCTTGTCAGAGAATTCACCACCCGAGAAGAGGCCACAATTCATTCCGGGCGCCGCACACTGGAATTCCATAACACAAATCGCTTGATCCAGAACCCCCGCTGGCAGATCGGTCTCTCCAAAACAGGCTTTACTAATGAGGCAGGCAGATGCCTGGTAATGCAGGCCTCTGTGGCCCAGCGCCCCCTTCTAATTGTGCTGCTTGATGCTCAGGGCAAACTGACCCGCTTCGGCGACGCAAACCGAATAAGGCAGTGGATGGAGGAACAATTACTGGCACGACAAAAACGGCAGGGATGAACCGGATCTTGATGCTCCAACCCTATCCTTAAATCAGTCTGCGAAACGGATTTAAGGCTGGTACAAAGCAACAGTTTTCTTCTTTTGTAGTGCAAAGACTATGGCAACGGTAATTATAATGAAAGTATCATATAAAGCCGCTCTTCTATCCACATTAGTCTTTCCAGGTATCGGCCAGCTATATCTAAAAAAGTATTGGAGGGGGCTGGTTATCATTTTTTTGTTTTGCGCCGGAATTGGCTACTTGCTCTGGTCGGCCACGTTATCAGCAATCAATCGCCTTGACGATGTCATGGTTAAGATGCAGGGTAATACCACGGACCTGCAGGGACTTTCAGACATTCTCGGATCAAAAAAATTAAACACGGATCCCTATCATGAAGCCGTTTTCTACTTTATTGTTTGCATCTGGATATTTGCTGTCGTAGATGCCTACAGAATCGGAAGGCAACGGTAATTTTTGTAAAGAGGAGAAATGTTATGAGAAAAATCTTTTCACTTTTTATGGTTTTATTGCTCATTTTGGCTGTTGTCCCTAATCTCAATGCCGGACCTTCGGAACATCACATCAGTAAACGCATCTCTGAACTCCAAAAAGAAATCGATAGCAATGTGCAAGCAGGGTTTATAACGCCGGACGAAAGCAAGAAACTACAATCGAAATTGGACAAGATCCGTGAGAATTTTGATAAGGTTCGAGGGAAGCGACACGGGATGAGTGACGGGGAGGTTACATCCATTAACAATAAACTCGATGCGCTCAGCAAGGATATCAATAGAGAAAGGCGTGACCTTCAGACGACCCGCACGGATGATAAAATTACCAGCCGGATCAATGAAATGGAAAAAAGAATCGAGAGCGGTCATCGCAATGGTTCCCTCACAGGTTCCGAGGCCAAAAGCCTGCAGGCAAGACTGGACGGAATCCGGGATCAATTCGAACGTGCTCATAAGAATGGGTTAAGTGATCAGGAAATCCGGGCTATCAATCACAAGCTCGATGAGCTGAGCAAAAAAATCTCCAAAGAGAAAAATGATCGCCAGCGCGCCAGTTGATGGAGGAAGAATTTGTGCTGGTGTAAATTTATTCTTGATTTCCGTGGGAAAAATCAATATCGTTAAACCATGGAAAATTTAATTGTATTTTTTCGTGTTTTATTGATAATACGGCAATATATAGAAAAATTTCAGCTTATTACTAATGATAACCCGCTTGATGAAAAGCAAGTTCAGGAGTAACATGCACAGTCGGTGCAACGAAAGGAGGAATCGCCGTGAGCGAGTCGGATGGCAGTCATAGCTGCCAACACATGACCCATGAATTGACTCAAGACGAACCTGACGACCCTGACCCGCGATGCTTGCGCCTCGCGACTGGTGATGTAAACGGTCGGCGCTCCATCCGAGCATAGCCCACCGGTTCGCCTCCGGCCGCGTCCGCCCTCCCGCTACGGCCGAAATGAAGGTGAACCGTGAAGAACAAGAAACCACTACTTGTCCCCGATATGAGTGAGATACTCACTGCCTGGAACGCCAGAGCCCTTCGAGATTTCTGTGAAGCAGGACATCCCGCCGGTGTCGCGGAACTGATTTCCGTCCTTTCCGGGGACGATACCCGGGCGCTGACCGGGCAAGTGAAGATTTCTATCCTGATGCCCGGCGCGCTTCCGAAAAACACCGTACACTTGCATCATCCTGGCTGGGGCAGATGCCACAATCCTGCTGTAAGGAGGGTTGCACCATGAAAAAAGGATTGTTTGCGCGATTCTCAAAGGGCTCCGGTATTCAATCGCCAGCACCCCATACCTTAAACGGGAATGAACGGCAGTTGGTGGAGCTTTGCACGATTCCCATCCAAGAAGCTCTGGGCACGCTCAAGACGACCCTTCAGGGACTCAAGGCCGAAGATGCCGAGAAGCGACTGGACGAGTATGGCCCCAACGAGTTGTCTCATCTCAAGCGCCAGGGTTTTTGGGTCGACATATCTCACCGCCTGAAAAGTCCTCTGGTCGTTCAGCTCTTGCTGATCGCAGTGGTTGCCGGGTTCATCGGCGAGTTGAAGTCAACCGCAATCGTCTCCGCAATGATCGTGTTGAGCGTCGGGCTGTCCTACGTTCTTGACCGCCGCTCCAGCCGTACCGTCGAATCGCTCGGCAAGCGCGTTCAGTCCCGCACCTTCGTCTTGAGGGATGGCGTGGAGACTGAAGTCAGAATTTCTGAAATCGTTCCGGGCGACATCGTGCTCCTCCAAGCCGGCTCAATCGTTCCGGCAGACCTGCGGCTGATAGCCACCAAGGATTTCTTCGTCAGCCAGTCGGCCCTGACCGGGGAATCCATGCCCGTAGAAAAAACAAGTGCAAGCGCCGAACCATCCATCCAGTCGGCCATGGATCTGCAAAATGCCTGTTTTTTCGGGACATCCGTTACAAGCGGAACAGCCAGGGGCGTGGTGGTGAACACCGGTATCCGCACCTTGTTTGGAGCCATTTCGGAAAGACTGAACGAAAAGCGGGAGGAAACCAGCTTTGACCGGGGAGTGCGTTCCTTCACCTGGCTGATGATCCGCTTCATGGTGGTGATGGTCTGCGCGGTGTTCTTCATCGTGGGCCTGACCAAGGGCGACTGGCTGGAGGCGCTGCTGTTTGCCCTGTCCATTGCCGTCGGCCTTACCCCGGAAATGCTGCCTATGATCGTCACCGTCAACTTGGCCAAGGGCGCGTTGACCATGGCCGGGAAGAAGGTCATCGTCAAACGGCTCCCGTCGATCCAGAACTTCGGAGCCGTCGACATCTTGTGCACGGACAAGACAGGAACCCTAACTCAGGATCGGGTCGTTCTGGAGCGCCATGTCGATATTGTCGGACACACCAGCGAGGAAGTCCTGAACTATGCCTTTCTGAACAGCTACTTCCAGACCGGCCTGCGTAACCTGATCGACAGGACGATTCTTGAGCATGACGACCTGCATGCTGATCAGGACTGCCGGCTTGTGGATGAATTACCTTTTGATTTTCAGCGTCGACGCATGTCCGTGGTGGTGGACTATGAGGGGGACCATGTCCTAATCTGCAAAGGTGCAGTGGAAGAGATCTACGCATGCTGCAGTCATTATCAGATCGAGGACGAGGTCTACCCCCTGATCGACATGATCCGTGCCGATCTGTTCGAAGAGGTCGAGAAACTCAATTGCGATGGTTTCCGGGTCCTCGGCATCGCTTATCGGGAATTCCCTCGGTCCAAGACTGTTTTCACGGTCGGTGATGAGAGCCGGCTCATACTTCTTGGCTTTATCGCGTTCTACGATCCGCCCAAAGTCTCTGCCACGGAGGCGATTGAGCTTCTGACAAAAGCCGGGGTAAAGATCAAGGTTCTGACGGGCGACAACGGTCTGGTGACGGAAAAGGTCTGCCGGGACGTGGGACTCAATGCGGATCAGATCGTCACTGGAGCGGAACTCTCACAGCTTTCCCCAAGCGATTTCTCGAAAACGGTACAAAACTGCAACGTCTTCGTCAAGCTCTCTCCGGCGCAAAAAGAACAGATCGTAAAGGAACTGCGGAATAACGGCCATGTGGTGGGATTCATGGGGGACGGCATCAACGATGCGCCCGCGTTAAAGGCGGCGGATGTCGGCATTTCGGTGGACTCCGCGGTGGATGTTGCCAAGGAGGCTGCAGACATCGTGCTCCTGGAAAAGAGCCTTCTTGTCCTGGAAGTGGGCATCATGGAAGGACGAAGGGTCTTCGCCAATATAGTCAAATACATCCGAATGGGCGCAAGCTCCAATTTCGGCAACATGTTCAGCGTGGTCGGGGCGAGCTACCTGCTGCCTTTCCTTCCCATGCAGCCGGTGCAGATTCTCACGAACAACCTGCTCTACGACTTCTCGCAGACCGGGATTCCCACGGACAATGTGGATGAGGAACTCATCGTCAGGCCACTCAAGTGGAATATCGACAACATCAAGCGTTTCATGGTCTTCATCGGGCCGATCAGCTCTATCTTCGACTATGCCACCTTCGCCTTGATGTGGTTCTTTTTCGGTTGCAGCACCTTCCTCGATCCAGCCGTAGACCCCACACAAAAAGCTGACTTGGCGCGGCTCTTTCAGACCGGGTGGTTCGTGGAGTCGCTGTTGACCCAGACATTGATCGTCCATATCATAAGAACGAAAAGGCTCCCGTTCATCGGAAGCCGGGCATCCCTCCACATGACGATGACCACCCTGATTGTCATGGCTATAGGAGCCTGGTTGCCGTACTCGCCTTTCGCTGCCGGTTTGGGGATGGTTCCGCTGCCCGCGATCTACTGGCTCTGGATAGCGGCCTTCCTGCTGACATATGCCGTGCTGACGCACGTGGTGAAGACTTGGTTTTTTAACCGTTTTGGAGGTGATTGATCATGGATACTATTTTAGATGCCCTTCAAGAGGGCAGATTGTTCGAGCTGCCTGAAAACGACAAGGCGCACGCCTTGCAGTTTTTGGCGCACATCATCGAAGCCTTTCCGGAGACCCCCGCCGGATCCGATGTGGTCGGACTTGTCATGAAAAGAGAAGAAGCGACCAATACCGCCATTGGCAAAGGCTGGGCCTGTCCGCACGCGCGTGTGCCCTATGACGAAGATCTCATGTGTGTGATGGGATGGAGTCCGAAGGGAATCGATTACGGCGCGCTCGACGGCAAGCCCATAGCACTGGTCGTCATGTATCTGGTTCCGGAGAACCAGCGGAATCATTACCTTCGAGAGATATCCATGCTGGCCAAGGCGCTTGAAACCTACCCCCGCCTTGAAAAGTTGAGTGAGGCCAGAGACCTTGACGATGTTCGCAACTTCCTGCTCGACCTGATTGAAGCCACCAAGGGTACAGTCGGTCCGGACGCTCGAGCCAAGATGATCCGCCTGCAAAGCAAGGCGGCTCTTGAAACATTCCCCTTTCGCGATCTTTCGAATCTTGTCGTGGAACCCATCACACTCGTAGCCGGTCCGGGAATGAAACACGTTGTTCTCGCACAGAATCACAGCCTTGTGGAGTGGCTCGACTCCGCGAGTGATCTGATCGGAAAGATAGAAACCGATGGAATGTATCAGAACGGCGGATGGCGCGTCTTGCGCCGGAGCGCCGTTACCTACCAAGGTGGAAGGGTTGCCTATGACTGTCTGGCGATTAGAATGATCCTCAACAATTCAATACAACCTAAATGATACCCTTTCAAATAGCAGGTCATGTTTCAGCTGATCTACTTTACGACGGCCAAACTACTGTTGGGGATTTACCGTCCCCAATTATCATTTGTGCCGCTATATACTCAAATCAAATTAACTTATGATGGAACGATTGCAAAAAATCGAAATTTTGAAAATGGACCCTTAATACTCCAAATAAACATTTTATCTGAAATCATAACAATTTATTTCTTGAAAGCTTTTGTACATTATGTTACGCGACTCAGACAATTTTATAACCCTGATTGCATGGGCTATCAAATTGAACTTTTTAAGATTAAATGCAGCATAACTATTCAGTTATTAATATTCACGTTGTCAGTTAAGCCGCTTAACCCGGATCTCACGAGACTAATCTAACGGGAGGCCGGCATGATTGAAGCAGTTCTATTTATTAAGGAGAAATAATTTATGACTAAACGGCAATGGGATTGTCCGCCTCAAATGCAAATTGATCCGGAGAAGGTTTATAAAGCGGTTATTGAGACCAGCAAGGGCCTTATTGAACTAGAGCTTTATCCGGAACATGCGCCCAAAACGGTCAACAACTTTGTATTTCTTGCCGGAGAAGGTTTTTACGATGGCATATCTTTTCACCGGGTTATCAGCAATTTCATGATCCAGGGAGGAGATCCAACCGGAACAGGAAGGGGCGGACCCGGCTACAGTTTCGAAGATGAGTTAAAGGGAAATCCGCTTATTCACGATAAGAAAGTGATCTCAATGGCAAATGCCGGGCCGGACACGAACGGGAGTCAGTTTTTTATTACACATTCCCCACAGCCGCACTTGAACGGGAAACATACGGTATTCGGCAAGGTAATAAACGGACAGGCAGTCGTTGATCTAATCCGGCAGGGAGATAAGATTGAGCGTGTAACAATTAGCGAGGTTTAAACCTGACGGTTTTGCGGCCTTTCCGAAGTCATCAATCGCTAAAGGAGAATCTTATGCCATACGTAAATATAAGAATAACAAAAGAAGGCGCTACGCCTGAGAAAAAAGCTGTTCTGATCCGGGAAGTAACAAGGTTGCTTGCTGATGTTTTAGGCAAAAATCCCCAGACAACATTCGTGGTAATTGACGAAGTGGAAACTGACAACTGGGGAATTAGCGGAGAGACCGTCACTGCACGCCGGAAAAATGGAAACTTGAAATAGCGCTTGTTATATCAGGATATTTGAATTCAAAGCCATATTTCAGAAGTTTATCGGGAATTACCCTCTGGCTTGCCAGAATGGAAGCTCCGAACTCCCCGAGAACAAGCCGGATCATGAAAGAAGGAGCCGGTATAAAGGACGGCCGGTGCAGAATACCTGCAATGGTTTTTACAAGTTCAATATTTCTTATCGATTTTGGAGCAGTAAAGTTTAACGGGCCGTTTACAGCCTTATTTTCAAGAATAAACATGATCGCTGAAATAAGGTCTTCAATATGAATCCAAGGGAACCACTGCTTGCCATTTCCGATGGGCCCGCCAACGAAAAAGCGTATTGCAGGTATCATTTTCTCCAGTGCCCCGCCGTCTCTTCCGAGAACAACGCCAAAACGCATGGCAGCAACCCTCACGCCTTTATCTGTCGCTTTAAATGCTTCTTCTTCCCAATCCCTGCAAACCTTTGCGAGAAAATCGCTGCCTGGCGGCTCGCTCTCTGTGAGGATGTCTTCCCCCCTGTCGCCATAGTAACCGGCTGCTGAAGTGCTGCAAAGAGTTATGTTTTTCCCTGCAGGAAGAGCTTCCACAAGATTTCGTGTGGTGAGAATCCTGCTTTCATAAATCGATTTTTTGTATTTTTCATCCCAGCGTTTGAATATGCTTCTTCCGGCAAGATTGATGACAGCATCAACATCTCTGAGTTTCTCCTGCCAGGGGCCCTTTTTTGTTGTGTCGGCGGAAATATATTTTACCCCGGCATTTGATAATGTCTTACCGGTATCACGTCCGCCGACTGCGACTACAAAATGTCCTTTCTGCTGCAAGGAGACCGAAAGATGTGATCCAATAAAACCGGTGCCGCCTGTTATGAAAACCTTCATTTGCCCCCCTCGAACCCCTGAATCCTTGACCCCTTAAATATTAAACGTGCCCGATTCTATATACGGGACATCCTCAACATCCAGGGCATGTAGAATATTTCCATGCATCCTTTTCTTCATCTCCAGGATAACAGCCCTTCTTTTATTAAGGCTTTTAGCAAACGCAAGTGTTTCATTCATAAGATCATTTATATGGCATGCCTTCGTAACGATATTGTTCTCGGAGCATTCCGCGGCTGTAAGGCGCTTTCCTGTAAATTGCAGCTCTTCAAATATCTGTTTCGGAATGGCCCGGTTAAGCAGAGCGAGCATTCCCGGTAGAAACGGTATGCCAAGATCAACTTCCGGAACGCAGAAGAATCCCCTGTCCGACCGCATGAATCTGAAATCAAAAGCGCATGAATAAATCGCGCCCCCAGCAAATGCATGCCCGTTTATGGCAGCGACAGTAAGCATCGGAGACATAAGCGTTCTTTTAAACAGGGCATTCAGAGAATAAAAAAAATCCTTTGCAGCCTTTACGTCTTTTTTCTGTACGACAGGAAGGAGCCAGTCTAAATCAAGACCGTTTGAAAAGATCTTATCATGGGCAGACGTTACAATAAGGGTTAAGGCTGAAGTCTCGTTTTCCACCTTGTCCAGAACATCAAGATAAGCATTTATAAAATCAGGGTTAAAACGGTTTTCGCCGTTGTTTAAGGTAACAATCGCCACATTTTCATCCAGTCTATACTCAACCAGCGCCATACGAGAAACCTCCAAAAAAAAGGGCAACACCGTTTCTGGTGTTGCCCGGATATGCAGATATTAAGAATAGTTAGGAACAGCAGGAGCCTTTGGTGCCGCAGCTTGTACATGAGGAACCCAAATCAAATCCGGATGTAATCTTAAAACCGACTTCGAGAAAATCTACCTTGACGGGCTTTGCCTTTTCCATGAATTCTTTATTTACCAGGT
>Ga0315268_10002997_pt1 | contig 18758 bp, 17 predicted proteins | sample C1_top_MG_FD_204535 | JGI IMG/M metagenome (GOLD analysis project Ga0315268, IMG submission 204535) | Sediment microbial communities from Yellowstone Lake, YNP, Wyoming, USA - C1_top | ecosystem: Environmental > Aquatic > Freshwater > Lake > Sediment | place: USA: Wyoming | collected 2017-08-01
CGTCGTCCGTGCCGAGATTCAGTTTGCCGAGCGGTTCGAGTTTCAAGTCGAACAGGTCGAGCGGTTCTTTGACGAAACCGCGTTCCACCAATTTTTCGGCGACGATGCCGCCGAGCGATTCGAGATCGAGCGCCTTGCGGTGGGCGAAATATTCGACACGACGCGTGAGCTGCGCCGGGCAGCCCGCGATGTTCTGGCAGCGCCATGCGACTTCCTCTTCGGTAGGGCGCGTCACTCCGTGCGCGCCGGCGGGATCAGGCTCAAGCGGCGCGCACGGAGTGACGCGCCCTACCTTGTCCTTCGCAATCGGCCCGCCGCACGCAGGGCATTTGCCGCCGACGTGTTTGAACAAATCGAATTCCTTCGCGCCCGTCGGACGCTTGGTTTTCAACACCTCGAAAATTTCCGGGATGACCATGCCCGCCTTGCGGATGACCACGGTGTCGCCGATGCGAATGTCTTTGCGTCGGATTTCGTCTTCGTTGTGAAGCGTGGCGCGCGCGATGGTCGAACCTTGCACAAAGACGGGTTCGAGTTCGGCCACAGGCGTAAGCACCCCGGTGCGCCCAACCTGCACGGTGATGGCTTTCAAGACCGTTTCCGCTGGCGTGATCCACGGCACGGGTTTGTGAACAATCGCGTAACCGGGCGCGCGGCTGCGACCGGGGATGCGCGGCCAATCGGCTAGCGTGTTCACCTTGAGCACGATGCCGTCAATCTCGTAGGGCAACTGCCGGCGCAGGTCGCGGTCTTCGTCGTAATGCGCGACGACTTTGTCCGCGTAAACTTTCAGCACCTCCTCGATGCCGTCGCAGACCCACCAGAGCTTTTGTGTCGGTAAACCGAAGCGCGCGAGCGATTCCAGCATTTCGGAATGTTTCTTGAACTCGATACCGTCCACCGCACCAACCGCGTAGAACACTGCGCGAATCGGACGCTGGGCAACGAGGCGCGGGTCGAGTTGCTTAAGCGTACCGGCGGTGGCATTGCGGGCGTTGGGAAAAGGTTTCTCTCCGGCGGCGGCGAGCTTGGCATTGATGGCATCGAATTCTTTCATCGCCATGTAAGCCTCGCCGCGCACTTCGAGGAGGGTAGGGACGCTTTCCACAGCGTCCCTATTTTTTGAAGATGGGGACGCGGTGGAACGCGTCCCTACCAACTCCAGCGGAATGCCGCGAACAGTCTTGAGATTGGCGGTGATGTCGTCGCCTTCCACGCCGTCGCCGCGCGTAACACCGAGCGCGAGCTTGCCGTGGCGATAGTGAACGCTGATGGACACGCCGTCCACCTTCGGCTCGATGATGTATTCGACGCGGTCGCGGCCGAGATGCTTGCGGATGGTCGTGTCGAACGCGCGAAGTTCGGCGAGCGTGTTTTTGTCCTGGGCGCGGTTGCGTTTGTCGCGGTCAGGTTCTTCGTCTTTGGTCGGATGATCGCTGGCCTCGACCTTGTCGAGCGAGAGCATCGGCACGAGATGTCTGACGCGGGCGAATTTTTCGCTGGGCGCGCCCCCGACGCGTTGTGTGGGTGATTCGGGCGTGACGAGGTCGGGGGAATTTTTCTCCAGTTCCTGGAGTTCCTTGAACAACTGGTCGTATTCGCGGTCGGTGATGAGTTGCCGGCCCTCGACGTAGTAGGCGTGGTCGTGCCGTCGGATTTCCTCGACGAGTTGCGCGTGGCGTTTCTTGGCTTCGGCGTGCGTCATCGGGGAAAGTTTATTCGCTGCCAACGCGATTGGCAGGTTTTTCTTTCATCCAAACGCGCTGGACAACCATTCAACGCCGTTTCAAATTGCGCGCATGGCACTGACACCTTCCACTATGTTGCCGCTGGGCACGGCCGCGCCGGACTTCCAATTGCCGGACACGAACGGAAAAATCGCCTCACTCGCCGCCTTCAAGGACAAGCCCGCGTTGCTGGTGATTTTCATGTGCAACCATTGTCCCTACGTGAAGCATCTCCGCGCCGGTCTCGCGCAACTCGCCCGCGACTACGCGCCGCGCGCGGTCGCCGTCGTCGGCATCAACTCCAACGACGTGGCCAATTATCCCGAGGACAGTCCCGCGAAGATGGCGGCGGAAGCGAAATCCGCCGGTTACATTTTTCCCTATCTCTACGACGAGTCGCAGACGGTGGCCAAAGCGTATCGCGCCGCCTGCACACCGGACTTTTTTCTTTTCGACCGCGGCCGGCGGCTCGTCTATCGCGGCCAGTTCGACGATAGCCGTCCGGGCAACGGGGTTACCGTCACCGGCAAGGACCTGCGCGCGGCGTTCGACGCCGTCCTCGCGGGCAAACCGACCTCGACGTTCCAGTCGCCCAGCATGGGTTGCAACATCAAATGGAAGCGCGGAAATGAGCCGGAATATTTATGAAGACGGCAGACCGACTGTTTCTGGGAATCGAAATCGGCGGAACGAAGTTGCAACTCGTCCTGGGCGACGAGTCAGCGCGCATCCGTGAACGCCGCCGGCTTTCGGTTGACGCCGCGCAAGGTGCGGCGGGTATTCGACAACAAATCAAATATGCGCTTCCCGAACTCTTGCGCCGACGCAAAATCGCCGCCGTTGGCGTTGGCTTCGGCGGACCAGTGGATTGGAAAGCCGGCCGGGTGGCGCGCTCGCATCAAATCGAAGGTTGGTCGGAGTTTGATTTGTCCGGATGGCTGCACCGGCTCACCGTCGCCCCGGTCGCGGTGGACAACGACGCGAACGTGGCGGCGCTTGGCGAGGCAACGCGCGGCGCGGGCGTCGGGCTTGATCCCGTTTTTTACGTCACGCTCGGGAGCGGCGTCGGTGGAGGGTTGGTCGTGGATGGGAAAATTTATCACGGCGCAATGCCGGGCGAGGCGGAGATTGGCCATCTGCGGCTCGACCGGCGTGGGAGGGTCCTGGAATTGTGTTGCTCAGGTTGGGCGGTGGACAAAAAGATTCGCCGGTTGACGCGGCGGCAACCTCACAGTTTGCTTGCCCGGCTGGTTGGCAATTCCGCGGGTGGCGAGGCGCGTCATCTGGCCGATGCGTTGCGACGAGGCGACACTGGTGCGCGTAAAATCCTGACGGACACAGCGAACGACCTCGCGTTCGGTTTATCCCACGTCGTTCACCTAATTCATCCGGCGGTGATCATTCTGGGCGGCGGTTTGTCGCGCGTCGGCGAACCCTTACGCCGTGCGGTGGCGCAGGCGCTGCCGCAATTGATCATGGAAGTTTTTCGGCCCGGCCCGAGTGTGCTGCTCGCGCAGTTAGGCGAAGACCCCGTGCCGGTTGGGGCGTTGTTGCTGGCGCGGGGCGCGACCCGTTTCCACTCGCGTTGAAATCTGCTCTTGAACTGGCCCCGCGTTTCAGGCGAAATGCTCATTTGGACTGGCGTTATGGATCTAGTTGATATTCTTACTAAAGACAACATCCTCCCGGATATGTCGGCCGCCAATCGCTGGGAGGCGATTGACGAACTCATCAACAACCTCGTGGCCACGGGCAAAATCCAGGCGCAGCACCGCGAGGCCATCGTCGGCGTCGTGCGCAAGCGCGAGCAATCCATGAGCACGGGCATCGGATTCGGCATCGGCATTCCGCACGCCTCGACCGACCTGATCACCGAGGTCGTCGGCGCGCTGGGCCGGTCAAAGAAAGGTTGCAATTTCGACGCGCTCGACAACCAGCCCGTAAATCTCGTCATGTTGTTCCTCGTCCCGCAGGGTCAATTTCAGAAACATCTCCACACGCTGGCAAACATCGCCAAGCTGCTGCACAAGGCGGAATTTCGCCAGGCGCTGGAGCAGGCGACGGACGCGGAGGCGATGTTGCGCGTCATCAAGGACGCCGGGAAGAAATAGTCGTTGAAACGTTAAAACGTTACATCGTTGAAACGTGTCCCAGGGTCGGTGATGCTCCGTTGAAACGATTCAATGTTTTAACGATGTAACGATTTCCAAACCAGTGCTACCACACAAACAGATCGAACAGCGATTGCAACAGGCCGTCCGCGCCGTTCTGCCGGACGCCGACCTGGCCACCGTGCTCGTGCGACCGTGTCCAGACGCAAAGTTTGGCGATTATCAGAGCGCCGCGCTCATGGCGCTGGCCAAACCGCGTAAACTGAACCCCCGCCAGTTAGCCGGCGACGTTCTGGCAAAGCTGGACCTGAGCGATGTTTGCGAGCCGGTGGAAATTGCGGGCGCGGGCTTTCTGAATTTCCGGCTGAAGAATTCCGCCCTCGTCGCGGCGTTGGCGGCAGCGGCGCGCGGCGAGCATTTGTTTTTCGAGAAAACGACGCAACCGCGCACCGTAGTTGTGGATTTCAGTTCGCCCAACGTCGCCAAGCCAATGCACGTGGGCCACATCCGCTCGACAATTCTCGGCGATTGTCTCGCGCGCGTGTTGCGGTTGCTGGGCCACCGCGTCATCACGGACAATCATCTCGGCGACTGGGGCACGCAGTTCGGGATGCTCCTCGTGGGTTGGCAGCGCAACCTCAACCCGGCGGCGCTCAAGTCCGACCCACTTGCGGAGATGGAGCGGCTCTACAAAAAACTCAGCGCCGAGTGCAAAGAGAATCCCGCCACCTTGGAGGCCGCCAAGCAGGAATTGGTGAAGCTCCAAGGAGGCGACGCCGAAAATCTTCGCATCTGGCGTGAGATGATCGCGCTCTCCCAGGTGCAATTCGACACGATCTACGCGCGGTTGGGCGTGAAGTTCGACAACACGCTTGGCGAAAGTTTTTACAACCCGCGCCTGCCTGCGTTGGTGGAGGAGTTGGTCGCCAAAGGCATCGCGCGCGAAAGCGAAGGCGCGCTGGCGGTTTTCTTCGATGACATTGCGCAACTCAAAAAGCAACCGGCGCTCATTCGCAAGAGCGACGGCGGGTTCAACTACACGACCACCGACCTCGCCACGCTCGCTCACCGGCTGGAAACATGGAAGCCGGATGAAATCATTTACGTCACGGACGGCCGGCAGCAATTGCACTTCCAGCAAGTGTTCACAGCGTTCCGCCGTTGGCGACCCGAGGCCGCGAAGGTGCAATTTGCGCACGTGTGGTTCGGCTCCATCCTGGGCGAGGATGGCAAGCCGTTCAAAACGCGTTCGGGTGAAACGGTGAAACTGGCTGATCTGCTCGACGAAGCTGAGGAGCGCGCCTTTAAGGTCGTGTCCGAAAAAAATCCCGACCTGAACGAATCTGCGCGGCGCGAAGTGGCGCGCGTCATTGGCCTGGGCGCGGTGAAATACGCGGACCTGCTGCCGAATCGGCAGAGCGATTACGTGTTTAGTTGGGACAAGATGCTGGCACTGAACGGCAACACCGCGCCGTATTTGCAGTATGCCTATGCGCGGATTCGGAGCATTTTTAAGAAGGGCGAACTCGATCAATCTGCAATCCGCAATCTGCAATCCGCAATTCACCTCGGCGCGCCCGAGGAAATCGCGCTGGCGAGGCAGCTTCTGAACTTCGGCCTGGTACTTGAAGCCGCCGCCACGGAATACCGCCCCAACTTCATTTGCAATTACCTTTACGATCTTGCCGGTTTGTTCGCGCGGTTCTACGAGTCTTGTCCGGTGCTCAAGGCGAACGAGGCTGGGCGCGCCTCACGACTGTTATTGTGCGACCTTACGGGCCGCGTTCTCGCTTCCGGTCTGGCCGTGCTGGGCATTGAAACGCTCGACCAGATGTAGCCGCCACGCTGCCAATTCCGGCTGAAACATGGGCCGAAGCCGTCCTGGCCGAGTCGAGCCGCACCATAGCCCATCATTTGTGAAAATACTTATTGACTTTCCTGCGGGCTATTGTTCTAATGCGCCTAGAGTGAGTAATTGCCATGAGGCGTAAACTGAAGAAAGTAATATGGTACTATGAAAAAATTCTTCTTCTCTGCTGTTGTGCTGGCTGCATCATTAATTGAATCACAAGCAAGCATTCTTTATCAGGATAACTTTGATTCTTATACGCCTGGCAACCTCGTCGGACAAGGCGTCTGGGCAGCCCACAGTGGCGCGGGTCTCAAGCCCGTTCAAATTTCTGCTGGTGCAATTACATTGCAGCAAAGTGCCGGCTCCGGAGAAGATGTGAATGCCGCCTTGGGTGCAACAATGGGCGCTGGTGACAGTTGGTATTACTCGTTTGATGTGAGTGTCACTGGTAGCAGTGCGGAGAATTATTTCGCAATGTTTATGCAAGGAACGAGCCTTTTTGAAGGGAAATTGCTTGTTGAGCCTTTCGCAGGTTCGGATTTTACTTTTGGTGTCAGTGGTAGCGCTAACACAGTTGCTTTAGGTGCATCAACTTGGGGAACAGGGTTTACATTCGGATCAACACATAGAATTGTGGTTGGATTGAACTACGACACCAAGACTGCCACTCTTTGGGTGGATCCAGCATCGCAAACAAGTACCTCCTTGAGCAACATTGGTCTTTATCAAAATGCTGTTACTTCAATAGCGTTCAGACAATCCAGCCCCACTTCTGCTAATTATCAAGTAATTGACAACTTGGTTGTTGCGACTTCTTTCCAGGAAGCGCTGACCGGAGTTGCTGTGCCGGAGCCTTCAACTCTGGCTATGGCCGCTTTGGGTGGTTTTGCCCTGTTGAGCTTGGGTTTCAAGCGGCGTAAATAATTCCGCTGTTTTCTTTCAGGCGCGGCAAGTTGCCGCGCCTTTTTTGTTGTCAGCGCCGCCCGAGCCGGTCGGCAGACGAGTAGGTTTTTCCTTACGCGACGCCGACCGGAGCGTCACATTCCGCTTTTGTCAACGGCACGACCGCATAGACTGTGGGCGTGACGGTCCTTGAGGTCATCCAAAAGAGCGCGGATTTTCTCGCGAAAAAGGGTGTCGAATCGCCGCGGCTGCAAACCGAATTGCTGCTGGCGCACCTGCTGAAAATGCCGCGCATGAAGTTGTATTTGAACTTCGAGCGCACTCTTTCTCCGGTGGAACTCGACGCATTGCGCGAACTGGTCAAGCGCCGCGGTCAACACGAGCCACTGCAACACATCGTTGGCTCCACGTCGTTCTGCGGACTGGAAATCACCGTGAACCGCCACGTGCTCGTGCCAAGGCCGGAAACGGAATTGCTGGCGGAGGAAGGGTGGAAGTTTCTGTTGGAGTCCACGCTTCAGCGTGCTTCGGGGCAGGAACAGCCTAAAGGCCGGACTCCAACGGCCCTCGACTTCGGCACCGGCAGCGGGTGCATCGCCATAGCGTTGGCGGCAAAATGCCCGACGGCGCGAATCATCGGGCTGGAGACTTCCACTGAAGCGCTCGGCGTCGCGCAGCAGAACGCGGCCCGTCTCGGCGTGGCGGAGCGGATTCAGTTCCTGCGGGGTGACGGTTTGGCGGCCTTGCCGCCTGACGCGCATTTCGACCTCATCATCAGCAATCCGCCTTACATCCCAACGGCGGAAATCGCGTCGCTCCAACCCGAAGTGCGCGATTACGATCCGCGCGCGGCGCTGGATGGCGGGCCGGACGGGTTGGATTTTTGCCGGCTGCTCGCGTCGCAAGCGGCGGAGTTCCTGAAACCGGGCGGGAAAATCATGGTTGAACTGGGCGATGGCCAGGCGGATGCGGCGCGGAAGTTTTTTGAGGCGCAAAAGTGGATTGTCGAGGCGGTGAAACAGGATTACTCTCAACGGCTGAGAATCTTGGTCGCACATGCAAGTTAGCCGCGAAACTTGGAAGAACACTTTGCCACCTCAATGAATACGCCTGAAGCGGAAGAAATCAGTTCGCTGGTCACCGAGCTGGATGGGAAAGTTCCAAAAGAGGGAGCTGTAGTCGAACTCAAACAGCACGGCGGCGGCCCGGACGAGAGCAGGGTCACGGCAAATCGTTTAGGATACTTGCGACTAGGAATCGAATTCTTAAAAGCTGCATTTAAGCAACCATCAGAGAAGAATCCTAATGTGATCGAAGTTGATTTGCGTTACTTGCTCTCAGACGACTCCGATGTCGGGTTTGACTGGTTTGAACGCCGAGAGGACATGAAGATACGGCAGGTTGAAAAGTCTTCTTGGGTTCCGGGATTCGTGGGTGTCGTCCTGGCTCTCGTGCTCCTAGCTCTTATTGTTGTTGGGGCGTTTTCAGTAATCAAGTGGTTGTTCAAATTTTGATATGGAAAGTTTTCTCATCAAAGGCGGCGTGCCATTGCACGGCGAGGTGACGATCAGCGGCGCCAAGAACGCCGCGTTGCCGATCATGGCAGCCACGCTGCTCACGTCCGAGCCGTGCGTGATCCGGCACGTGCCGAACCTCAGCGACGTGCGATTCATGGGGCGGATTCTTACCTGGCTCGGCGCGAAGGTTTCAATCGAAGCCGGCACGGTGCGGGTGCAGGCAAAAAAAATCAAAGGCCAGGGCGATTACGATCTCGTCCGCAAAATGCGCGGCTCGATTTGCATCATGGGGCCGCTGCTCGGGCGTTTGAAGCAGGCCCGCGTGTCGTTGCCCGGCGGTTGCACCATCGGCCCGCGGCCCATCAATCTGCATTTGAAAGGATTTGAGGCGCTCGGCGCGAAGATCACGATCGAAGCCGGCTACGTGCAGGCGGCAGCCAAGCGGCTGGCCGGCTCTACGATGTTTTTGGGCGGGCGCGCGGGTTCCACCGTGCTCGGCACGGCGAACGTGATGATGGCCGCCACGCTGGCCGAGGGCGTAACGGTCATCGAAAGCGCGGCATGCGAACCGGAGGTGGTGGACCTCGCGAAATTTCTGAATGCAATGGGCGCAAAAATTTCCGGCGCGGGCAGCCCGACGATTACGATCACCGGCGTGAAAGAGTTACACGGCGCGGAGCATGAGGTGATTCCCGACCGTATCGAGGCCGCGACCTACGCCATCGCCGCCGCGGCGACGAACGGCGAGGTTACCCTCAAGGGGGCGCGGGCGGACCATCTGCACGCGGTGATTGACAAATTGCACGAGGCTGGAGTGGCAGTGAAGCGTCAGGGTACGAACCTGGTCGTGCGTCGCAAAGGCCGGCTGAAATCGTCAGACGTGACCACGCTGCCGTACTCGGGCTTCCCGACGGACGTGCAGGCGCAGATGATGGCGCTCATGACACTCGCGCCCGGCCTCAGCATCATCACGGAACGGATTTTTGAATCGCGCTTCATGCACGTGAGCGAGTTGGCGCGGTTGGGCGCGGACATTGAAATTGAAGGGCCAAGCGCGATTGTGAAGGGTGGGCGGCCGTTGAGCGGCGCGCCGGTGATGGCGAGCGATTTGCGCGCGTCGGCGGCGCTGGTCGTGGCCGGGCTGGCGGCCAATGGCACCACGCAGGTCAATCGCGTCTATCACATTGACCGCGGTTACGAGAACATTGACGGGAAGCTGCGGCAGTTGGGTGCGCGCATCCAACGAGTTGAGGAATCATGACGAAGCTCATCTCGGCTTTAATCATCATCGTGGTTTGCTATTGCGGCTACCATTTGTTCGTTTACTGGCAATCCGTGAAGAACGAAGAGGAGAACCAGCAAAAGCAAGCCGCCAGCCTGGCAATCCAAGGCGAAAGCCTGCCCGGAATGCCTTACCAACTGAACGAAAGCCTGCGGGCGGCGCAGCGGCAAGGCCACGCCGCGATGCGCGAATGGCTCAAAACCTATGGCCCGTCGGTGCAAGACCCGCGCAAGGCCTGGATCGAAATGGACTTTTGCGTGGCCATTGCGCGTGACGACCCGTCCGAGGCCCGGCGCATTTTCAAGTCGGTGAAGGAACGCACGCCACCTTCCTCGCCAGTCTGGCCCCGGGTGAAACAGCTTGAGAAATCCTACGAGTGAGCGCGGCGAGGAGTTTCCAACCATGTGTGTGTTAATTTTTTGCTGGTTTCGCTGCGGACACGGATTTAAGGTACGCGAGTAGTCGAAACCCATACGCCTATGGACATCATCTTCAATTGCCCCAAATGTGAACAGGAACTGGCGGTGGACAGTTCCGGCGCCGGCTCGGAAATCACTTGCCCGTCGTGCGGCGAGAGGATTGTCATTCCGCGTGCGCCGGCGCCGGCAGGATACGCCGGGCCACCCGGCGAGCATGACCCGACGCACCCGATCAACCCCATTGCGTCCTCCGCCGCCGCCAAGATCGAGATGCACCTCAAGGTGCCCATGCATGCCAAACCCGCCGATACTCTTATCGAAAAACCTAGGGCACCGCTGGAAGTCGCCGCGAAGGATTCCGACAAGAAAATGCGGGTCCACACGATCCGCCACACCGACTGCATCGAGGTAGGTCGCGACAAATTCGACGAAGTGGTCACAAATTTCCTGGTGAAAGTCGGCGAAGCCAACGTCATCAGCATCAACCCGCTCACCTACACCCACCTGGACATCGGCACGCAAAAACTTTTGACCGACTACGCGGTGATGATCGTGTATCGCGGGTAATCGGGGGCTACCCCTTCCCGACCGTTTTGAAATCATGCGTCCGTCCTGTTTCCGACTGATCCTGCCTGTCGTGTTGCTGCTTGGCGCGACGATTGTTCCCAGCCGGGGCACCGAACGGCGCGAGTGGGTCACGCTCACCAATTGCCAGTTGGTCGCCAGCGATTACAACGACGGCGACAGCTTTCGCATTCGCGGCGGCACCAACGAGTTTATTGTGCGCCTCTACTTTGTGGACGCGCCGGAAACCAACCTGCATTACGCGGAACGGACCCGCGAGCAGGCCGAGTATTTCGGCATCACGCTCGACGAGACGCTCAAAGCCGGCGCCCAGGCGCGCGACGCGGTGCGCGAACTGTTGCGGGAACCGTTCGTCGTGCAGACCCGGTGGGCGAGCGCGGCCGGTCGTTCCAAGACCCCACGATATTACTGCTTCGTTAAAGTTGGAGGAGAAAGCCTAGCGGAAGTGTTGGTTGCGCGCGGCCTTGCGCGCACCAAAGGAGTCACCGCCACTTTGCCCGACGGCGGAAAGTCGAAGATCTTTGCAGAAAAACTGCAAGCGCTGGAGGCTGAAGCGCGCCAGAAGCGACTCGGCGCCTGGACCACTGCGCCCGGAAAGAAACTCGAAGCCCCGACCCAATAAAACGGTGCAACCCTGCGGCGCGACGCGGTTCACCCGTCTTGACTTGCCTTCTGCGCGTCGCTAACGTCGGTCCATGAATCGTCGGTTTGCTTTGCTCTTGCTGATTACGGTGTGCGTCGTGTTAATGCCGTTCCGCTCGCCCGCGCCACTGGTTTACACCCCGGGTGAAGGTTGGACTTACGAGCCGGTCGGCGGCGAAGGCAAGTGGCGCCGCACGCGCGCCAAAGACCAGATGGAGGTGGCCCAAGCCGCATTCGATAAACGGGACTACAGCCTCACCCTCAAAGCCGCGCGTTACCTCGTCAAGACCTGGCCATTGTCCGATTACGCCCCGCGGGCGCAATATCTCGTTGGCCGTTGCTATGAAGCGAAACATAACGACGAGAAGGCGTTCAACCAGTACCAGAAAATCCTGGAAAAATATCCGAAGAGCGAAAACGTGAAGGAAGTGCTCCAGCGCCAGTACGGAATCGCGGGGCGGTTTCTCAAGGGCCAGTGGTTCAAGCTGTGGGGCTACATTCCGGCTTTTCCCTCGATGGATCGCACGGCGGGCATGTTTGACAAGATCGTGAAGAGCGGTCCTTACAGTGACGTGGCCCCGCACGCGCAGTTGCGCATCGGCGCGGCGCGGGAAAAGCAGTCCCACTACCCGGAGGCGGTCAAGGCTTATGAGAGCGCAGCGGATCGTTACCACGATCGGCCGCAAATTGCGGCGGACGCTATCTACCGCGCAGGCATCGCCTACCAGAAGCAGGCCAAGACCGCCGATTACGACCAGAGCATGGCGGGGCAGGCCATCGCCCAGTTCACCGATTTTGTGACGCTCTACCCGGACGACCGGCGGGTGCCGGAAGCACAAAAAATCATGACTTCGCTTAAAGTCGAGCAGGCGCGTGGCAATTATGAAACCGCGAAATACTACGAGAAGCGCGGTAAATGGAGCGGGGCGCTGGTCTATTACAACGAAGTGGTGCTGCACGATCCCAATTCGGTATTTGCGACCGAAGCGCGCAAGCGCATTGACACCATCAAGCGGCGCACGCAGACCGCCCGCAAGTGATATGCACTCCCTCCGGGTGTTTTTGATTGGCTGCGTGGCCATTGCGATGAGCGGTTGTGCCGGCTACCAGCTCGGGCCGTCCAACGGGCAGACCGCGGGCGAGAAGACGGTTCAAGTCACTCCTTTCACCAACCACACGCCGGAACCACGTCTTGGCGATGCCGTCACGGGGCAGCTACGCAAGCAATTGCAACGCGACGGCACTTACCGACTGGCCACACACGATGCCGGGGACATTGTGGTTACCGGCGTTCTCTCGCGGTATTACCGGCATGAACTGAGTTTCGTGCCCAACGACGTGACCACGGTTCGCGATTATCGCGTGCAGTTGACCGCCCAGGTCACGGCGCGGGAGCGGAGCACGGGCAAGTTACTGCTCGACCAACCTGTGACGGGCTACACGCTCATCCGCGTCGGCTCGGATTTGACGAGCACCGAGCGCCAGGCTCTGCCGTTGCTGGCCGAGGATTTGGCCAGACAAATCACCGCGCTCCTGGTGGATGGCAGCTGGTAGTTGCCCCGCCGGTTTCCCCCCGGTTCCACGTGCCGTCAGCCCGCTTTAAGATCAGGATTCAAAAAGCCTTGCGTGCGGTAACGAATTGGGTTGCAATGCCCCGTGGCTTCAAACCAACCAAAAACCCATAACTGATATGAAAAAAAATATTCTAAGAATCGTAGTATTCAGTCTGCTCACAGCAACGATTGCCGTGGCCCCGACGCAGACTTTGGCCCAGGAAAAGAAGGACAAACCCGTGGCAGAGAAAAAGGATACGCTGAAGGGCGACCGCGGCCCGTTCCGTGGCAAAGTGGGCGCTGTGGACAAGCAGGCCAAAACGATCAAGGTTGGCGAGCGCACGTTCCAAATCACGTCGGACACAAAGATCAAAAAGGACGGCAAGCCCGCCACACTCGATGCTGGCGTCGTGGGCGAGCCGATCAGCGGTTATTTCATCAAGGGCAACGATGGTAAACTCGTCGCGAAGACAGTGAACCTTGGTCTAAAACCGGAAGGCGAAGCCAAAGGCGCAGGTAAGAAAGAGAAATAATCACTGCGTCAAACCAATTCAGGGCAGGCTTGCGCCTGCCCTTTTAATTTGCGCCAAGCCTACCGTCGCCACCAACTGGTCTTGCTCTTGGGATTGAGCTCGTCCTGGTGGGCGTATTGCTGGACGAGCAGTTTGCTGCGGGCCGCGTGCAGCACCATGATGAATTCATCATAGCTCAGGAACCGATCGCTAGGGTTCTTGGCCATAACCTTGACCAGCGCGTCGCTGGTGGGCTGCGTGATCTCCGGCAGGACCAGATTGGGCGGCGTTAACGGCGTATGCACGTGCGCGCCCACCAATTCCTCGACGGTGGGCGCATCAAATGGCACGTGGCCGGTCAAGGCGTGATACAGTGTGGCTCCGAGACTGTACATGTCCGAGAGAAAGGTCTCCTTCTCGCGCTTGATCTTTTCCGGCGCCACATAGTAGGGGGTGCCTTCGGTTACGGACGCCGATTCCGGTTCGGCCTCAACGCTGCGGGCCAGGCCGAAATCCACAAGCTTGGGTTCGTTGTCGCTATCGAAAAGGATGTTGCCGGGTTTGATGTCGCGGTGCAGCAGGTTGTGTTTCAACGCCAGATCCAGCGCCGAGGCAATTTTGATGCCGATGTCCAACCCCACCAGTTCCTGGACGCGCCCCTGCTTTTCGATGCGGCTATCCAGACTGCCATGGTCGGCGAGTTCCATGACCAGATACGATTGGCCTTCGTATTCTTCGTAGGTGTAGATATGGATGATGTTGGTGTGGTTTAGCCGGGCGCACGCGCGGGCTTCGCGATAAAAATTTTCCAGTGCCACCGGGTCATTCAACAAATCCTTTTTCATCAACTTCACGGCGACCAACCGCTCCAACACCGTATCGAAGGCGCGATATACCGTTCCATTGCCGCCCGAGGCAATGACGCTGCGCAATTCGAACTGCCGCAGCAGCATGGGCATCATGATGGGATGTCCGCATTTGCTGCAGGGCACCTTGGCCAGCGGCGCCAGATCGCCCGGAATGAAGACCTTGGTGTCACACCAATTGCAGGTGACCATCTTCAGTGGTTTATCGGTCGCACTCATGGCTGGGAATCTGTTGCTACGATAAGTTGCGCGCGCTGACGGTTGTTGGCAAGCGGCCTTTTTTAAGGATCGTCCTGGTTTCCACTTGCTCACAATTCTCGCGCCGTCCACTGTTTTCAATCGCCAGCACGGAATGAGCTGCGCGCGGCAACCACATGAATAGCACTGGATCCAGCACCTCGGCGGTTGAAACCGCCCATGCTGAAATTGAGCGGGCCTCTCCCAGTCTCAAACCACCCCAACTCCGGCTTGCCTCGGTGGATGCCTACCGCGGTTTCGTCATGCTTTTGATGATGGCTGAGGTGCTGCGATTCCGAGCAGTATCCGAGTCATTGCCCGACTCCCGTTTCTGGAAATTCCTTGCCGGCTTGCAGAGCCATTCGGAATGGGTGGGTTGCTCGCTGCACGATCTCATCCAGCCGTCGTTTTCCTTTCTGGTCGGCATCGCGCTGCCGTTTTCGATCACGAGCCGCCGCGCGCGCGGACAATCGTTTGGCCGGATGTCCCTTCATGCTTGGTGGCGGGCGCTGCTCCTGATTTTGCTCGGCGTATTTCTGCGTTCGACCCATGCCGGGCACACCAACTGGACGTTTGAGGACACGCTGTCACAAATCGGCCTCGGTTATGGCTTCCTGTTCCTGCTGGGTTTCCGTCCGGTACGCTGCCAATGGATCGCGCTTGGTGTGGTTCTGCTGGGCTACTTTGCGGCATTCGCGCTGTATCCGCTGCCGGCCGCTGATTTTGACTACGCCAAGGTCAGCGTAACGGCGGAGTGGCTGCGAGAGCACGGGCACACGGGTTTCGCTGCGCACTGGCAGAAGAACAGCAACTTCGCGTGGGCGTTCGACCAATGGTGGATGAATCTTTTTCCACGGGTGAAGCCTTTTGTCGCCAACGGCGGCGGTTACTCCACACTTAGTTTCATCCCGACGCTGGGAACGATGGTCCTCGGCTTGATCGCCGGCGGTTTGCTGCGCGGCGACAAATTGCCATCGGCCAAGATACGCTGGCTTGTGATCGCGGGCATTGCGGGCTTGGCCAGTGGTTGGTTGCTGGGCGCGCTGGGCATTTGCCCGGTGGTGAAGCGCATCTGGACACCGAGTTGGGTGTTGTTCAGCGGCGGTTGGTGTTTTCTGCTCCTGGCAGGATTCTATGCGGTGATCGAGATGTGGCAGAAGAGAAGTTGGGCGTTCCCGTTGTTGGTCATCGGCACGAACTCGATTGCGGCTTACTGCATCGCGCATCTGTTCGACGACTTTATCTCCAGCAATCTCAAGACGCACCTGGGCCAGAATTTTTTTTGGTTCGCCGGCGTGGCCTACGGACCGTTCTTCCTCGGCTTGGCCGTCCTCTTGGCGTACTGGTTGATCCTGTTTTGGATGTACCGCCGTAAAATCTTTCTCCGGATTTGAGTCGAAGCCGCATGCATTCGGCCCCGCGCGTTTTTTCCGTTGCTTGGTCCAAGCAATAGCAATGCTGCTGGTTACCACGCCGGGACTGTTCGCACAAACTCAACCAACACCCCCGCTCCACCGCGCTTACTCGCATCTCCTCGAACCGCGCGAACATCCCAATTACAATCAGCGCACCGTGAAGCCCGCCCCCCGACATGGGAGACTTTCAAGAACAGCCCTCAATATACCACCCGCCTCCGCAAATCGCTTCGAGCAATGCCTGAATTCCCAACGCCACTTCGAGAAGATGGGCGATGGTCTCAGCCACAAGCGCGCCACGCTCGTTTCGCTGAACTTCGGCCGCTGATTGACACCAATTCAACCCCAACCCCGCCTATTCGTGATAATTCGCGAAATTCGTGCCTGAGTGCTCAAGCTTTCGCAAAAACTCGCACACGCGCCTTGACCTTTGGCTGCAAATCCGCATTCTATCCAATCCGGCAGAACCCGTAGCGTCGCAGTCGCAATCTCGCATCGGCGGGACAGCGTTTCCCGGTCGCATCAGTTGAGCGCATCGGTTATTATGACGAGGTGAGGAAGTCGGTGACATTTGATATGCAGCACATTCGAAATATCGCGATTATCGCGCACGTTGATCACGGCAAAACCACGCTCGTGGATTGTCTGCTCAAACAATCCGGCACCTTCCGCGCCAACCAGCACGAGTCGCAGGAGGAGCGACTCATGGACTCGATGGACCTGGAAAAGGAAAAAGGCATCACCATCCGCGCCAAGAACGCCGCGTTCAAATACAAGAATTACCACATCAACATCGTGGACACGCCCGGCCACGCGGACTTCGGCGGCGAGGTCGAGCGCATCATGAACATGATTGACGGCGTGCTGCTGGTGGTGGACGCCGCCGACGGCCCGCAGGCACAAACGCGCTTCGTGCTGCGCAAAGCGTTGGAAGCCGGCGCGAAGCCCATCGTCGTCATCAACAAGATTGACCGCGAGAACGTCAACCCTAAAAAAGTCCTCGACGAAGTCTTCGAGCTGTTCATCTCGCTCAACGCCACGGATGAGCAACTCGATTTTCCGTTCATCTATTGCTCGGCCAAAGGCGGCTACGCCAAGACGGAACTTGAACACGTCAGCGGCACAATGGAGCCGCTCTTCGACGCCATCGTGAAGCACATTCCGCCGCCGCACGCCAAGGCGGGCGTCGGCTTTCAGTTGCTCGTCGCAAACCTGGATTACAGCGATTACCTCGGGCGCATCGCGTTCGGGAAAATTTACGAAGGCAAGGTCAAGCTCGGTGACGAAGCCATCTGTCGCCACGGCCACGGCCGAATTACCAAAGGCAAAATCACCGCCATCTTTCACTTCGAAGGCATGAAGCGCATCGAAGTCCAGGAGGCCCACGCAGGCGACATCGTCGGACTGACCGGCTTCGAGGATGTTTTCATCGGGGAAACGATTTGCGATTCCGAGGCCCGCACGGCATTGCCTTATATCCCGATTGATCCGCCGACGATTCAGATGGAATTCGCCGTAAACGACGGCCCGCTCGCCGGCAAGGACGGCAAGCTCGTCACCGCGCGCCACATTTGGGAACGGCTTGTGAAGGAAACGCGCACGAACGTGGCGCTCAAGATCAAGCAAACAAGCGACCCTAAAATTTTTGCCGTGAGCGGACGCGGCGAAATGCAAATCGCCATCCTCGTCGAGCAAATGCGCCGCGAGGGCCACGAAGTCCTCGTCTCCCGGCCCGAAGTGCTCTGGAAGAAGGACGCCAACGGTAACGCGCTCGAACCAATTGAAAAATTGTTCGTCGAAGTTCCTAACGACTGCCTCGGCGCGATCATGGAAAATCTTTCCGGCCGAAAAGCGCAGATCACAAACATGAACCACGTTGGCAATCAGGTTTCCGTGGAGGCCCTCGTGCCCATGCGGGGACTCATCGGGTTCGAGACCGACCTCGTCAACCAGACCAAGGGCATGGGCGTGATGAGCCATCTTTTCCACGAATACGGCCCGGATTGCGGTGAGATTGCCGCGCGCAAGAATGGCTCGCTCGTCAGCATGGCGGCGGGCGACGCGATGTCCTACGCGCTGAACATGGTGCAGGAACGCGGCCGGCTGATGATCGAACCGGGTGACGCGGTTTACGTCGGCATGATTGTCGGCGAGAATTCTCGCGAGAACGACATCCCCGTCAACCCGGTGAAGGAAAAACGGCTTACCAACATGCGCTCACAAGGCGACGGCAAGGGCATTCAACTTAACTCCCCGCTAAAGCTCAGCCTCGAACGCGCGCTGGAATACATTGACGTGGACGAATATGTCGAAGCCACGCCGAAAAATCTTCGCCTCCGGAAAAAAATCCTCGATGAGAACCAGCGCAAGCGTTCCGAAAAATCGCGCGTGCTGAAGTTTGTTGAATAACAAGCAAGGCGATGCGCCGCGCTCGGGGGCATCGCCTTGTCGGCTTCACGGTCGACTACTTCTTGTTGGAGTTTTCGGAAAGTTTCTTGGCCAGTTCAGAAGCCGTCTCGCTTGGTTGGACCTTGTTGTCGAACAAGATGTCCCGAAGGGTCAAGTATTGGTCGTAGTAGATGCGGTTGGCTTCGTCGTCGGCTGAAATCGCGCCGCCTTTGATGGCCGCGCCGCCGTAGAGACCCGCGCGGTCGTCATAGACGAGCACCGGATGTTCGGTGACCGAAATCTTACCTTCTTCACCCGCAGTGGCATCACCCGCGGTTCCGCGCGCTTCGCCGGCGAAGTCAATCTTGGATTCAGTCAACATGCGCACAGCATTGGTGTGCATGAGGAGAATTACGTAAAAAGCCTGCTCGCCACCGACTTGAAATCCCAGGCTGGCTTCGTTGGCGCTCACGAACGCTGCCGGACTCCAGTTCTCCGTCTTTGGGTCTTTAACCAGTGCCACACCGCTGCCGCCCTGATAGGCAAAAATGAAACCAGCCTTCGTGCGATCCAGCAGGATGATGCCCTTGGCCTGGCGAAGATTGTCAGCCGGCACGCGCTTTTCAGGATTCGACTGCATGGACTCGAACTTGGCCGTGAGCTTGTGAATCCGGTGGTCCAACTCCGCCTTGTCGAGCGCGAACGTCGAGGAGGCGAAGCCCAACAGTAATAAACCAAGGGTCAGTGTT
>Ga0315268_10002998_pt1 | contig 18756 bp, 21 predicted proteins | sample C1_top_MG_FD_204535 | JGI IMG/M metagenome (GOLD analysis project Ga0315268, IMG submission 204535) | Sediment microbial communities from Yellowstone Lake, YNP, Wyoming, USA - C1_top | ecosystem: Environmental > Aquatic > Freshwater > Lake > Sediment | place: USA: Wyoming | collected 2017-08-01
ATTGTCTCCACATAACACACCGTCAACCCAAACAGAATATGTATCGCTAGGTCTATCAAGAACCAAAGTGATCTTGTACCATTGATTGGCGACGTAAGACCGCAGAATTTTGTCACCGGAAGCAATCATGCCGTCATCGTCGAAGCAAACTGGCGCAACTTCTCTGGATGTACATGGAGACGTCCAACTCGTAAAACTCACTCGCGCATCGTCACGATTTCCCCCTCTTGGGTTGGCAACCATTACGCTCACTTGAAAACCGATCTCTAAGGCGTCGGTCGCAAATGGTTTGGCGGCGAAGGCAGCCCATCCGTCGAATCCTAAGAGTTGTAAGGATTTTGTCGCAGATGCAGAAACGTCATCAGTGATAATTTGATACTGAGTTCCAGCTCCATCAAACCATAATTGCCACCCGCCACTAAAGGGGAAAGTGCCAACGTTGTATCCCTCAAAATAATCTTCAAACAACACGTTCGTTCCAGTTGCTATTGTTGCGTTACCTGGCGTGGGTGCTACGTTACCTGAAGTCTTCAAGGCTAACGTTGCCGCAACAATTAGAAGTATTGTTATCACTACTCCAAAAACCGTTATCGCCTTCGACAACTTACTCCCCAAAAGATTCAGATATGCAACCTGCTCATATACTTTTTCATTCAACTGCTACTGACCAGAAAGCTAGGCATGATTTGTTTCCGGAAAAGTTAATAAAACCATGACAGTAAGAAGCGGCATCAAGAGAATTAAGCCGAAAAAAGGGCGCTGATATTTCGATAAGTTGGAGGCGGTCCGGAATGAAAAATGGATATGTAAGTTACGGTAAACGAGTAACGATAGGGCAGAACTGCATTATTGGAGAGAACGCGTCCATAGGTGACGACGTCGTCATTTTTCCTCATGCCTACATTGGTGAAAATACCAAAATAGGAAACGGCAGCATTATCCAGTTTGGTGCTTTCATAGAACATGACTGTAATATAGGAAGTCACACTAGGATAGGCACTAACGCTGTGTTGAGAAGGGAGACTAACATTGGCGATAATTCCATCTTTGGGTCATTGAGCGCCAGTGAAGGGAAGAATTGGATCGGCAACAACGTGCTCATACACTCCCAGTGTCACATAACCACAGGAATAATCATTGAGGACTGGGTGTTCATCGCCCCTGAATTCGTCGGCGCCAACGATCCCCAAATTCTACACGGAAGAAGGAACATAGAGAGGTTCATACCTAAAGGGCCTCACATCAAATTTGGAAGCAGAATAGCAGTAAACGTCACTGTCCTTCCAGGAGTAGTCATAGGTCGAGAAAGCCTCATAGGCGCATCGAGCCTCGTGACTAAAGACGTGCCAGACTTCTCCATCGCATACGGCGTGCCTGCCAAGGTTGCAAAAACTGTAGAAGACAAATGGAGACTGCCTGAAGAGATGTACGAAGAACTTAGAAAGAGAGCAAGCGAAGAGTATCTAGCGAAGTTTATCGATAAACTCCTTAGGGACTACAAATAAGCGTGTAGACCTACATACAACTTAATAAGAGAGGTTCAGACGAAAAGCAAGTTTTCTACATAAGGAACCGCCCTTAGAGGTTTTTGCAGTGAGTCTCATCTATTGCTGCAGGAGCAAGAGCGCGTACTGTAATTTGGTAGGATAGCACGATCGATCGATCTGTTTATTGAATAGCCCGATGATTTGCAACTTGTTCAAGTCCCAGAATCTCTGATGTCTACGGTGCGACTGCAGTTGTTGGGAGATTTGAAACGTTGGAAGTCGTACACGTTCTATCTTGATTTGGAATTCATAAGGCTAATTTCTCTAGGTAAGTGAATAGCCGCTTGCTTAATGTGTGGTCTTATATGAACTGTCGAGCCGTCGCAATTCTACTATTTCTGCTGATGGCGTCTTTTGGAATCCCGCTTCACAGCGTCTCAGGGGACGATGATTCAGACCTACAAGTCTTGCCGCTCACGCAACATCTGGTCGTGGACCTCGTGTACACCGATATGGTAAGGTTTAACTTTAACATAACCAATTCCGGCACCCAGCCGAGGTTTATCCAGATTCAGCACCAGCCGGTGCCGGATTGGGGAGAGCGCGACGACTTTCAGTTCACGGTTCAGCCAAACGGGACCGACACGGTTTGGGTTAACATGGTGTATGGACTTCCGAACTCGACCTTTAACGGGCTGACCTACACCGCGACCTACGGCGTGATCGCGTGGCACGTTGACCCGCCGATGGACCAGTACGTGGTGGCGAACGTGACCATAACATGGACCATAATCAGTTCGTGGAACGGCGTGTACTATTACGGAAGCGGAAGGGTGCTTGACGCCACGGATGCTAGTCCGATTCCAGGCGCTTACGTCGGCTTCGACATGGCCGGCGAGTTCGGACTCGGCTGGGGGAACCCCGTGGTTTCAGAGGCCGACGGAAGCTACTCGGCGGACAGGGTGTTTCCGGGAATTTCAAGCATCGCCATCGCGATGGCCCGCGGGTACCAGACCTACATAAACGCTGACTACTATGTTGCCCCAAATCCGCAGTGGCGCATCCAGCAGGACTTCCAACTGATCCCCTCAGGAACCGTGGGGAACTACAGCTTGGAATGGAGCTCAACCCTGCTCAGCCCCATCTACTACGGGGCGATATCATCCGACTTCAAAACCGCGGTTTTGGCGGGAGGCGAGCACGCAACCATGAGCTACCACGCATCAGTCTCGCCGTCTTTCAGCAACCTGTACTACGTCTACATGTTCGACACGAACGGAACACTGCTCTGGAGGTTCGGCCCCGTCACCAACTCCAGCGATACTTATGGAGGGTTCTGGAGCGCCGTCATAACGGCGGACGGCTCCTTAGCGACCGCGGGAACCAACGATGGGCAGCTCTTCGTCTTTGACAGGCACGGCCTGCTGTGGGACGTGGACGCAAGAGGCTCCAACGGTTCAGTGGCGTTTGCACGGTTTTCGCCAGACGGGAAGTACCTGGTGGACTATGCATTTCGCGCCACGATAGAGTACAGGAACGCGAGCACCGGCGCGATCATCTGGACTGCACACACTGATGAGTATGCCGATCCGAGAGCGTCTCTGTTTAGCGCTGATGGCGGCAGGTTGCTGGTTGGAACTTCAGTGCTGCGGATGTTCGACACCGCAGATGGGACCCTGCTCTGGGCAACAACGACAAACGGGTATATCTGGCCGACCGCGATCGCCGCGACATCCGACTTCTCACTCATAGTCGTTGGCACCGGGAAGGGCGGCAGTATCTGGGCCTATGACGGTGACGGCAACCTCAAGTGGGAGTTTGATACAACAAGCACGGCGGTTAACTGGGTCTCCATGTCAAGCGACGGCTCCGTCATTGCTGTGGGGGCAAGGGACGGCCTCAGGGTCTTCAGCCCGGACGGGAAGCTGCGCTGGGGGATCTATGGCATTGCAACAATCCTTCCTTGGCTTGGCGACGTAACGGCGGGAACCGTGACCCCGGATGGCCGCTACATTCTTGCTGGTACAGACGGCTCCACAGTTTATGTAAGCGACTACAATGTCACTCCTAACGGTGCCTTGCTCTTTGACGTGAATGGTACTCTCCTTTGGAGTGACTTCTGGAACACTACGGCGACGAAGTGGTCGCCTCCAGACTTTGGAAGACCACTATTTGCCGCGATATCCAACGATGCCAGCACTTTCATCTTTGGATCCACTGACAACATGGTGCGAGTATATCATGGGGCAGTCGTGGCGACGCCGGCTTCTCAGAGCGTCAATCATGTTATTGACCATAGTGTTCAAGTAGATGGACAAGTTTTTCATATTATCACAGAAAGCAACTCCACTGTGTCGGATCTTGTCTTAGATCAATCACAAATAGAGTTCAATGTCTCTGGTGACTCTGGCACTGTGGGATATTTCAACGTGACAATTCCGAAGTCGTTGATGAACTGCACAGAGCTTGGTTATTGGACTGTATGGGTCAATGGTACGCAGCTTCTTCCGTCTGACTTCCTCACGCCAACAGAAAATGCAACGGCTACGTTCATATACTTCACCTGCTCGTTTGCTTCCACTTTGCAGGTAACTATCAAAGGAACATATGTGGTTTCAGAGTTCTCATCACCAACTATTCTGCTATTATCCATTGCAATAACGGTTCTAGTAACCATAGTCTACAAAAAGAGAAAATGGAAAACCGTAAAGACCCTGAATACAATAACACCTTCTGTCAGCATTAATCCAATGCACGAGACTAGTGTACACTTGATGATAGAGACATTGGACACCTGAAAGCAAAATCGGGTCTTCAGGGGAATAGGTAACTTCTATTGGCGGAGCTTTAGCATGTGGGCGCGCTAAGCATACGCCAAAGATGCGCTTGCTAGAAAGATTCTTATGAGATATAATACCAAGAAAGGTTCATGTCTTCGGTTAAGAAAATGGTTCTTGATTGGCAAGGAAATTATCGTTTCATAGCGAAAAATGAAAGAGGGCTTGCCGTTAGTTTCGATGCTCCCATACCGAATGGTGGAGAAGAGACTGCACTTTCGCCAATGGAGAATGTTCTGGCAAGTTTGGCTGCGTGCAGCAGTTATCATGTTGTATCTATATTGAGAAAGAAAAGGCAAGATTTTTCAGGTTATTCGGTAGAGATGACCGCCGATAGGAGAGATGAACCGCCAAGAGTGTTTACCAGCATTCATCTCAAGTACATCATCAAAGGAAAGAACATCAGCAAAGAGGATGTTCAAAGCGCAATAGGCCTTTCTGAAGAAAAATACTGCTCGGTAGGAGGAATGCTGAAGAACGCAGTTAGAATAACGTCATCCTATGAGATATTGAAAGAGTAACGAACGGGCGCTCGCGTTGATTCTACTTATACAGTAACAGAAGCACTATTTCGCTCAAAATCAGGAAAATGTCAGGTATAGACCCAGACACCCGTTAAGGTATGAGTCCGGCCCACGTAGCAACACGTGCTTTTTGGCTTTTCGGCTCTAACTGCTTATTAGGCGAGGTAAGAGGAATTATCCGTCATGGCAACTAGGGTAATCAGCCCTTTGAACGTGTTCCTGATGTTGTGTTTGATTACTTTTTGGGGTAGCTCGTTCGTGGTTGTGAAGGCAACGCTTCGGGAGGGGTTAACTCCGGTTGCTATAGCGACTTTCAGGTTTCTTATCGCAGGAGCCTTGTTTTTGCTGGTGCTTTTGCTTAACAGATTGAGAAGTCCGGATTATGCAGTTCTTGTTAAAAAAAGGGACGTTCCAACCTTGTCACTTCTGGGTCTTTCAGGTGTTTCGTTCTTCTTCATTATCCAGTATACGGGTATTCAAATGGCGAGTGCTTCAATCGCATCTATTTTGGTTTGTCTGCTGGCGCCAGTTCTCATCAGTGTTTTTTCGGCTCGAATGTTCAAGGAGCAGTTGAGGAGAAAGCAGGTCTTCGGCATTGGAATTGCTGCGTTAGGCACATTCGCTGTGATTGCAGGCGGGACGGTGGGCCTCAGGAGCAGTATGGGTTTCTTTCTGGGAAGCCTTATCCTGCTTTCCACGCCGTTCCTCTGGGCTACTTACACTCTCGTGGGGAAGAAGATAATGGAGAAATACAGTCCATTTCTCGTTGTTGCCTACGTGAACATGATAGGTGGGCTGTGTCTGATCCCTTTTTCCTTGGCTGAAAATACCTTTCATGAAATACTTACGTTGAACTTTCATGAGTGGTTAGCTATACTCTATTTGGCCTTCACATGTTCGCTTCTGGGATATTTCATCTGGTTCTACGTGATGAAGCAGGTCAAGGCCGCGGTGACAAGTTCATTCATGTTTGGTGAACCTTTAATAACCGTGTTGTTCGCAACCATTTTTGTGAATGAAGAAATGACATTGTTCACCGCTGCCGGGGGATTTCTGATTCTAATCGGTGTTTACCTAGTTTCCAGAAAATAAGCGACACTCATTCTTCGCCGAAGAACTCAGTTACTTTTCTTGGGTTGAAAATGGTGAAAGCTGCTTTTCCTAGGTTCTTGCCGAGTCTCGGGATCAATCCCGCAGCGTCTGTTCCCAATTTGCAAACCATCGAGTATTCAAAGGTTCCCAAAGCTTCTATGGCTACTACGTCACGGTTGAATCCGGTCTTTGCCAAAGCTGATTTGATCTCACCATAGGAAGCACCTATGATTTGCAGTCTGTCGAGCAGTGACCTAATCCAGTTCCCATACTGATTCTGCTGGTCTTCCGCTAGTTCAGCCTCAACACGACTTCTGTCACTGTCAACGCTTAGAACTTTGACGCTTAATGGCAAGTTCTTGCACAAGCCAAAGAGTTCAACGAGTTTGCCGAGTGATATCTTCCTCCCATCGGCAAGCTGGGCCTGCAGGCGTGGCAATGAAACTGCCGCATCAACAGGATCTGGCGAAAAGACACCTATATCCACATAAAGTTCGTTCCTGTTCTTGTCTAGACCTATTACCCGTCCATGTATGGTCGAGAATTTTCTAACACTTTCTAAATTAGTTGGACAGAATCCAATCTTGTCATCCATATAGTGCAAAGTCACGTTTTCGTCTTCCCCAGAAACCGACAGTTGAATCCAGTCACGATTCGTTACACCGCAGACTTCGAACTCGACTTTCAGGTCTTTAAAAGTGGATTTCAGGGTAGCGTAGAGTTCCTTGACCTGAAAACTATTGTAGGCTTTTGCGAGCAGTGTCACGGTAGGCATTCGCAGTCGCCGACCAGAGCCAACATTTCTTCATGCAGCCTCCACAAGCGTTCAATGGCAGGCGGTGGCAGTTCCTCAGCTAATTGTTCTATGGTTTTCTCTATGGGCACTCGCCGTGAGCCTTCGATGAGTTTGTCAGCATAGGAGACGATTTTTTCTTCAAGCGCCAAAGGAACGTATATGTCTTTAGGCCATCCCAGTTTTTTTGCTTCTCTGATTGTTATTCCGCCGCCAACGTGCCGTTTGATTATTGATATGACTGCTTCTGGCAAACCCAGCGATCTGGCTATTTCTGCGCCTATAACCGCGTGGTGAACGCTGTGAGTTTTCGAACGGCCGATGTCGTGCAAAAGGGCTCCGACCTCGACCAGTTCCAGATCAACGTCGTATCCTTTTTCTTTGCAGGCTTCAGCAATCTCAACAGCCAACGCAGAAACAGCTTCAACATGTCTTATCACGTTGTCTCGGCAACCACTCTGCCTGAGAAATTGAAGAGCTTGCTCTCGAGTCGGGAGCTTTTCACTCACCAAGCTCCTTCCTTAAGATATCAACCTTCTTACCTAATGCGTCAAGGATCTTCTCGTTGTCGTAATGCATTAACGGTTTGCCGCACGTTGGACATCTGAAAACTAGTTCTACGGCTTCTTCAAAGGGAACTCGTTTGCATCCGGCTGTTTGGCAGTAGTAGAAGTCGTGATTTTTCTCGTATTCCAGTCGAACGTTGAGTTTTTCCAGTACTCTCCGTTTCTGGCTGAGTATAAATCCTTCCAGCTGATCTGGTTGCAATCTCCAATGAAATATGAACCATCCGGTTTTCGGATCACGCGTCCGTCTTAAGCTTACAAGGGAATGATCGTAGAGTTTGTAAAGGATCTTGCGGACAAAATTCAGCCTTATTCCTGTTTTGTTGGCTATTTCGTCGTCTGTTGTTTCCTGCGAATTCTTCAAGATGTCGATTAGTTTGACGGCGTCCTCTTCGCCTAACGCTTCTGCAACTTTCAGCAAAGTTGCATCATCTATGTTAGATAACATGGTAAATCCTTTGCTTTGAATACACACTGATCTCTACACTATATATTTTGTGAGGTTTCATTTAAATCTCTTTACGAGAGACTTCCAAATGTCTTGAATCTCTGCTCATGATCTTTTTTCCCCTACGTTGGGGTGCAATCTTGATCTTCGCCTCCTTGAACCTTTTTGCCAGTTCCTTTCCCTCAAAGAAACGGTCAAGGAAAATCGCCAAGCTTGCACACTCTGAATGAGGCTGGTTTCCGATTGCAACGTTGAAATCTGAGACTCTTTCTGAAAAGAATTCTCCTGGAACTTTTTGGCTTCCCACGATAACGAGTATGTCCATGTTTGAACTCTTGATACGCTGCAGAACGTTGCTTGTTTCAATGTTCTCTCCGTAGGCTGTTAGATGAACGACAAGTGCGCCTTTTGTTTTCCACGCGCGTACTGCTTTTTTCCATGGAGTTCCCATTTCGAAAAAGAACTTTCCACCCCAGTTCCGCGTGACTTTCTCAACTGTTTCTTCAATGCTCGGATCTCGTATGTCTGACAGTATGAGTCCAGCAGCTCCTAACGCGCGAGCTGCCAACGCAACGTGGGCCGTAAGTCTTGCATCTCTGCTCAGCCTGTGGCCCCATCTTAGCACTACGATTTCAGGCATTTGTTGTGCCTTTTTCCTGGATTTTCTCAACCTTGGCGTGAAACTCTTGTTCTACGCGATTTCTAACTTTCTCTGCGAATGAGGGATTTGCTTCAAAAACCACGTGCACGGAACTTTCCGTGTAATCGGCTGTTTGCACGTCAGCGCCTTTATAAAGCCAGCCCATGAATGGCATGGTTCCTTTCGTCAATGGTATCGTGAACGAGGCTCTGACGTAGTTGCTGAGTATCTTCAGCACTTCTTGCTTCAAAGGTTCAAGGTTTGTTCTGTACAATGCCGATATGGGCACAAGGTTCGTTGCTTTCTCTTTCATGATTTCCAGTTTCTTTTGAATCTCTGTTTCTGGGATCAGGTCAATCTTATTAAGAACGGTTATTATAGGAACTCCTGCGGCTCCTATTCGGTCTATCGTTTCGATGCATATTGAAAGTTTCTTCTCCATAAGATAGTCTGGCTCGCTTGCGTCCAACATGAGCAGTATCAAGTCCGAGTAGATGGTTTCTTCGAGCGTCGAATGGAAGGCCTCTATGAGCGTTAGAGGCAAACGGTCGATGAAACCGACTGTGTCGGTGAGCAAGAACTTTTTGTTGGAAAAAGTCACCAGCCTCGTCGTCGTGGAGAGCGTAGTAAACAGCGCCGTGTCCACCGGAACTGTTTCTTCTGCCAGAGAGTTGAACAGTGAGCTTTTCCCGGCTTTTGTGTACCCTGCCAAAGAAATCGACGTAAAACCCAGTTCCTCCCTTCTTTCACGGTGAAGGACTCGTTTTCCCCGAATTTTCTTCAGTCTTCTGCGCATAGCATGCATTTCTCTCTTGACGCTTTCATAGTAGACGTCGACCTCATACGCTCCAAGACCCATAAACCCGGGTTGTTCACCTTTCTTTGCCAGTCTCACTCTTTCCTTCGCTTGTGCCAAATCGTAACGCAGTTTTGCCAGTTGGATCTGCATCTGAGCTTCTGTGGTCGTGGCTCTTTTCGTGAAAATCTCGAGGATCAGCTGGAAACGGTCGATTATCTCGACGTTCGTGGCTTTGGCCAGATTGTAAGCTTGCGTAGGTCTTAATGGGTTGTCAAAAATCACTTTCTCAGCGCCCTTTTCTTTCACAAGTTGAGCGAGTTCTTCGACTTTTCCGGAGCCTATCTGGTAGCGGGCGTCTGGATCCCTGACTTGTTCCATTTTGCCTACGACGGTGTAGCCAGCTGATTCCGCCAAGCTTTCAAGTTCATCAAGGCTCAATGGTTCAAACTGTCGTCGGCGTTGAACTATGACTGCCTTCGTCCGGACGAGTCCTCCTGTTTCCCCTTCTTGCCTAATTCAATCAAGTCTCCCAACGTCAGTTCATGACCGGCAATTTTGGCTATTTTTGTCTGAGGAACCTTTTCCTCCTTTGCCGGCACAATCAGTTTGATCTTCAAAGCGTGCTCCAGCATCGTTGCAAGCCTATGATCAGGTCTCATCTTTCCAGTTTCTATCTTCCTAAGCAAAGAGACTTTTTCGTTTATCCTCTTACCCAATTCTTCATGCGAGAGTCCAAGTTCTTCTCTGGCCTGCCTTATCTTGACATCAAAATTCTCCACCAGTTCCAAGCTCGTATCCACAACAGGAACCTGCGTTCTCCTGGTCTGGATTCTCGGAGGCAAAGGCGCCCTCTTAAACCTCGTAACAGTAGTTTTTGGTTTGGGCTCTTCATAAACTATCTTTCCAAGCTTTGCGCATTCGTTGCACACCGTCAGTTTTGCTCCTTCTATTACAACGTTGAAGGGTTTGCCGTTGATCTTTCGTCCGCAGACTTCACATCGCAATTGCCTGCACACCTGAACTGTTTTATTATTCTAGTTGTGTTTATAGTTGTCGAATCAATCTTATGCCCTCCGTCGGTGCATCAGCTTGGAAGAAGCCTTACGCAGGATCAGAAGCGTAGCCGACTACCAGTTCGGCAAAGGAGTAAGTAAACGGCTCTTCCCCAAAGGCGTTGAAATCGCTTTTTCCAAAAGAACCGGAAGAATCCGCTATGTCTTCTTAGCTCACAAAAGGCTCGTAACCATGCGCCCAACAGACGGCCTGTTCTCTCTAAGCATTACGGGAGCGAAACGCATCGTTGAAATGAAGAAGTCTGCGAAATGCTTCGTCACCGTTCGGAATGACGTGTCGAAGTTTATCGCCGAAGGCGATGACGTCTTTGCGGCACATGTTGTAAGGGCTGATGATGAAATTCGTTCCAAAGATGAAGTCATCGTGCTCGATGAAGCCGACAGGGTCCTGGCGGTGGGGCGAGCCATGTTGTCGGGCGACGAAATGAGAGCTTTCAAGCGTGGTGTAGCAGTCAAGGTCAGACGTGGCTGCATGGAAGAAAGTTAAGTATTTGAAGCTCGCTTAGTACTTAATGCCGACTAGGGTGATTCTGTGCACAGACGCGTAAATCCCCGTGAAGCAAAACGAATGATGCAGCGCATGGGCTTAAACATGGATGCCATGCCCGATGTTCAACAAGTCATCATCAAAACAAGTAGCAAAGAAATAACGATAGAAGAACCGGAAGTCGCCATGCTTGAGATGCAGGGACAAAAAATCTTCCAGGTGACAGGCGGAAAAGTCACTGAAAAGGCAGCGGAACGGAAAATGCCCGGCGTAGCCGAAGAAGACGTCAGACTCGTGGCTGACCAAACGGGCAAAAGCATGGAAGAAGCAAGAAGAGCGTTGGAAGAAAGCCAAGGAGACCTTGCCAAAGCAATTCTGCTTCTGCAGGCATAGGCTTGTTCTCAGAAACCAGACTCCATTCTTGTCCCGCTCGTGAGATACAGAGAGAGCAAGCTCAAGGATTACCGAAAAACCCCTGAAGACTAACGAAAAGCCTTCGGAAGTCCTTCGATAGCCATCTGCAAGAAGAAGCCAGTGAACAAGAAGATCAAACTCAAGCATCAAACGACATCACACTAGTTCATCACGATGTTTCCTAGGCAACGTTCTTTGACTCTGTTCCCGAGTGTGCACCTGACATCCGCGTTTGCTAATTTCTTATGTGTGACTGCTGAAAGCACGCTCGAGTCAGACTGCCGATTGAAATGCCCTGAAAAAACGTAGGGGGGCTATCAATTATAACAAGTCGAAACCCGTTATGATTGACATACCTCGTAGGACCACCGCAAGCCTCAACCGATGCTTTGAGAAAGAAATACGGGAGGGCCACATCAATTTTGTCAAGCTCGAACCCCGCAAAATTCAAATAGCTAACGGTCCCAGATCGCGCAGAACATCTATAAGCAGACTTTCCATGATAAGTGACTAAGCGGAGATCTTCATGAAGTACCGGAACTTTGGCAAGCTGGACTGGAAGGTTTCGGCCCTAGGGTTCGGCGTGATGAGGCTGCCTGTCATCGGCGGGGACGCCGCAAAGATCGATGAACCCGAATCGATCGCAATGATAAGGTACGCGATCGACCACGGTGTAAACTACTTGGACACGGCCTATCCTTACCACAGAGGAAACAGCGAGGCACTCGTCGGAAAAGCCTTGCGCGATGGATACAGGCGAAAAGTGAAGTTAGCCACCAAAATGCCAACTTGGCTGATTAAATCAGAACAAGACATGGACAAATACTTAGCCGAGCAACTAGGCCGCCTCCGACTAGACTACGTGGATTTCTACTTGCTTCACGGACTCACCAACGAGCGTTGGCAGAAGCTGAATGAGATAGGCGTGCTCAAGTGGGCTGAAAGAAACATGGACGACGGAAAAATCAGGCACCTCGGCTTCAGCTTTCACGACGAATACGCCGTTCTCAAGAAGATCATAGACAGTTACAACGGGTGGACCCTCTGTCAAATCCAGTACAACTACATGGACACCGAGTACCAAGCCGGAACCAAAGGGCTCAAGTACGCGGCGTCCAAAGGCCTAGCAGTTGTTGTGATGGAACCAATCGCCGGAGGAATGCTTGCAGTGACTCCACCAAAGGAAATCCAAGACATCTGGGATAAGGCAGACATCAAGAGGACGCCGGCAGAGTGGGCGCTCCAGTGGGTCTGGAATCAACCAGAAGTATCTGTCGTGCTGAGTGGCATGAGCAATCAGCAACAGGTAAGAGAAAATGTGGAGAGCGCCAACCGTTCGGGACCCATTACCCTGAAGGGTAATGAACTGAGTCTCATCAGCCAGGTCAGGCAGGAATACAGCAAACTAGGCTTTGTCGGATGCACTGGTTGCAGGTACTGCATGCCCTGTTCAGAAGGAGTCAACGTACCCGAGATAATCTCTCTCTACAATGAATACTATGCGAAGGATCGCAACGACGAAATCAAAAGCAAATACTGGGAGCACATCACGCCCGAAAGCCAGGCCAAGAGATGCGCTCGATGCGGAAAGTGTGAAGAACTGTGCCCACAGCATCTGCCCATAAGGGAGATACTGAGCAGAGCTGCCATGATCTTCGAGGAGACTGCCTAAACAGGAACCGTTACAGGTGGAGCTATGATTAAGGCCGTTATCTTTGATCTAGACGGAGTACTCGTTGAGAGCGAGCATTTACACATTGAGGCAGAGAAGCAGACACTGCTAAAATATGGTGTACGAATATCCTCTGAAGAATTGCATAGATTCACAGGAACAACAGCAAGCTTCATGTTCACAGAGATCATAAAAAAATACAAGTTAAACACTACGTTCAAAAAAATGTTTGACGAGAAAGAAAAAATTCTGTTTAACCTATTGAGAGACAACGTGAAGCCAACGCAAGGAGTCATGCAATTACTCATGAAGTTGAAGCGAGAAAACATCAAGTTAGCTATTGCCTCGAGTTCCCACAAGAAGTTGATAAATCACATTTTGAAACAAATGGACGTAACAGATTATTTCGATTTCGTGGTAAGCTCAGAAGATGTTGCCTATGGCAAGCCAGACCCAGAAATATTCCTGAAAGCAGCAAGTGGGCTGAATGTCGATCCTGATGAATGCTTGGTGATTGAGGATTCGAAGTTGGGCGTCGAAGCTGCAAAAAAGGCTGGAATTAAATGCGTTGGATACAGAAATCCTCACAGTGGCAATCAAGACCTATCAGAGGCGGATATTGTAATTGATAATTTTTCCAAGCTGAACCTTGAAGAACTTCTCTCGTAAGCTTGCAGGCAGTTCGCAACGATGGCTGAATTCTTTGCAGACAATTCATATTCTTGCAGAACTCTAAGGATACTAGCTGTGTTATTGCATTATATGAGAACAAAAGTTAAATACTCTTTCTTTAATATGCTTAGATCTTAAACTTTGGATTTAATCGAGGTGATAGCAAATGGTCAGTGAAGGAAGAGGGCGTTTGTTCAGGAGAAAAGACGGCAAGTACCTGCTCTATCTGCCAGTAGACTTGGCTGAGGACAGCATGTTCCCGTTCAAAGAATATCAAAAGACAAAGAGAGGCGCCGACTCAATTCCAGTCAAAGTAAACTTCAAGCATGGAGAGAACAGACTGCTCATAGAAAAATGGAATGAACCAAGCAAAGAGTAAAACAAGCGAATAGCAGAAACAGATTCGTTCTAACAGGACCGTACTTCGAATCAAAATGCTTAACTTGTCGCTTGTCCAAAATCTGCCCTTCTCTTCAGATTTGATCATCGAGATTTCCATTGGTCTTCATCATTTTAGGCAAAATTCCAGATTCACCCATGCCGATTCAACATGATTTGTCTTCAATCTTCTAGGAAACGTTACCGTGAAAGCTGCGCCTTTGCTAACAAGTCTTTCGATAGGGCTTCTACAAAGCGTTCATAATGAAAGAAGCTTTGGCACTTTTGAGAGTTCCTAAGAACATTCAAGTAGTAAACTTGATGAAAAAAGTTCCCAAGATCATGGTCGATGTCGAAAAAATGAAGAGAACTTTCGCTAACATGATCAAGAATGCTGTTGATGTCATGCCCAAAGGCGGAACGCTGACGATCAAGAGCAAGGAGTCAAAGAATGACTTGGAGATTGCTTTTGCTGACACTGGGATAGGGATGACGGAGTGTATGGTCGATAAGATTTTTACTCCTTTGTTCACGACGAAAGCGAAAGGAATGGGTTTCGGGTTGCCGATTTGCAAGCACTTCGTCGAGGCTCATGGTGGCAAGGTTTCGGTAGAAAGCAGGATCGGAGAAGGAACCAAATTTACGATCACTATACCTATCAAACTTAGACCAAGGAGGTGAAAAAGTCTGGGTAAACGTGCCAGAATCCTTGTTGTCGACGACGACGAAAGCATGAGGAAAACGATGGCAACCATACTTGAAGGAGAAGGATATTCAGTTGACACCGTGGAAAATGGAAAAGAAGCTATTGCCAAGTCTAACATGAAGCTGTACAACTTGGCTCTGATCGGCATTCGGCTTCCGGACATGGAAGGAACACAACTTTTGACAAAAATAAGAGCCACGACGCTCAGGATGCGAAAAATAATCGTCACCGGCTATCCGACAATTCCGAACGCAATAGAAGAAGCTGTTAACAAGAGAACAGGCGCATATCTGCCGAAACCGTTTGATGTAACCAAGGCCATTGAAACAGTCAAGGACCAACTTAAGAAACAAGCGGAGGAAGCGAAATACAGTGAAGAAAAGGTCGCGGGGTTTATCGAAACAGGGTAAGAGAACTTGAAACAAAAGAAGTTGTGGGGAAATCCAGGTGAAATGCTTTTGTTATTCTTTCTTTAGTCGTCTGTATTTGGAGGCTTGTTTCCATTCTTCGTATTTGGCTAGGGCTTCTTTTATTTGGATGTTTATGAAATCTTCGACATTGCGGTAAGACGTGTTCATTTCTTTGATTGCTTCGTTAAGCAAATCGTATTGTTCTCGCGGAATCTCCACGTACTCATTTTCTTGGCTAAACCAGGTCAGTCTAAACCGTATGGCGTCACGTATGAATTCTTCCCGGGTTGTGAAGCCTAATTGCTTGTTCTCTTCCATGAAGTTCTGTATTTGAGTCAAGAGTTCTTCCGGCAGTATGACGGACTCGTTGATTAGCGCATTTATCGCGTCTTGGTACGTTTGCATTTTGCTCGTTTGAGCCATTAGTTCCCCAAGCAGTGTTGTGAGTTTCTGATGGATATCCTCGGAGATTCTCAGTGTTTTCATGCTTTCACAGTGTTACTTTGTTGGAAGTATTACTTATGTCGTAAGGCTTTTAAATGGTTTGTGTATATTATGTATATAGAGTATTCTGAGTGTGCAACCATCATGCAACAAAATTGCAGCTTCAAATTGGCTTCTGCTATTTGGAGTTGAATTCTATGCCCTTCGTTTTCCGTTGCGGCAAGTGCAGATCAGTGATACATGAAGACCCAAAGCCGGAGCTCGATGTAGGATCTTACAAGCACCAAACATATCTTGAAAGCGTTCTGACGAAGCTTGGCGGCACGTGTCCGTCTTGCGGTCATAAGCTACAGATTCCACCCTTGGAAGTCGAAGTCAGCAGTGTACGGACATGCAAAACATGACGGAACGAAAATATACCGCAAATGAAATACTACTATGATTTGCGCTCCGGTAGTATAGTCCGGTCAAGTATAGCGGCCTCTCGACACAATGAGTGAAAGAAAGTCGCGGACCCGGGTTCGAATCCCGGCCGGAGCATCACGCATTTTCATTTTGCGTGTTTTGGATTTGTTAGGCTACGAACACACGTTTAAGTTATTGGGGAGAGTGCTCACCCTTAGCCCTTAATGAGCACAAGAGGATCCGTTTCTAGGTTCTTTTCGTGTACTCGATTGTTTTTTGGTAGAGTCTCTGAAAGTGTTCTCCGAAAGTCTTGTCGCTCTTTTCTTTCCTCAGAGCCGTGATCCAGGGTTCCAGTTTCTTCCAGTTAGAGATCACATATGAGCCCAAGCGGTCAACTACTACGTCGAGGTCTACGAATTTCCGGTCAACTAGGAAACCGACTTGTTCAAAAAAGGCAGCGACCTCATACGGATAGTCGCTTGCTCCGATATCGTTTCTTTCTTGTGCTTTGTATTTCTCATAATCCTCAAATTGGAATTCTTGCTCAATCCATCTGAAGGCCTTGCGAAGTCTGTCGCTTTCCGCCCACTCAAACAACGTCATGGATATCTCAAGGTTTCTATGTTTTTCCATGTGCCTGAGCTGGAGCAGGATGAAGGCCGTTGCAGATATGCCCGCTACTGCTGTTGCGATGCTTGCCCATTCTATTAACGTGACCAATTCAGTCGAACCTCTCCCGCTGAGAATCGATTAATATACAAGCGTATATAAACTCGTACTTGCGTTCACTCTAAAGAACATGTTCTGGGCTTTTTCGCCGAATTTCCTTTTTTTCCAACGTCGAACTACTGGAGTGCTGCGATGATTGCGTAATGATAGGGTCCTGTTTTTCTTACAGTCTTGATTTTGAAGCCTGCGCTTTGAATGAGGCTTGATGCTCGCGTTTGACTGAATCTTATTTGTAGAGGTGGACCAAATTTCATGCTTTCTTTCTTCCAGTCAAGGTCAATCAGTCGTCCTGTCGGCTTGAGCATTTTTTGGGCGTTCGATAGAACCCTAAGTGGGTCTCTAAAGTCGTGGAAGACGATGCCGAAGAAAACGATGTCAGCACATTTCTTGCACAGAAGAGTCTCTTCAGCTTCTCCCACAGTTAGACAGAGGTTCTTAAGACCTTCTTTTGAAGCCTTTTGCTTTAACCTGCGTATAGCCTCACCGTCAATATCTAAACCGTATACCTTCCCGTCCTCTCCAACTAGTTTCGCAGCTGGAAGAGCAAAGAAACCTTCGCCACATCCTAAATCAACAAACGTCGAACCATGCCTTAAGCCTATGCTGGCGAGAATGTCCTCAGGGTTTTGCCATTTTCTCCTCTCTGTCTCATCACCGAAGTATCTGTGAGGGTACAAAGTAAACAGTCTCCTAAGACCTTCAGGCAATTACTGCTAGTTGTGTGCAAAACAAAGAAAAATGGGAATTTGAGGAGTATTCTATTTCTCTTTCGCCATTGCCAGAATGGCTTTGATTGCGTTTATTACAGCCGCTGGAGCTGCGAACGCTACGATGTAGTTTAGGATCCCGACAGCCCAATAGGCAAGTAATGGATGAATTGACGTCAAAGGTTCCCAGACGTTTGAGATGCTAGCCACGATGAGAGCGATGGTTGCCACGAGAAACGGCGTCACTTCTTTTACTGTGATGCTCACTAGGCCAACAATGACACCTAAAATCAGCAATATCAGGGTAACATAGCCGTTAACGTTGTGAACATCGGTGTTAGACCACCCTAGGGGATAAGTATTGTTAGCGTTCCAAGCCATATACCCAACTGCTAGTCCCATCACGATTGCTATTATGACGAAGGCAGTGAAAGCCCATCGAGCTATTCTTTCTATGTCCATTTCTTACCACGGATTTTCATATATCTTTGCAGATGTGTTATAAGTTTTGCGGAGTTGATGTGCGCTAGAATCTGCCCTTGTTGATGATTTCAAGAACTTTTTTGGTCCAGAACGGGGGCACAACCTTTAATATTCGTCAGTGTTTTTACGGACTTTGGTGTTTGGGATCGATCGATCAGAAAAAATATTGACAGCAAAGTTGAAGTTCAGAGGGTTGAGAAGAGGAGCGAAAACACCTGTTGGAGAATGAGATTGCTGACAAAATCCCATACTAGGAGCCCTCAGTGAAAGCATTGGCAAGACGACATCGCCGAGCACAAAACAAATAGAGCAGCAGTTGCTAAAGAACCATCGAGGACTTGCAGATTTGAGGGTGTGATGTTTGGTTTCGCTCAGGGCTTTGGCTCCTTCGTTGACTAGGATCACGGTTGCCGCGGCCGTTGGGGCTGCGTTGCACATTGGACAGGGTAACCATGACCTGATAGATGCGAAGGCTGTTGAGTTCTCAAGGGCGGTTTTGGCTCAGACAGATGTTGAAGGTGAGGTGATTGCCTGTGAAGGGCCTAAGGACAATGCACCGGCTTTTATGCGTCGAGAGAAAGTTGGAACAGGAAAAGGTCCGAAGGTTGAGTTCGTAGTGGATCCTGTTGACGGAACGACGGCTGCTTCCAAGGGCAGGAAAGACGCTATTTCGGCACTTGCGTGTGCTCCTGCTGGCTGCTTTCAAGTTCTTCCTGACGACGGATACTATTTCAAAGTGGCCACTGACCATCGTTCGGTTGGCAGGATTTCTTTGGACATGTCAGTCGAAGAAATCGTGAGAACAGTTGCCCGCGAAAAGGGGCTACCGCTTGAAAACTTCACCGTCATCATGTTAGAACGTGACAGGCACGTGGAAATCCTGCAAAGCCTAAGGAAGCTGGGCGTGAGAATTATTCTTATACCTGACGGTGATATTGCAGGAGCCGTTGTCACGTGCAGACCGAGTTCAGGTATTGATCTGCTCATAGG
>Ga0315268_10002999_pt1 | contig 18756 bp, 20 predicted proteins | sample C1_top_MG_FD_204535 | JGI IMG/M metagenome (GOLD analysis project Ga0315268, IMG submission 204535) | Sediment microbial communities from Yellowstone Lake, YNP, Wyoming, USA - C1_top | ecosystem: Environmental > Aquatic > Freshwater > Lake > Sediment | place: USA: Wyoming | collected 2017-08-01
CGCTCGGAGAGGAAGCGGACGGTGTCGGCCATGACTGCGCCGCCTTCGAGCTTCACCATCTGGGCGCCCGCGGCCATCAGCCGGCAGGCATTCCGCAGCGCCAGCTCCGGACTCTCCTGATACGAGCCCCAGGGCATGTCGCTGGCGACGAAGGCGCGCTTCGCCCCGCGCGCCACGCACTCGGTGTGATAGACCATCTGCTCCATGGTGACCGGCAGCGTGGTGCTGTGGCCCTGCAGCACGTTGCCCAGGGAGTCGCCGATCAGGATCGCGTCCACGCCGCAGCGATCGAGCAGCGCGGCGAAGCTCGCGTCGTAGCCGGTGAGAGTGGCGATCTTTTCGCCGGCCACCTGCATGCGCGCGAGTTCTGAGAGCGTCACCGGTTTTTCGTGGGCAAGATAGCTCATGCTGGAACCTCTAACGGAAATGATAGGGACAACGCCCTAGGGCGCTAGGATACACAAAGCTGCGCGGAGGAAATCGGGCGGAGTCATGATTCGATTGATTCGATTCGGACGATGCCCTGGTCGCGGCAGCCGGCGAGCAACTCAAGCACTGTTCCCCGCCCGGGGATGCGGCACTCGGGGGCGATCTCGGCCAGGGGTGCGAGCACGAAAGCGCGTTGGTGCATGCGCGGGTGGGGCAGTGTCAGTTGCGCCTCGTTCAGACGGGTATCGCCATACAGCAGCAGGTCGAGATCGAGCGTGCGCGGCGCGTTGGGCACGCTGCGGCTGCGGCCGAAGCGTGCCTCGATGGCGAACAGCGCTTCGAGCAGGGCGAGCGGGGCTAGCGCGGTGTCCACTGCCGCCACCGCATTGATGAAGTCCGGTTGGTGTTTCAGGCCCAGCGGCGCGGTCCGGTACAGGGAGGAGGCGGCGTCGAGCGCCGATTCGGGAATCCCGGCGAGTTCTGCGAGGGCGGCTCTGACGGTCGCCGCCGGATGCCCGAGATTGGCGCCCAGGGCGACATAGGCGCGGATCATGCCACCGGTTCCACCGTGCCCGCCTTACCGCCCCGGCGGCGCGGGCGGCGTTTCTTCGCGCCCGTCTCGGGCATCAACATGGCCATCCTGGCCTCGCCCTCGGCGTTCTGGAAGTCCGTCCACCAGTTTGCCAGTTCCATCGCCACCTCGCCGCTTTGCGCGCGCAGCAGCAGGAAATCGTAGCCGGCGCGCAGGCGCGGCTGTTCCAGCAGGCGCAGCGCCGTCTTGCCCGAGCGCTTCTCGAAGCGCGGCTGCAGCGCCCAGATGTCCTTGACGTCGCCGCTGATGCGGCGGGTGATCGCGAGTTTCTCGGACTGCTGGTCGAGCACCTCATCCATCGCCTCGAACAGGGCCGGTATCCGCACCTCGCCGCGCTTGATCCGTGCTTCCCAGTTGGCCAGCACTTCGCTCCAGAGCAGGGTGGCGAACAGGAAGCCGGGCGAGGTCGGCTTGCCCTCGCGGATGCGCAGGTCGGTGCTGGCCAGCGCCAGCATCACGAACTTCTCGCCCATCGGCTGTTCCAGAATGACGTCGAGCAGCGGCAGCAGACCGTGGTGCAATCCTTCATCCCGCAGGCGCTTCACGCACTCGACGGCGTGGCCGGAAAAGAGCAGCTTCAACATCTCGTCGAACACCCGGGCCGCCGGCACGTTCTCCATCAGCGAGGCCATGTCGCGGATCGGCGCCCGCGCCTCCGGATCGATGGTCAGGCCCAGCTTCGCCGACAGGCGGATGGCGCGCAGCATCCGCACCGGATCCTCGCGGTAGCGCGCGCGCGGTTCGCCGATGATGCGTAGCGTCTTCTGCTTCAGGTCGGCGACGCCGTGGTGATAGTCAAGCACGGTCTCCGTGGCCGGGTCGTAAAACAGCGCGTTGATGGTGAAGTCGCGCCGCGCCGCGTCGTCGGCCTGCGAGCCCCAGACATTGTCGCGCAGGACGCGGCCGTGCTCGTCCTTCTGCGTGTCGGCATCGTGGGCGGCGCGGAAGGTGGACACCTCCAGCGTCTCGGCGCCCTGCATCACATGGACGATCTGAAAGCGCCGGCCGATGATGCGCGCGCGGCGGAACAGGGCGCGCACCTGGTCGGGCGTGGCGTCGGTGGCGATGTCGAAGTCCTTGGGCACGATGCCGGCGATCAGGTCCCTGACCGCGCCGCCGACCACGTAGGCGCGATGGCCTGCCTGCTGCAGCGCCTCGCAGGTGCGGCGAGCGCCGATGGAAATATGCTCGCGGCGGATGCCGTGGCGCGCGACCGGAATCGCCGCCGGCTCCTTGCTGGCGGGAGCGGCGGCGACGCGGAATACGCGGCGCAGAAGCTTGCGGATCATTCAGAGGAAACCGAAGAAGGGAAATCCCGGAAGGCCGCAATGATACCGGAAATCAAGGGGCTGCCCCCCACCGCCGGTTTCACGCAAGCCTCCAAGTCGGGCTGAAGCCCGACCTACAGGTTGGTGTGGTGACCATGCATTTCCTTGAGAACGGGTGTTCGGTCGTTTGTAGGTTGGGCCCGACGTTAGCCCGACGTTCCGACTAGCGCAGGCTGATGATCGGCCAGTGGTGCCGTTCGGCGTGAGCTCTCAGGGTCGGGTCGGGATCGACCGCGACCGGGTGGCTTACCCGGGCCAGGAGCGGCAGGTCGTTCAGGGAGTCGCTGTAGAAGAAGCTGCGCTCGAAGCTGCCCCACCATAGCCCGAGCGCTTCGAGCCAGGCCTCGACGCGACCGACCTTGCCCTCGCGGAACGACGGTTCGCCGCATACCTGGCCGCTGAAGCGGCCGCTCGCTGCCTCCTGGGCGGCGACGGTGGCGATCAATTGATTGATGCCGAACTCGTGCGCGATCGGGCCGGTGACGAAGCTGTTGGTGGCGGTGACGATGGCGGTGAGCGCGCCCTCGCCGAGATGGCGCGCAACCAGTGCCAGCGCGGCCGGTCCGATCATCGGGCGGATGCGTGCGGCCATGAACTCCTGATGCCAGAGGTCGAGTTCCTCTCGCCGGTGGCGCGACAGGGGCATCAACTGGAAATCGAGGAAGGCGTGGATGTCCAGGGTGCCGGCCTGGTAGTGCTCATAGAATTCCTGGTTTTTCGCTTCCTGAACCTCGCGGTCGAGCACCCCCTTGTCGATCAGGAACTGCGCCCATTCGAAGTCGCTGTCGCCCGAGAGCAGCGTGTTGTCGAGGTCGAAGAGCACGAGGTCCATGGTCAAAAATCCAGGGTGGTTTGCAATATTTCGCGCAGCAGCGGCAGGGTCAGCGGCCGTTGCTGCTCCAGCGAGGCGCGGTCGAGCGCATCGAGCACCGCCAGCAGCGAGGGCAGATCGCGGCGGCCGTGATGCAGCAGATAGTCGATCAGGCTCTCGTCGACGTGCATGCCGCGGGCCCGGCCGTGGCGTTCCAGCGCATCGGCCTTGTTCGCGTCCGACAGCGGCTTCACTTCATAGACCAGGGTCGCGCCGATGCGGGTGCGCAGATCTTCGCGCAGCGCGAGGTGCAGCGGCGGGGTGGGGCCGGCCAGGAGCAGCGCCAGGCCGACCAGGCGGGCGGCGTTGAAGGTGCGAAACAGGGTGATCTGGGCGGTCTCGGAGAGCTGGTCGACGTCGTCTACGATCACCAGGCTGCCCGGCAGGGGTACCAGCTCCTGGCCGAGCGCGGCGCCGTCGACCTGCAGCACCGGGCGGCCCAGCGCCCGGGCGTGCGCCTCGGCGCCCCGGAGCAGGTGACTGCGGCCGCTGCCGCCTAGGCCCCACAGGTAGACCTGATCGAATACGCCCGAATCGGCGAGCCCGGCCAGGCGTGCGATCAGTTCGGCGTTGCCGCCGACGACAAAATTGTCGAGGCTGGGCGGCTCATTCGGCCGGATGTCGAGCAGCAATTGGCGCGTCACGAACGGTCCTCGCCGCGGTAGAGGCGGCTTGCCAGGTAGAGCGTTCTGAGCTCGCGCAGTCCCACCAGCAGGGCCGCCGAGACCGGCAGCGCCAGCAGCACGCCGAAGAAGCCGAACAACTGACCGAAGGCGAGCAGGGCGAAGATTACCGCCAAGGGGTGCAGGCCGATGCGCTTGCCGACCAGCCAGGGCGTCAGGACGAAGCTCTCCAGCCCCTGGCCGATGCCGTAGACCGCCAGCACGCCGAGGACCGGCTCCATTCCGGAGAACTGCAGCGCCGCCACCGTCAGCGCCAGGGTGAAGCCGGTGGCGAAGCCCAGGTAGGGGATGAACACCAGGAGGCCGGTGAGCATGCCCACCGGCAGCGCGAAGCCGATGCCGGCGGCCCACAGGCCGACGCTGTAATAGAGCGAGAGCAGCAGCATCACCGAGAGCTGGCCGCGCAGGAATTCGGCCAGGACGGCGTTGATTTCCGTCACGATGGCGAGCGTCTTGGCGTGCCAGGGGCGCGGGATGGCTGAACCCAGACGGGCGAGCAACTCGTGCCAGTCGCGCAGCAGGAAGAACATCACCACCGGTGCCAGGAGCAGGTTGGCGACGATGCCGAACAGCGCGATGCCGCCGATCTTGAGCGAGGCCAGCAGCTTTTGCGCGATCAGTTGGGTGCTGTCGCGGTTGTCGGCGAGCAGTCCGGGCAACGCCGCCGGATCGAGTTTCAACTGGATGCCGAAGCGCTGCTTGAGCCAGGGCATCAACTGCTCGTTGAGCAGCCTGATGCCGTCGGGCAGGCGTGCCATCAATTGCTGCGCTTCCTGGTTTACCAGCGGCAGCAGGATCAGCAGCAGCAGCGTCAGGATCGCGGTGAGCAGCAGCATCACTAGCAGCACACCGGCTAAGCGCGGCACGCCGACCCGTTCCAGTCGCTCGACCAGCGGCGCGCAGATGTAGGCCATGATGCCGGCGAGCAGGAAAGGGGAGAGGATGGGACTCAACAGGAACAGCAGCCACAAGACGGCCAGGCCGAGCGCGCTCCAGATCAGGGTTTGCAGGCGGTCGGCGCGTTCTGGGGTCATTTCCGGTAGAATCAACGGGTGAATATCGCGGTCGGCGGGGCGGCAGGCAGCTTGCCTTCCACGCCGCGAATAGACGACACAAAAGACGACACTTTAGCCGCCAGCCCGCAGGAACTCAAATGGCTTCATCTTCTTCCCCATCCAGTTCGCCTCTCACCTATCGCGATGCCGGCGTCGATATCGATGCCGGCGACGCCCTGGTCGAGAGGATCAAGCCCTTCGCCCGGAGGACCCTGCGCCCCGAGGTGCTGGCAGGCATCGGCGGCTTCGGTGCGCTGTTCGAGCTGTCGAAGAAATACCGCGAGCCGGTCCTGGTCTCGGGCACCGACGGCGTCGGCACCAAGCTGAAGCTGGCCTTCCAGCTCGACCGCCACGACGGCGTCGGCCAGGATCTGGTGGCGATGAGCGTCAATGACATCCTGGTGCAGGGCGCCGAGCCGTTGTTCTTCCTCGACTACTTCGCCTGCGGCCGGCTCGACATCGACACCGCCGCGACCGTGATCCAGGGCATCGCCAAGGGCTGCGAGCTGGCCGGTTGCGCGCTGATCGGCGGCGAGACGGCGGAGATGCCGAGCATGTATCCGGACGGCGAGTACGATCTCGCCGGCTTCGCCGTCGGCGCCGTGGAAAAGTCGCGGATCATCGACGGCAGCACCATCGCGCCGGGCGACGCGGTGCTGGGGCTGGCTTCCAGCGGCGCCCATTCCAACGGCTATTCGCTGATCAGGAAGATCCTGGAGCGTGCCGGCCTCGGTGCCGCGGACGCCGCGGGTTATGCCGCCGATTTCCACGGCCGTCCGTTCATCGACGCGCTGATGGCGCCGACGCGCATCTACGTGAAGTCGCTCCTGGCGCTGATCGAGGCGCTGCCGGTGAAGGGCATGGCGCACATCACCGGCGGCGGCTTGACCGAGAACCTGCCGCGCATCCTGCCCGGGCATCTCGCCGCGACCCTCGACCACCAGTTGTGGCCGCTGCCGCCGCTGTTCCAGTGGCTGCAGCGCGAAGGCCAGGTCGCCGACGCCGAGATGCATCGCGTCTTCAACTGCGGTATCGGCATGGCGGTGATCGTGGCACAGGAGCACGTGGCGCGTGCCACCGAACTGCTCCAGGCGGCCGGCGAGACGGTCCATCTGATCGGCAGCATCGAAGCACGCAAATCCGGCCAGGCGCAGACCATAGTGGTCTGAGCTGCGGGCGCTCGATTCCCGCTCAGTCCCCGAGGAAGCGGCGCACCATTTCGATCGCCCTGGCGCTGCTTTCTCCCAGCAGCGGGTCCAGCGTCTCGGCCGGCATCTTTCTGAGCCAGGTGAGCTGGCGCTTGGCGAACTGGCGCGTAGCGAAGACGCCGCGCTCCTGTAGCTCGGCGCTCGCGAGCCGCCCCTCCAGCATCTCCCACACCTGGCGGTAGCCGACGCTGCGCATCGAGGGCAGATCTGCGCTCAAGCGATAGCGTTGCCGCAAGCATTCGACCTCGGCTACCAGGCCGGCGTCGAGCATGGCGGCGAAGCGTTCGACGATGCGCCGGTGCAGCACCGCGCGTTCCCCCGGCACCAGCGCCAGCGCCAGCACCCGGTAGGGCAGCGGGGCTGCGCGCTGGACGGTGAACAACGCGCTCATCGGCTGACCAGTGAGGCGTTGCACTTCGAGCGCGCGCTGAATGCGTTGGGCGTCGTTCGGTTGCAGGCGGGCCGCCGTTTCCGGATCGAGCCTGGCCAGGTCCAAGTGCAGCGCCGGCCAGCCGCGGCGGGCGGCATCCTGGTCGATTTCGGCGCGCAATGCCGGATCGGCCTGCGGCAGATCGGCCAGACCCTCGGAGAGCGCCTTGAAGTAGAGCATCGTGCCGCCGACCAGGAGCGGCACGCGGCCGCACCCGGCGATCGCTGCCATCTCGCGCAGCGCGTCGGCGCGGAACTGGGCTGCCGAATAGCGCTCCTCGGGGCTGATCAGATCGATCAGGCGGTGGGGGTAGCGCGCCTGCGTGGCGGCGTCGGGCTTGGCGGTGCCGATGTCCATGTCGCGGAACACCTGGGCCGAATCGACGCTGATGATGTCCACCGGCAGCCGCTCGGCCAGTTCCAGCGCCAGCGCGGTCTTGCCGCTGGCGGTGGGGCCCATGAGGAAGATGGCCGGCGGTAGGGTAGTCACTGCTTGCGAGATCTCTGTTTCGGCGCGGTCAAAACGGCCCAACGGCCATGAACCGGGTGAGGCGACGGCGGAATTTACCGAAGCGGCTGTCACCCGCCTCGTCCCTCAGGGACTTCCTCCAGTCGTCACTGCGAGGCCAAAGGCCGCGGCAGTCTAGATTGCCACGCTGCGCTCGCAATGACGGTGTTGGCGTGGGGGGCATGGAAAGCTCAGTGGATGAGGCCATCATCTCAGCCCTGCCGCCGTAGCCGGACGGCTGTGCTAAGCCGTCCGTGGGTAGGGGGCCGGGGGGAGGGCCCATCATCTCCCGCGCAAAAACAGCCGGTCGAGGTCGGCGAGCGACAACTGGGTCCAGGTCGGTCGGCCGTGATTGCACTGGTCGGCCCGTTCGGTCGCCTCCATCTCGCGCAACAGCGCGTTCATCTCTGGTAGCGTCAGGTTACGCCGGGCGCGTACCGCGCCGTGGCAGGCCATGGTCGCCAGCAGTTCGTTGCCGCGGGCCTCGATCACCCGGCTCGCCGGAAATTCTCCGAGGTCGGCCAGCAGCGCGCGCATCAGGTCGGCAATCGGCGCATTCGCGAGCAGCGCCGGAACGGCGCGCACCATGAGTTCGCCCGGCCCGGCCGGGGCGAGCTCGAAGCCCAGGCGTTCGAGCGCCTGGCGGTGTTCTTCGGCAGTGGCCATTTCCGCGGCGCTGGCGGAAAACAGCGCCGGAATCAGCAGCCGCTGCGTCGCCGGCGTCTGGTCGGTAAGCCGCTGCTTCAGTTTTTCGTAGAGGATGCGCTCGTGGGCCGCGTGCATATCGACCAGCACCAGGCCGGCGGCGTTTTGCGCCAGGACGAAGACGCCGTGGAGCTGCGCCAGCGCGTACCCCAATGGAACAGCCTCTGGGGCCAGCCCCGATGACCCAAGGTCACTTCCTTCGGGGCGTGGCACTTCCGGCGGTGCTGGCTCGCCGGCCGGCGCTACGGCGACGAAATCCAGGTAGGCCGCGACCGTCGGCTCATGGATGCCCAGCGGCGACTGGCGCGGCGGCGACCACGTCGGGGCGGCGGGCGGGGTCCGCGCGCTTGGCAGCGCAGGCCGAGTCTCGGCGGCCGATGCCAGAGGGGCGGCCAGCGTCCTTTGCAGCGCGTGGAAGACGAACTGATGCACGCCCCGCGCCTCGCGGAAGCGCACCTCGATCTTGGCCGGATGGACATTGACATCGACACCCGCCGGGTCAAGTTCGAGGAACAGCACGTAGGCCGGGTGGCGGCTGCCGTGCAGGATGTCGGCGTAGGCTTGGCGCACCGCGTGGGCGAGCAACTTGTCGCGGACGAAGCGGCCGTTGACGAAGAAATACTGGGCGTCGCGCCCGGCCCGCGAGTAGGCGGGCAAGGCGGCGAAGCCGGTGAGGCGCAGATCGCCGGCGGCGACCTCGACGGCGCGGGTCTCTCCGAAGAATTCTTCGCCGAGCAGTTCGCGTGCGCGCCGGGCGAGAGCGGCAGCATTCAGACGCTGCTTGACCTTGCCGTTGTGGGTGAGGCTGAAGGCTACTCCCGGTTGTGCCAGCGCCATGCGCCGCAGCACTTCGTCGCAATGGGCGAACTCGGTGGCTTCCTGTCTGAGGAATTTGCGCCGCGCCGGCGTGTTGAAGTAGAGGTCGGCGGCTTCGATCACCGTGCCCTGGCTTAGTGCCGCGGGCGAGAGCGACAGATCGCCGGCGTCGATTCGCCAGGCATGGGCCGCGCCGGCGGTGCGGCTAACGATCGTCAGGCGCGCCACCGAGGCGATCGAGGCCAGCGCCTCGCCGCGGAAGCCGTAGGAGGCAACCCGTTCGAGATCGGCGAGGCTGGCGATCTTGCTGGTGGCATGCCGTGCCAGGGCGAACGGAAGATCTTCCTTATTGATGCCGCCGCCGTCGTCAGCGACGCGGATCGAGCGCACGCCGCCCTCGATCAGCTGCACCTCGATCTCGCGGGCGCCGGCGTCGAGGCTGTTCTCGACCAGTTCCTTGAGCACCGAGGCGGGCCGCTCCACCACTTCGCCGGCGGCGATCTGGCTGATGAGAAGATCCGGCAGGGGTTTGATCGCGCTCATGGGCAGCGATTATAGACCGCCGCATCCGGTAGAATGCCGGGCCTTGGCCTCCTGTTCCCACACCGATGGCGTTCCTCGCCCAGTTCTTCGATCTCGTTCTTCATCTCGACCAGCATCTGGCCCTACTGATCGCCCACTACGGCATCTGGGTCTACGCCATCCTGTTCGCGATCATATTCTGCGAGACCGGTCTGGTGGTCGCACCCTTCCTGCCGGGCGACTCGCTGCTTTTCGTCGCCGGTGCGCTGGCCGCGGGCGGCGGTCTGGACCTCTTTGTCCTGTGCGCCGTACTGTTCGCTGCCGCCTTGGCCGGGGACAACGCCAATTACTGGATCGGCCGTGCCATCGGACCGCGTGCTTTCCGCTGGGAGCAGTCGCGCTTGTTCAACAAGGCGGCGCTGTTCAAGACCCACCTCTTCTACGAGAGCCACGGCGGCAAGGCCGTGATCATCGCCCGCTTCCTGCCGCTGGCGCGTACCTTCGCGCCCTTCGTGGCCGGCGTCGCGCGCATGAGCTACGGGCGTTTCTTTGCCTTCGATCTTGCCGGCGGCGCCCTGTGGATCGGCTCGCTGACCCTGGCCGGCTACTGGTTCGGCAATCTCCCCCTGTTCAAGAGCCACCTGTCGCTGGTGATCGTCACCATCGTCGCCGTATCGCTCCTGCCGGCGCTGATCGGCTGGCTGCGTCACCGCAGCGCGCGCTCTTAGGCCGTCGGGGCTTAAATGACCACCACGGTGATCCTGATTTCCGGCCGCGGCAGCAATCTCCTGGCGCTGCTCGAAGCCAGACTCCCGGGGCGCATTGCCGCCGTCATCAGCAATCGCGCCGAGGCCGGCGGCCTGATTCATGCGCGCAGCCACGGCGTGGCGACGGTGGTGCTCGATCATCGCCGCTACGCCTCGCGCGAGGCCTACGACGCCGCGTTGGCCGAGGAAGTCGACAGCCACCGGCCCGACCTGGTGGTGCTGGCCGGTTTCATGCGCATTCTCGGCGACCCTTTCGTGCAGCGTTTTTCCGGACGCCTGCTCAACATCCATCCCTCGCTGTTGCCGGCATTTCCCGGCTTGAACACGCACGCCCAGGCGCTCGCCGCGGGCGTCAGGATCCACGGCTGCACAGTGCATTTCGTCACGCCCTCGCTCGATGCCGGTCCCATCGTCGCGCAGGTGGCGGTGCCGGTGCACGGCGACGACGACGAGGCGGCATTAGCGGCGCGCGTGTTGGCCGAGGAGCACCGGATCTATCCGCAGGCGGTGCGCTGGTTCCTGGAGGGACGCTTGCGCCTGACGCCGGCGGGGCGAGTTGCGCTGCTGCACGAGGGGCCGCCGGCGCCGCCGCTGACGGCGCCGGTTGCCGCTTGACCGTGGCCGGCGATGAGACGATCGGACACCGGTCTGGCGCTGTCTTGGCTGTTGCAACTGGCTCTGGCACTGTTGCTGGGCTGGGGGCATCCAAGCCTGGCCGCGCCGGTCACGCCATCCACCACAGTTGCACCCAGGGCGTCATCGTCAGAGCTGCCACGGCGCGGCCACATCCGTTTTTCGATCAGCCGCGACGACCTGGACTTCGTCGTCGGTGAGGCGGTGCATACCTGGCGGCGCGAGGGCAAGAGTTACACCCTGACCAGCGTCACCGAAACCACCGGGCTTGCCGCCCTGATCAAGAAGGCGCGGGTGGTTCAGACCAGCGCGGGTGAGATCACCGCCGACGGCCTGAAGCCGCTCGAATTTCATACCGTGCGCAATGGCGTCGCGGCCGAGGCCGCCAGCTTCGACTGGGCTGCCGGGCGGCTACATTACTCCGGTGGACACGAGGTTTCCCTGTCGCCCGGCGCGCAGGACGTGTTGAGCGTGTTCTACCAACTGGGCCGGCGATTGCCGGTGGGGCCGGTCGCGGTGATGGTGGCGACCGGCAAGAAGTTCGAGCGCTATAGCTTCGAGGTACTGGGCGAGGAGCGCTTGCAGCTTCCCTTCGGCACACAGCGGGCGCTGCACTTGAAGAGCGCCGGCGAGGGCGGCGAGGCCACCGAGGTCTGGCTGGGGCTGGATCTGCGCGGCCTGCCGCTGAAAATTCGCTACACCGACCACAAGGGCCAGAGTTTCGTCCAGGTCGCCCAGGAACTCGAGTTCGACGATAATGGGCCTGCCACAAGCGCTAAATTTCCCCATTCGCTGCCCCAGCCACAGCCCCAATCACCACCCCGAGCGGGACGATAGGAAGACATGAACATACGCATCACCCCCGGCATGATCGACGATGCCGCCACGGCGCTGAAGAAGCTCCTGAGTTTCAACCAGCCCGCCGACGCCGTGCTCTCCGCCTTCTTTCACGAGCGCCGTGCCTTGGGCGGACGCGAGCGCGGCTTCATCGCCGAGACCGTCTACGCCGTGCTGCGCCGCCGGCGCCTGCTGGAGAGGCTGGCGCAGCCGATGGTGACGCCCAGGCGCCTGATCCTGGCGGCGCTGACGCGCATCAACGGGCTCTCACAGCGGCAGTTGGCGGAGGCAGTCACGGCCGAGGAGGCCGAATGGCTGGGTGGCTTGCGCGCGCAGCCGGAGCTGGCGCTTGGTTTGGCCGAGCAGGCCGATTTCCCCGACTGGCTGATCGAGCGACTGCGCGCCCGCCTGTCCGAGGAGGAACTGCTGCAACTGGCGCGCGGCTTGAATCAGAGCGCTCCCCTGGATCTGCGCGTGAACTCCCTCAAGGCCACACGCGAGGCGGTGCTCTCCCGTTTGGCCGCCGACGGTATCGAGGCGCAGGCCTGTCGCTATGCGCCGCTGGGCATCCGCCTCAAGTCGAAACCGGCGCTCGCGCGTCATCCGCTCTACCTCGAGGGGGCAGTCGAGGTGCAGGACGAGGGTAGCCAGTTGCTCGGCTGCCTGCTGGCGCCCAAGCGCGGCGAGATGGTCGTGGATTTCTGCGCCGGCGCCGGCGGCAAGACCCTGCTGCTCGGCGCCATGATGCGCTCCACCGGCAGGCTCTATGCCTTCGACGTCGCCGACAAGCGCCTGGCCCGGTTGAAGCCCAGGGCGGCGCGGGCGGGACTGTCCAACGTGCACCCGGTGCGCATCGCCAGCGAGAACGACGCGCACGTGAAGCGGCTTACCGGCAAGATCGACCGGGTTCTGGTCGATGCGCCCTGCAGCGGCTTGGGCACCTTGCGCCGGAATCCCGATCTGAAGTGGCGGCAGACACCGGACAGCGTTCTCGAACTCGCCCAGAAGCAGCGTGACATCCTGGCTGCCGCAGCGCGCCTGGTGAAGCCGGGTGGGCGCCTGGTGTATGCCACCTGCAGCATCCTGCCGGAGGAGAACGAGCTGATCGTCGATGCCTTCCTGGCCGGGCATTCCGGCTTCCGTCGTCTGTCGGCGGCAGCCTTGCTGGCGGAGCAGGGCATCAAGATCGATTGCGGCGACGACATGCGTTTGCTGCCGCACGTGCACGGCACCGACGGTTTTTATGCGGTGGCCATGGAGCGGCAAGCTTGAAGCGTTTCCCGGCGTATCTCCTGCTGTGCCTGCTGCTCCTGCCGGCAGAGGCCATGCCGGCGGTGGTGGTGCCGGCGCGGGGCACGGTCGAACTGGCGTTCAGCCCCTGGGACGACGCCGAGCGCGCCATCCTGCGGGTGCTTCAGGGGGCGCATCAGGCGATCTACGTGCAGGCCTATCTGTTCACCAGCCGGCCGCTGGCCCAGGCGCTGATCGAGGCGAGAGCGCGCGGCGTCGCGGTCTATCTGCTCTCCGACCGGGAGATGCTGGTCAAGGACGAGGGCGGCCGCAGCCAGATTCCTCAACTGGCGGCGGCCGGCATTCCGGTCTGGGTCGAGGTGCGCTATGCCGCCGCGCATAACAAGATCATCCTGGTCGACCCGGAGCAGGAGTCGGGCGCCGTCGTCACCGGCAGCTACAATTACACCTTTTCGGCGCAGGCGCGCAATGCCGAGAACCTGCTGATACTGCGCGGCAACCCGGATCTGGCCCGCGCCTATCTCGACAACTGGCGGCGCCATCGGATGGATGCGCTACCCTATCCCGCGGGTCTCTCCGACTAGTGCCCCGGAGAAGGTACGAGCGCACAGGGAAATTTGCATGACGACAACAGACTTTCCGAATATGCTCATCGGCTTCTGGCACGATCTGCTGCGCCCGGATGTGTTCTGGCAGTCGGGCGCCCTGGTGCTGTGCCTGGCGCTGGCGCTCTTCGCCAGCCGCTTGGTGCGCGGCCAGGCACCGACCGAGGGCCGCGCCTGGCGCCTGGGGCGGGGCGGTCTGAAGCGGGTGGCCTTCCCACTGGTGGCGCTGGTGCTGGTGCTATTGGCGGAGGCGCTGCTGCGGCGGCACTTCCATACCCATTTGCTGGCGCTGGCAGAGCCGCTCCTGGCATCGTTCGCGGCGATCCGCGCGGTTTTCTATGTGCTGCGCTACACCTTCGGCAACTCCGCTTGGCTGGGGCCATTCGAGCGTCTGTTCGCGCTGCTGGTGTGGGGTCTGGTGGCGCTGCATATCACCGGCCTGCTGCCCGATCTGATCGGCATGATGGAGGGCGTCAGTTTCGACGTCGGCAAGCAGAGCCTCAATCTCTGGATAGTGTTGCAAGGCCTGGTGACGGTGCTGGCGACGCTGTTCGTGGCCTTATGGCTGTCGGGCATGGTGGAGGACCGGCTGCAGCGCATCGAGGGGTTGGACGGCAATCTGCGCGCGGTGTTTTCCCGCCTCTCCAAGGTTTTCCTGATCTTGCTGGCGGTACTGATCGGCCTGCCCCTGGTCGGCATCGATCTCACCACGCTCTCGGTGTTCGGCGGGGCGCTCGGCGTCGGCCTGGGCTTCGGCCTGCAGAAGATCGCCAGCAATTATGTCTCCGGCTTCATCATCCTGCTCGACCATTCGATCAGCATCGGCAGTCTGATCACGGTCGGCAGCGACCGAGGCCTGGTGACCCGGATCACCACCCGTTACACGGTGGTCAGGAGCCTCTCCGGGGTCGAGGCGATCGTCCCCAACGAATTGCTGGTGAGCCAGGTGGTGCGCAACGAGTCCTACACCGATCCCAACATGCGCTTCTCGCTGCCGGTACAGGTTGGCTACGAGACCGATCTTGATCTAGCGATGCGCATCATGGTCGAGGCTGCCCGGGCGCAGCCGCGCGTCCTGGCGGAGCCCGGGCCGGGGGCTTTCCTGGTGGAATTCGCCGACTCCGGCATCAATCTCGAACTGGGTTTCTGGATCGCCGACCCGGAGCAGGGCACGCTGCAGTTGCGCTCGGATATCAACCTCGCGATCTGGCGCAGTTTCCAGGCCGCCGGCATCAATATTCCCTATCCGCAGCGCGAAGTGCGCCTGCTGGGCACGCCGGCCTGATCGCCCGGGGCAACTATTCCCGTAGAATACGGTCGAATTGGATTATTTCCAAAGGCATATTCTGCATGTTCTCAGGCTTCCTCCATCTGTCCTGGCTCGGCTACGCGATCGTCGCCCTATTGATGACCCACGTCACCATCGCCAGCGTCACCATTTTCCTGCATCGTTGCCAGGCGCATCGCGCGCTGGAACTCACGCCCCTGCCCAGCCACTTCTTCCGTCTCTGGCTGTGGTTATCCACCGGCATGGTCACCAAGGAATGGGCGGCGATTCACCGCAAGCACCACGCCAAGTGCGAGACCCCGGACGATCCCCACAGCCCGCAGGTGCTGGGTCTCAACCGCGTGCTCTGGGGCGGCGTCTTCCTCTACGTCAAGGAGTCGCGCAATCGCGATACTCTCCTGCGCTACGGCCACGGCACGCCCGACGACTGGCTCGAACGCAAGTTGTACACGCCCCTCCACAAGCTGGGCGTCGTGATCATGCTGGGCGTCGATGTCGCGTTGTTCGGCGCCGTTCCCGGTGCGCTGATCTGGATCGTGCAGATGGCCTGGACCCCGTTCTGGGCGGCCGGCGTGATCAACGGCATCGGCCACTTCTGGGGTTATCGCAATTTCGCCAGCGCCGACGCCAGCACCAACCTCCTGCCCTGGGGCATCCTGATCGGCGGCGAGGAGCTGCACAACAATCATCACGCCTTTGCCACCTCGGCCAAACTCTCCAATAAATGGTACGAGTTCGACATCGGCTGGTTCTACATCCGCGTGATGGAAATCCTGGGGCTGGCCCGGGTGAAGAAGCTGGCGCCGCGCCCCAGGCTGGGCGTGGTGCGGCCGGCGGTGGATGAGCAGACGCTGCAGGCGGTGATCACCCATCGTTACGACGTGCTGGCGAAGTACATGAAGTCGCTGCAGCGCATCGCCGTCGAGGAGATCGGCAAGCTCAAGCTCGATGCCCGGCAAGGGCAGGCGGTGAAGCGCTGGCTGGGCGAGGTGGCGCTGCAGCTCCCGGAGCAGGAGAAGCTCGCCTCGGTGCTGGGAAGGAGCGACCGCCTGGCCAAGGTCTATGCCATGCGCGCCGATCTCGAGGCGCTCTGGGCGCGCTCCGCCGCCAGTCACGAGCAACTCCTGAAGCAGTTGCAGGAATGGATACACCGCGCCGAGCAGAGCGGCATCGCCCAGTTGCAGGAGTTCTCGCTGCGTCTGCGGCGCTACGCCGCCTGAGCCGAACGGTCGACCACGTCCAACGATTACGTCCAACCCGCGCCCAACAAAAAACCCGCCATGGGCGGGTTTGCTGGTGTTGCGGCCGGTGCAGCGTAAGCCTTACTTCAGCTTGGTTTCCTTGTAGGCGACGTGCTTGCGAACCTTGGGGTCGTACTTGACCATTTCCAGCTTCTCGGGCGTGGTCCGCTTGTTCTTGGTGGTGGTGTAGAAATGGCCGGTACCGGCCGTTGATTCGAGCTTGATTTTTTCGCGGGCGCCTTTGGCCATGGTGATCTCCGGTCAGGTTGCGGCGGACGTCAGAACGACTCGCCGCGGCTCTTCAGCTCGGCGAGAATGACGTCAATGCCTTTTTTGTCGATGGTGCGCAGGCCGGCGTTGGAAACGCGCAGCCTTACCCAGCGATTTTGGGACTCGACCCAGAAGCGGCGGTTCTGCAGGTTCGGCAGAAAGCGGCGCTTGGTCTTGTTGTTGGCGTGGGAAACGTGGTTTCCGACCATCGGGGCCTTGCCCGTGACTTGGCAAACGCGGGACATTTGAGTTGCTCCAGAAAGCGATTTAGCCGCGCATTATACGCGTGGCTTGCGGAAAACTTCAAGCCCGTATTTCGGCCGGACATTTCCGCCCGGTTTACAGCAGGCCGCGCTCGGCGAAGGACATCGGCGGGGCATTGCCGGCGACGATGAAGTGATCGAGTACCTTGACATCGACCAGCGCCAGCGCTTGCCGCAGCGACACGGTCAGGGCCTCGTCGGCGCGCGAGGGTTCGGCGGCGCCGGAGGGGTGGTTGTGGGCGAAGATCACCGCGGCGGCGTTTCGGGACAGCGCCTGCTTGACCACCTCGCGCGGATACACCGAGGTCTGGGTCAGCGTACCCCGGAACAGTTCATCGTGGCGGATCAGGCGGTTCTGCGCGTCCAGCCATAGCGCCAGGAAGGCTTCGTGCGGCAGATGTGCGAGCGTGAGGCGCAACCAGTCGCGCACCGCACCGGGCGCACCGAACAGGTCGCGACGATCCAGTTGTTCGTCCAGGGTGCGGCGCGCCAACTCCAGCACCGCCTGCAGTTGCGCAACCTTGGCGTTGCCCATGCCCGGGATCGCGGCGAATTCGATCGGTTCGGCGTGGAACAGGCGCTGCCAGGAACCGAAGTGAGCAAACAACTGGCGGCCCAGATCGACCGCGCTCTTGCCCCGGATACCCACCCGCAGGAAGATGGCCAGCAATTCCGCATCGGAGAGCGCTGCGGCACCGTGCCTCAGCAGACGCTCGCGCGGACGTTCCTGTTCGGGCCAATCGGCGATTGCCATGGGTTAGAATGCCTGATCGAATGGTTGGCGGATATTCTACTGTCATGGCGGAGTTTTCAGGTAGACGCATCGTGCTCGGCGTTACCGGCGGCGTGGCGGCCTACAAGGCGGCAGAGTTGGTGCGCCTGTTGGTGAAGGGTGGCGCCGACGTCGATGTCGTGCTGACCGCCGCCGGCACGCGCTTCGTCGGCCCGGCGACCTTCCAGGCGCTCACCGGCGGGCCGGTGTGGAGCGATCTCTGGGATGCGCGCGCGCCCGGCGGTATGGCGCACATCGCTCTCAGCCGCAGCGCCGACGCCATCCTGGTGGCGCCGGCCAGTGCCGATTTCCTCGCCAAACTGGTGCACGGACTGGCCGACGATTTGCTCTCGACCCTCTGCCTGGCGCGGGAGTGTCCGCTGCTGGTGGCGCCGGCGATGAACCGGCAGATGTGGGAGCAGGCGCCGATGCGCCGTAACGTCCGGCAACTGGCCGACGATGGCGTTGTCCTGCTCGGCCCGGGTGCTGGCTTGCAGGCCTGCGGCGAAATCGGGCCGGGGCGCATGCTCGAACCGGAGGATCTCTGCGAGGAACTCGCCGCCTTCTTCCAGCCCAAGCTGCTGGCCGGCCGGCGCGTACTGCTGACCGCCGGTCCGACTTTCGAGGCCATTGATCCGGTGCGGGGGCTGAGCAACGCCAGTTCGGGCAAGATGGGCTTCGCCCTGGCGCGCGCCTGCCGCGAGGCCGGCGCGGCGGTGACGCTGGTAGCCGGCCCGGTCGCCCTGGCGACGCCGCGCGGCGTATTGCGCATCGACATCCAGAGTGCCGCCCAGATGCGCGAGGCGGTGCTGCGCGAATTGCCCGGCCGTGACCTGTTCATCGGCGTGGCGGCGGTGGCGGACTATCGTCCGGCCAGGGCTCAGGCAGACAAGATCAAGAAGAACGGCAACGCGCTAACCCTGGAGCTCACGCAAAATCCCGATATTCTCGCCGAAGTTGCGGCACTGCCCGATGCCCCGTTTTGCGTCGGTTTTGCCGCCGAGAGCCGGAATCTGGCCGAATACGCCGAAGGCAAGCGCCTGTCCAAGAAACTGCCGCTGGTCGTGGGCAACCTGGTGCAAGACGGACTGGGCGGAGATGCCAACAGCGTGATCCTGTTTGACGCCGATGGCAGCCATCCTCTGCCCACGGGCGCGAAGCTCGACGTGGCGCGCGCCATCGTCGCCCACCTTGCCCCCATGCTGGACCACCGCTGACATGCATCGCATCGACGTCAAGATCCTCGACCCGCGCCTCAAGGACGCCTCCGGGCAATACGCGCCGCATTACGCCACAACTGGCGCCGCCGGTCTCGACCTGCGCGCCTGCATCGAGGTACCGGTGAAAATTCATCCCGGCGAAACGCAGCTTATTCCCACCGGCATCGCCATCCACCTCGCCGATCCGGGCCTGGCGGCATTGATCCTGCCGCGCTCGGGACTCGGTCACAAGCACGGGATCGTGCTGGGCAATCTGGTCGGCCTGATTGATTCCGATTACCAGGGCGAGATCTTCATTTCCACCTGGAATCGCGGCAAGGAAAACTTCACTTTGAATCCGCTTGACCGGCTTGCCCAACTGGTGGTGGTGCCGGTCCTGCAAGTCGGCTTCAATATCGTCGACGACTTTGCCGCCAGCGAGCGTGGCGAGGGCGGCTTCGGTAGTACCGGCAAGTCCTGAGCA
>Ga0315268_10003000_pt1 | contig 18752 bp, 18 predicted proteins | sample C1_top_MG_FD_204535 | JGI IMG/M metagenome (GOLD analysis project Ga0315268, IMG submission 204535) | Sediment microbial communities from Yellowstone Lake, YNP, Wyoming, USA - C1_top | ecosystem: Environmental > Aquatic > Freshwater > Lake > Sediment | place: USA: Wyoming | collected 2017-08-01
ACCACCATAGCGATGGATACAGCGTTCATTCTTGGTGGCGTCTTCCAGATTGAGGTCGTCTTCAGCTACCAAGGCATCGGTTGGTACACTATGGAGGCCATCTGGAAGGAGGACTACCCGATGCTTCAGTTCATCTTCTTCATAGGTGGGGCGGCCGTGGTCATCGCTAATCTGATCGCGGACGTAGTACTGGTCTACCTCGACCCGAGGGTGAACATAACATGAAGAAGAAGTCAATGCGGTTCGAGAAGCTTCTTGAAGGGACGACTAAGAGAGTCTTCTCGTTCAACCCAGTGTTGTCCGAGAAAGCTGGGCTCTCCGCAAGGAACGCCGGCAGAACCGTGGATATCTTCATGGCCACTTGGATGGGCAGGACCGGCATCGCAATAATCCTGTTCTTCATCGCCATCGCACTCGGCGCGAAACTGTTCGTCCCGTACGACCAATATGCCAGCTTTACAGACATACAGAAGGGCCCATCGTGGGAACACTGGTTCGGCACCGACAACTCCGGGAGGGATGTGTTCGCGCAGACGGTGCACGGGACAGGGCCATCGCTGATAATCGGATTCGTCGCCATGGCGATGTCCATGTTCATAGGCACCGTCGTGGGATTGGCGTCTGGCTACTGGGGGGGCTGGAAGGACGAGCTGATCATGCGGATAAACGACGTGTTCCTGTCCATCCCGTGGCTCGTGCTGATGATAGTCATCGCATCGATCTGGGGAAGGCAAGACCTGCTCAGCATAATCGTCGTCATAGGCATCACGGGATGGTCCACGACCGCAAGGATCGTCCGGTCCCAAGTGCTCTCGCTCAAGACCTTGCAGTTCGTGGAGCACGCTAAGGCCATCGGTTCGAGCGAGTGGCACATAATCAGGAAGCACATATTCCCGAACGTTGTGCCACTCATATTCGCCAATGCGATTCTCACGGTCGCCATTGCGATCCTGTCGGAGAGCACGCTGAGCTTCTTGCGCCTGGGGCCCAAGGATGTGGTCACTTTGGGCAAGGTGCTGGAAGAGGCGTACGCGTGGAATGCAGCCACCGTCGGCCCGTACTCTTGGATAATAATGCCCGGGCTGTTCATAGTGTTCATCGTCCTGGGATTCACGTTCGTCGGATATGCCATGGACGAGGTGCTGAACCCGAAGCTGAGGAAGAGATGAATTCCGCGTTGCTGGCATGGCCTTTGCGAGCAAGTGGTCGCCACGGTTTAGCCACAGTAACCTTTTAATACGGAATTCCGTTATCGAGCCTGCTCGATTCAGAATCAAGCAGAGGTATATAGTTGCCAGCGAAACCAAGAGCAGCTGCCAAGAAGGTCAAGGACAAGTGGAGGGCGAAAGAGTGGTACAAGATATATGCCCCCGACATGTTCAGCAAGATGCAGCTCGGCGAGACGCCTTCGGACTCAGCTGATGGAGTCATGGGAAGGATCACCGAAGCTACGGTGCAGGACCTCACGGGCGATTTCTCGAAGATGCACATCAAGATCAAGTTCCGAGTGACTGACGTCAGGGGCCTGGACGCGCACACGATGTTCGTGGGGCACGACCTTACTAGCGACTATGTCCGCAGGCTCACCCGAAGGAAGAGGACCAAGACGGACGCGGTAGTGGATGTCACGACCAAGGACGCGTGGGAGATACGCGTGAAGCCCATGGCGGTGTCCGAGCAAAGGATCCAGGCGTCCCAGGAAACGGCCGTCAGGCACATCATGCAGGAAGAGGCAAAGAAGGCCGCAGCTGAAGTCACGATTGGCGAGTTCGTAAGGATGCTCATCATGGGTGAGCTGTCCAAGAGGATATCGGACGCGTCGAAGATCATAGTTCCAATCAAGAGGATCGAGATACGCAGGAGCGAGGTCGTTAGGGCCGGGAAGATGCCTGAGCCTGGTGAGGCGCCCATAATGGCACCTCGAGAACCCGAAGCGCCGGAGGCGCCTGAGGGAGAGATCCCAGCGCCTGCGCCGGAGATGCCAGCCGAGGCTCCCGCTGCCCCAGCCCCCGAAGTCCAGCCAGCGCCTGCAGTCGAAGAGGACAAGGAATAGAGCGGCGTCAATGCGCCTGTTTAGATCAACAATGTCGGGGTGGCTCAGCCTGGTGGAGCGTCGGACTCATAGGGAGAGGTCTTGACCAGATGCTCCTAGGACATCCGGAGGTCACGGGTTCGAACCCCGTCCCCGACACCATTCCTGCGATATCGTTATTGCACCGAAGCAGATTCCCCCGACATCGGAGTGCGCGCTCATGAGAATCATAATCTACACGGGCAAGGGCGGGGTCGGCAAGACCTCGGTCGCCGCCGCGACCGCTCTCAGGGCAGCCGCGCTTGGACACAAGACCGTGATCATAAGCACTGATGCCGCCCACAGCCTCTCCGACGCCCTCGAGTTCCAGCTTTCTGGCAGGATCACGAAGATCGCCAAGAACCTGGATGGCATCGAGGTCGACATACAGTACGAACTAGAGAACCGATGGAAGGAGGTCCAGAGCTACCTGTCGGACTTCCTGGCCTCGCAGGGAATGGATGCGGTCACTGCGAAGGAGATGGCCGTGTTCCCTGGCATGGAATTGATGTCCGCGCTGTTCTACGTCGAGGAGTTCCACAAGGGCAAGCAGTACGAAACAGTAGTCATGGACACGGCACCGACGGCCGACACTCTGCGTCTCCTGGCGTTCCCCGAGACCGCCAATTGGTACTTCGATAGGCTCTTCCACATGATCCGAAATGTGATTAAGGTCGCGCGCGTGACAGTGGGCAAGATCATCTCCACACCTCTGCCATCCGACAAGTTCCTTGAGGACCTCGAAAACCTCAGGGAGAGGCTCGGCTACGTCCGCGATCTTCTTACGGACCCCGAGATAACATCGATCAGACTTGTGGTCAACCCTGAGAGGATGGTGATATCCGAGACGCAGAGGGCCTACACATACCTCTGTCTGTATGGATACACCGTCGAGAGCATCGTCATAAATCGGATAGTCCCTGACGAGCTCGGCGGTGACTACTTCGACGCCAAGCTCGAGGAGCAGAGGAAGTACCTCAGGGTTATCGACGAAGCGTTCTCACCTCTCAAGACGATCACCGCCAGGATGATGCCTCGGGAGGTCCTCGGGATCAAGGCTCTAGAAGGACTCGGGGACGAACTGTTCGGCAAGGACGACCCGACTAAGATCTACTCGACGGAGTCCCCGATGAAGATGTACGACGAGGACGACAAAAGCATTCTCGCGATCAAGCTCCCCTTCCCGATGGATCAGAAACTAGAACTATATACACGCAAAGACGATTTGACGGTGCAGCTTGGCGCGTTCAAGAAGTCAATCACGCTCCCACACTCGATGGCAAACAAGCAAGTGCTCGGAGCGGATATGGAGGACGGCTGGCTAAAGGTCAAGTTCCAAGGTGAGGATCATGGCAAGAGAAAAGATAGGAAAAAGCGTAGAGGCCGCAAAGAGGCTGGAAAGGCACGTTGAGGAGATCGCGACGAAGCTCGCGACGAAGGAAACGATGACACACTTCGTCAACGCTGGCATGGAGATCGTCCAGGCCGCTAACGCCGCCGTCAAGCAGATGAACGTCCCCGAGGAGACGAAGATCAGGATCCACAAAGCGGAGCGAGAGGTTCTGCTTGCAGTCCGAAGCGCGGTCGACGTCGTGCTATCGGAGATCGACAAGGAAATCCCGGCCAGGAGCGTCCAGCTGAAGAAGATCGAGATAAGGCACGTCAAGCGGAAATCGAAGTAGCGATTCGATAATCTCGTCCCTCAAACGCACACCTTTTTTAGCCGTATTCTATTACCACATCTGCATCGGATTGAATGGGAGAGTAGTCAGAATGCCGAAGATGTTGGTACCGTACCCAGAGAACTGCACTGGCTGCAGATTCTGCGAGATGGCCTGCACCATTTACCACGAAGGAAAGATCAACCACGCGGACGCGAGGCTCCAGGTCCACAGAAGGAACGTCAGGCTGGACTTCACATCCGTATGCACACACTGCGTCTCATGCGGAGAGGACTGCTGCGTCCTGCACTGCCCTGTCGAGGCGATCAAGAAGAAGGATGGCATCGTCTACGTTGACCAGGAGGAGTGCACGGCCTGCGGCACATGCGTTGAGGTCTGCCCGTTCGGCGTCATGCGGATGGAGGAGAAGGCCTTCAACTGCGACCTGTGCGGCGGAGACCCCACGTGCGTCAAGTTCTGCCCGATGAAGGCGATAGTCTACGAGGAGCCGAAGCCTGAACAGTACGAGAAAGTGAGGAAGCTGCTCAAGGAGGAGGAGTGAAATGAAGGGATACATGGGCAAGATCCTCAAGATCGACCTCACGACCGGCAAGACCAGCACGAGGACTTTCGATGAGAAGTACGTTCGAAAATACCTCGGAGGGCAGGGGTTTGTCGTCGAGATAGTCTACCACGGCATGCCCAAAGGCGCTGACCCACTCGGCCCCCAGAACGTCCTCGCCATGGCTGGAGGTGTCTTCGACGGGTTTCCAATCGGCACGGGCGGGAAGGTTGCCTGGGCAGCGAAGTCCCCGGCGACGGGCACGCTCGCCGAGAGCATCATGGGCGGCTCGATAGGGCCGGAGCTGAGACATGCTGGCTATGATGCGTTGGAGATTGTCGGCAAGGCTGACAAGCCCTCATACATCTATATCGAGGACGACAGGATCGAGATCAATGAGGCAGCGGACCTTTGGGGCAAGGACACGAGAGTCGTCCCGGAGACGCTGAAGAAACGTCATGGCTGGGACGTGAAGGTCGCTTGCATAGGCGTCGCGGGCGAGAAGCTCTCCAAGATAGCGTGCATAGACTGTGACGACCGCCAGGCAGGTAGAGCTGGCCTGGGCGCAGTCATGGGCTCAAAGAACCTAAAAGCTGTAGTCATCAGAGGGACCAAGGACTTGGAGCCAGCGGAACCGAAGAAGCTTCTCGAGATCGCACTGAGATACCAGAAGATCTACGAGGCAGCACCGTCGTTCATCGAGGACACGAAATACGGGACTGGCGAGTTCCTTGGTTGGGTCAACAAGGAGAAGGGAGTCTTTCCGACCAGGAACTGGCAAGAGGGCTTCTTCAAAGAAAGAGAGAATATCGACCCGTACTCATGGGCGCCGAAATACGTGACGAAGAACAAAGCATGCTTCGCGTGCACAAAACCCTGCGGGAAGCTGTTCGAGGTCAAGTCAGGCAAGTTCGCCGGAGTCGCCATCGACGGAATCGAATACGAGACGCTCTACTCGCTCGGCGGAGCGTGCGGCAACTCTGACGTCGAATCCGTCGCGAGAGCCAATGAACTGTGCGACCTGCTTGGGATGGACACGATCTCTGCAGGCGTCACTGTCGGATTCGCGATGGAACTGGTGCAGCGCGGAATCATCACCGAGAAGGAAGTAGGATTCAAACTCACATGGGACAACGCCTCCGATGCCGTGCCCAGGATGATAGAGATGATGGGCAACAGGAGGGGATTTGGTGACATCCTGGCTGACGGGGTGAAGGTCGCGGCGAAGAAGATCGGCAAGGGAGCCGACAGATACGCCGTCCACACGAAGGGCATGGAGCCGCCCGCGTACGACGTGAGGGGCATGAAGGGGCACGGGCTCGCGTATATGACCTCCACGAGGGGCGCCTGCCATCTGAGGGCCGGGTTCTACGCGCCCGAACTGGTCGGCAAGTTCTGGAAGTGGGAGGGCATAGACAGGTTCTCAACTGCCAACAAGGGATTCATGGTGTCTCAGACCGAGAACTTCATGTGCGTCTATGACTCGGTCGGACTGTGCAAGTTCTCGAGAGGGTTCTTCCTGATCGCTAAGCTGCCAGAGGTCATCGAGGCGATAACCGGCCTCAGATTCACGGAGGAGGAGCTCCTGAAGATCGGCGAGAGGATACACAACATGAAGGGCGACTTCAACGCTCGCGAGGGCGTGACGAGAAGGGACTGGCTGCTCCCGCCTAGGATCCTCGAGGATCCGATACCGGATGGACCTTCCAAAGGTTCGAAGATATCGGTCGACGAGATGAATCTCATGCTCGACGACTACATGAAGGCACGCGGATGGACCAAGGACGGCGTCCCTACTCCCGAGAAGCTGAAAGAGCTGGACATCGGCTAGGATCGGCCCCTGCTCAATCCTCAGAAAACCCTTTTCCTTCTATTGAACCAAGCGCTCAGATCATCTTGATCGTGTCTGCGAGCTCGTCGAGCTTCTTCAACGCGATGTTTGAGTCGCCCTTTCTGCCGACAACAGCGACTATCAACGCCTTTCTGCCAGCTCCGACCAAGACCATCTTGGCATCTTCTGCTTCCACTACCACGTGGAGAGGTGTGCCTATTCGAAGTTCCGAGTGTGCTGTCGAGGCAGCTCCAAGAAGGGTCGCACACATTATGGCGAAAGTCTCCATCGACACTCCTTCCGGAACATCCGCTGCGATGACCAAACCGTCCCTGCTGATGACCGCGGATGCAATTGCACCACAGCTTTGCCTGAGCGCTCTGAGTGCTGGCTTCAGCTCCATCCTACTCTCCCCCGACCGATTCCAACTTGAATACGCAGTGCTTGTCGCCCTTGCTCACGCACTCGATCTCCTCGCAGTGCAGTCGCCTGTGGGTCTGGGCCTCGTACACCTTTCGGACGATTCCCCTCAACCTATGACAAGTCGCGCCTTCCGCCTGCCCGGACTCTATCGAGCCTTCGGCGACAGCGGTTGATTCCTGGAAAACGATATTGTCGACCCAGCCTCTGGCGCGCAAGAGATTCGCGCACACCTCGAAGTACTTCTCCGGCTCCTGGGAGGCAATCTTCGCCATCTCTTCGCCGAGGATCATTCCCTCTCTGAAGAACAGACCGTAGCAGGCTTGAGACATGACTCCCTCGTAGAGTTTCCTGATCTGCTCGAATTCAGATTGGGAGAGCTTCACAAACTTCATGGGTTCGTCTCACGGATTCGGGTTGTGGATATTTAAGGTTTGGTTCAACGTGCTCAGCCAGTAGGCCTCCTCGATAGCCCGAGCTTAGTCCAACTGATGATAGTCGCCTGTCAAATAGGCTATCTGCGATGGCGTGCATCGCCCCAATCTGCATGGGTTGCGATTGCGCATCGTAAAGTCTTTTATGGAAGTGACTCCATCCGAGCAAGAGCACGATGTTCACGGATGAGGATGGCAAGCTGGCGGTGAGGATTGCACGCGCCACGGTGGAGAGCCATGTGAATCGAACGAAACCCGCAGAACAGAAGACGCCAGCCATCTTCAATCGGAAATCAGGAGTGTTCGTGACCCTCACTAAGAACCCAGGTGATGAACTGAGAGGATGCATCGGCTATCCTGAACCGATAATGCCGCTCATCGATGCCCTGAAGGACGCGGCGGTAAGCGCGTGCTCCCGAGACCCGCGGTTTCCCCCCGTGAAGCAAGAGGAACTCAAGAAGATCAAGGTTGAAGTCAGCCTGCTCACACCTCCCAAGGAGATGTCCGCCAAGAAACCAACGGAATATGCTTCCGGCGTGAAGATTGGAGAGGACGGGCTCATAATCCAGAGAGGATTCAACCGAGGCCTGCTTCTTCCTCAGGTTCCAGTAGAATGGGGTTGGGATGCAGAGGAGTTCCTGTGCCAGTGTTGCCTCAAAGCGGGCCTGATGCCGGATGCCTGGCTTCAGCCGGACACCAAGATATTCAAGTTCCAGGCGGAGGTATTCTCCGAGGACAAGCCTGGCGGAGACGTGAAGCGAAGGACACTCAGTGAAGAGCATGGAAGCTGTAATCGAGGGTAACTGCTACGTCTCTGGCAGACTTGAGAGATGCTGCGTAGGCATCGAGAACGGCAAGATAGCGAAGATAGCGAAGATACTCGAGGGAGACAAAGAGTACAATTTCGGATCCAAGTTAATTTTGCCGGGTGCGATTGACGCGCATGTACACTTCAGAGACCCCGGAATGACCCAAAAGGAGGATTTCGGAACGGGATCGCTGGCCGCGTTGTACGGTGGTGTTACTTGTGTGTTCGACATGCCCAATACCAGGCCGCCGACGACAACCATCGCCGCTATGAGGGACAAGAAGAAGATTGCCTTGGCCAAGAGCATGGTTGATTTCGGCCTTTTCGCTGGCGTGAGGCCGGGCATGGATGTGGTCGGACTCGCCAAGGAAGCGATAGGCTTCAAGCTGTACATGGCCAGCACGACTGGCGAGCTCCTTGTTCCTTCGCTGGAGTCAATCAAGGGAGAAATATCCGCAATAGCTGGCACTGGCAAGATCTTGGCGGTGCACGCAGAGGACGAATCCATGCGAAGGAAGGAGATCGAGAAGGATCTAGAAGACCATCTGAGGAACAGATCGAATGAGTGCGAGAGGAGCGCGATCAGAAAGGTGAAGGAGGCCGCGAATGGATGCAAGCTCCACATCTGCCATGTCTCCGCGAAATCGTCAATCCCGTTCATCGAGAAGGTTCCTAACCTGACCTCAGAGGTGACACCGCAGCATGTACTTCTGGATGTGTCCAGTCGCCTGGGAAAGCTTGCCAAAGTCAATCCTCCGCTTCGGAAGAGGGAGGACAGACACGCGCTCTTCCAGGCGCTGAAAGAAGGCACATTCGACATCATCGCATCTGATCACGCGCCCCACACAATCGACGAGAAGCACGAGGACTTCGACTACGCTCCGACGGGCATGCCAGGCGTCGAGACAATGGCCCCAATGATGCTTCAGCATGTGAAGGACAAGCATCTCGACCTCGCTGGATTTGTGCGGATGCTCTGCGAGAGACCTGGTGAGATCTACGGCATCCGCAAGGGGAAGATAGCTGTCGGATATGACGCAGATCTGGCGGTCGTGGATATGTCAGCGGGCATCATCGTAAGAGCAGATAATCTCCATTCCAAATGTGGTTGGACGGCTTTCGAAGGCGTTCCCGCCATATTTCCCCATGCAGTGTTCCTAAGAGGACAGCTGATGATCGAGAACGGTGGCCAGGTCGGCGAGAGGGCGGGAAGGGACGTAGTTGTCTAACCCCAACATGCCTCTCGAAATCGACTACTCCGAGGTGGATGGCAGGTCATACAGGTGCATCGATGGGTGCGCGTTGTGTTGCCTGTGCCAACCTGAGCTCCTTCCGACCGAAGAAGAGAGATTCAGGAAGGATCCCCGCTTTGCTGACGCCGTGGCCGATCGCCACATATCTCCCGATGTGGACGGCGCCGCCCTCAAGCTTAGGGGGGCTCACGGAGCGTGCTACTTCCTAGCGGACAAGCGATGCCGAATCTACAACGACCGCCCTCACTACTGCCGTTCGTTCCCGATCAACGTGTTCGTCGGCTGGAGAATCCAATTGAACGTCAACCTATCCTGCAGAGGAATCGGGCTAGAAGGGGAGAGCCTAGGTGGCGTTTCGCGCGCGATCATAGAAGACTACGGCGAGAGAAGGTTGAGTTCGGAGTTGGAGAGCGCGAAGGGAGTATTCACTGAATTCGTCAAGAATACCAGGGATGCCTGGATCGCCCAGTCCTTCTCATCCGTCAGAGGAGCTGGACACGCGCTCTCGGACGAGCTGGTCGACGAGCTAGGTCTGAGCAGGGTTCTTGCGTATGCAGAGCACGGAAGGACGAAACAGAACGCCCCAGCAAACGAGATCGCAAGGATAGTACGAAGGACCGAACCGGACGCCGACCTCGAGGAGAGAGCGCTGATAGATGGCACCGAACTGTTCGACCTGCCAGATCTCTCTCTCCTTCCGATCTACATTGACGACAGGAACGACTGGAAGATATTCCGCCTGGTGGGGAAGGAGATAGTCGGATACTCCTTATCTGAGGACGGAAGGATCCAGGAGTTCTCAAAGACCAAACCCTCGGAAGTTGATCTTCTTCCGATCACGGCTTCTGGACGAGTCGCGTTCAAGGACTACATGGCAATCGTGAACTCGCGGGATTGCTTTCTGGGGCACGCTGCGTACCTCTGTGACATGGAGGGCTATGAGTACAATTTCGCGCAAGCGTACCTTGGCGCTCTGGCGAACAACGCTCTCGACCTCTGGTGGAGGGCGTCGTTCTTGGCGAAGCTGAACAGGAAGAACGAGCTGGATGGCAGCGAGATCCGAGAGGGAATCATATTCTTCGATATGGACCTCTTGGACCTGCCGACGATCGGAGCTTTCATCTAGTCTGCGGGGAACGACAGAGAAGTGGATGGCAAGGGCCGGAGTACCGGAATGGAGTCGGCCCTTGATCGGTCTACTTTATCTCAAGCGCTTGGAATCCTGAATCAGGATCGTTCCCAAAGGCATCGAGCCTTCCTCTGATCTTCCATTGATGACTGACCTGACCGTTATATGTCGGCTGGCCAGACGGTACCTGGATCGTTGCATCGAACACCTTGGTCTCGCTCGGCTGCAACACGAATGCAGGACCGACAGGGATCGACTGCTTCACGGTTTCGTTATGCAATTGAGTCATCTGTCCGCAGTGCTTGCACTTGACCTGCCCATTCTCCTCTGCATGGATGTCAACGAAGACCCCGCCAGACTTGACCTCTTTGCCCATCGAAACTACAGTGACCTTCACAGCCACTGAATCGCCAGGCCTCAAAGACTGATGAGGGTATTCGATGCTCACTTTCGCCGCGCCGCCCGTCATGGCGCTCCCTACAGATTTCATCTTATCGAGAAAGCCCATTGGTCCACCGCTGAAAGCTACGAACATAGTGTGTATTTGATGATTGCGTCCACGTCGCTACCTAGGGCACTTCATACAGGCCTCCATTCATATACCGATTCCGACGGGGCCGCCGTTTTCCGGAAATCGAATCGGGGCTCGCTCCACGGTTTTCGTACTGAACACGCCATGAATTCCATTCTGTTCGAAGCGGCGGTATCGAAAGCGTTATGAATGCGAAATTGTTGTACTCTTTTTGAATACTCCGGGGAGGAAACCCTTGACCGAGAAACAAACGGCCGTCATTCTAGACAAAAGCGACAAGATCATACTGAAGATGCTGCAGGAGGACTGCAACATCAGCCTGAAGAAGATCGGGGAGAAGACTGGTCTATCATCGTCAACCGTCCACTACAGGGTCAACAGACTGATCGAGGAAGGTGTCATCACCGGGTTCAAGGCGACCGTCGACCCGCTGAAGGTCGGAAAGGAGATACTGGCCATCTCTCTGGTGACTGGAAGATACGGTCCGGAGTACTCCAAGAAGATCGGGGAGAGAATCGCCAAGATCCAGGGCGTATGGGCGGTCTACTTCCTGCTCGGGAACATCGATTTCGCGGTCCTTCTCAGAGCTTCCTCAAGGGAGGAGCTGAAGGAAATCGTGGATGCCTTCATCAAGATCGAAGAGGTCGAGAGGAGCAACACGTACCTGATACTCGAGCGTCTGAAGGAAGACGCGACGGTCCAGCTTTGAGTGAGAATCGCTGCAAAAAGGGTCAGCCAGCAGTCGCAGTCCGTGCCGAGGTCAAACCGAAAAGCTTTAAGTACAGTACCCGTTATCACGAGACAGGTGTGTCAATTTGATCAAACCCCTGGCTGTTCTGAACAAGTCGATTAATCAGCAGGTCATCGTAGAGCTGAAGGGGAAGAGAGGATACCGCGGCGTTCTCGACGGCTACGACCCTCACATGAACCTGGTCCTGAAGAACGTCGAGGAGACCTACGAGAACAATGTCGTGCGCAAGATGGAGTCCACGATAGTCCGCGGAGACAACGTAATATACATTTCACCGTGAGGTAGGGTCGAATGACGAAGGGCACTCCATCGATGGGAAAGCGTGGCAGCAAAAAGACCCACATAGTCTGCCGACGCTGTGGCAAGCGCGCATATCACGTGAGACACAAGGTTTGTGCTTCGTGCGGTTTCGGGGCAACAGCTAAGCTGAGACACCACAATTGGGCGAAACAGCATTGATGTGCACATTCCAGATAGGGGGGGTAGAGGTCAATGCAGCCTGATCACCCGCAGGAAGAGTGCGGTGTTTTCGCAATAGCTTCCGTCGCGAATGTCTCAATCGACATCTTCTATGCCCTCAGAGTGCTCCAGCACAGGGGCCAGGAATCTGCCGGGATCGCGGTCTACAATAACGGGATCAAGGTCATCAAGGGCATGGGTCTGGCCCATCAGGCGCTCAAGACTGACGACGTGAACAACCTGAAGGGACAGCTGGGAATAGGTCATGTCAGGTACTCAACCGTGGGATCGTCCAACATCGAGAATGCGCAGCCAATAGTGGTTTCCACGAACTACGGCGACATTGCGCTCGCGCACAACGGGGAGATAGTGAACGCCGACAAGATCATGGACGAGCTGAAGAAGAAAGGCTGGGCGTTCATCACATCTTCAGATTCTGAGATCGCAGTCAGGCTTCTCACGAACGACATCGCTAACACCGGCGATCCCGTGAGGTCCCTGAAGAACCTCATGTCCATGCTGCAGGGCTCGTACTCGATGACGATCATGATCGACAACCGGGTCTTCGCAATCAGAGACCCGTTGGGCTTCCGCCCGCTGTGCGTCGGCAGAACGAAGTCTGGATTCGCAGCTGCTTCCGAGAGCGTGGTGTTCGACACCCTGGGAGGGGAATTCATCAGAGATGTTGAGCCGGGAGAGATCGTCGAGATGCTCCCGGGCGAGATAAGGTCCATAAAGACAGGCCTGTCCAAGGGAAAGGCCCACTGCATGTTCGAATGGGTCTACATCGCAAGGGCGGATTCGTGCATCGATGGCAAGCTTGTCTATGAGGTCAGGACAAGGATAGGACAGCGCCTGGCAAAGGAGCAGCCGGTCGATGCTGACGTAGTCGTCCCGATCCCTGACTCCGGGAGATCGCATGCGATCGGATACTCAGAGGAGTCGGGCATACGCTACTCTGAGGGGCTGATGAAGAACAGGTATGTCGAAAGGACTTTCATCATGCCGGAGCAGTCGGACCGTGTCACGAACGTCATGCTCAAGCTGAACCCTCTAAAGAGCGTCATCAAGGACAAGAGAGTCGTCCTCGTGGACGACTCGATCGTCAGAGGCAACACCATCCGACAGATAGTGCAGATTGTGAGGAACGCTGGCGCGAAGGAGGTCCATGTAAGAGTGGGATCTCCGCCGATCAGGGCTCCGTGCTTCTTCGGCATCGACATGAAGACGAGAGAGCAGTTCGCAGCCACGGGCAGGACGATCGAGGAGATCGGCAAGATGATCACGGCCGACAGCCTCGGGTACATCTCGGTCGAAGGGCTCGTGGACGCGATTGGACACCCGGCGAACGATCTCTGCCTTGGCTGTTTGACGGAAGAGTATCCGATGTCTGTTCCAGGTGAGAAAGTCAGATACCAGAAGAAGCTGGATTCGTTCGTGTGAACCATCTGGTGCGAATGAAGGATGCTCGGCAAGTTTTAACTATGTCTACCATATACATCGCACTCTAAATGGGCCGGTAGATCAGCGGCAGATCGCCCGCTTGGCATGCGGGAGGTCGCGAGTTCAAATCTCGCCCGGTCCACACTCACGCATAGCCAGAAGACGGTCAATCACTGTGTGAGGGCCTTTAGCCTATCGAGTTCTCTCTAACAACTTCTCGAACGAGAAGACCCAAAGAAGAAGAGATTTCACTAGACTCAGGTGTTGGCTTGACAGTTGCTTAGAATGACCTAGATGTATGCTCTCTCTCCGTGCTCAGCCACGTCCAGGCCATCGTCCTCACCCTTTGCGCTCACACGGACAGATGTCACCTTGTTGATCAGGAAGAGCATGACATACGTGAACACAAATGCCCAGGTGGCCGCCAATGCCACAGCAGCTACTTGCGCTCCGAAGAGGCTGCCACCACCATGGAGCAGGCCGTTCTGGCTAGAGGCATTCATCTGGTTCCATGCGAACACCCCGACTGCAAGCGATCCGACGATTCCTCCAACGCCGTGCACTCCCCAGACATCGAGGGCGTCATCCCACTGCCTTTTATTCTTGACCCAGATAGCAGCATAGCATATCATGCCCGCGAGTAAGCCTATAACGATTGCCGCGGACGGGGACACATATCCCGCACACGGAGTGATCGTTGCCAGGCCCGCGACAGCGCCTGTAAGCAGTCCAAGGAACTTCGGTTTCTTCTCGAAGATCCACGCCATTCCGAGCCATGTGATGGCGGCGACGGAGGCAGCCAGATCGGTGTTCAGGAATGCGAGCGCTGTGATACTGTCCACCCTCAGCTCACTGCCTGCGTTGAAGCCATACCAGCCAAACCATAAGAGACCAGTACCGAGCGCAACCAGCGGGAGGCTATGCGGTCCGGGTTCAGTCGTCCTTCTCCTCCCGACAAAGAACACCGCAGCCAGGGCGGCCATTCCAGCTATAGCGTGAACGACTATGCCGCCGGCGAAATCCTGCACTTTCCACGTGGAGAGCAGGCCTCCGCCCCACACCATGTGCACGAACGGAAAGTAAACGAACAGAGTCCACCCAACCAAGAAGATGAGATAGGCCTTGAACCTCACTCTATTCGTGAAGGCACCACTTATCAAAGCGGGAGTGATGATGGCAAACATCATCTGATAGGTAATGAAAACATAGAGCGGAATGTGTGCGCCCCCAGCGACATCCCCATACTCGGAGCTTGGTGTCACCCCGCGGAGGAAGGCCATGTTCAGGTTACCATAGATGTCTCCCGACCCTCCGCTAAAGCACAACGAATAACCCACGGTGAACCAGAGAATGTCGACAATCCCCATCGATACGAAGCTCTGAATCATGATTGCCAGTACGTTCTTCCTTCCCACTAGCCCTCCGTAGAAAAAGGCCAGGCCCGGTGTCATCAACATTACCAGGCTTGTCGCGACAAGCATGAATCCTGTGTTCCCCGTATCGATCGTGTCTCTTCACCCCGCACAAACGAGACCGGCAAAAGCACCTAACGAATTGTGCTTTTCACCCGGAGAAACCTACCCGTATATAGCGGTTGTTCACACGGTTACCTCTCGACGGGAGGGTCTGACGAAATGCTAGAAATCGTCATCCGTAATGAGCTGAATTGACGACATTGAGGCACTTCGACGTTTGGCTTCGCGAGTCCAATGCTCGCCCGGTCCACACATCGTTTGTTTTCAGATTGACTCCACAAGGAGTTCGTGGCCGGAAAAACGAAAGAAGAGAGGAGGAGGATCTCCGGCCCCTCCCCGCGGTTTCATAAGTTTCGCTCTAGGCGTTGTACGCTGTCAGGAACGCTCCCCAGCCGGTGTCGACCGCGAATGCCAGCTGCAGATAGGCTGCCGAATGGCTGGACCATTCATTGCCCGTGCCCCAGTACAGCGATATGCCCTTGCATTCGGTCATATGCCTTCCGTCCCACACCTTCAAGCAGTAGCCCAGGACCGCGTTCTGCATGGCAGTCGTGTCGGCGATAAGCTTCGCGTTGGTGATGCCCTTTGTGGTCTTCAGGTGGAGGCCGAAGTCGTACAAGTCAGTGAAGTAGTGCGTCCCCCACATGTAGTAGGCGTTCTTCAGCGCGGTCGCATAGGCTGTCTTATACCCAGGCAACAGGGATTTCATGTCCGCGGACCAGGTAGAGAAGGTCGATATGGTCGCCTTGAGCTGAACGACGTCAATCGCAGCAAGGTTAACGGTACTGGCCCATGTCTGGGTCGCATAGTACTCGCCCCAGGCGTCGACCATCGCAATCGAGAAGTCTCTCGGCATCATTGCAGGGTTGTTGACGAGCTTCGTCAGCATCTTGTCGTATGGGAAGCCGTTCCCCGGCACGGTCTCCTCGGAACCGACCATGTACGACACGAGATTGGTCAGCGAGACCTGGTATGCCACCTCGATGTTCCCCATGTTGCAGCAGTCGAAGGCGAGCACGTCTATCTTCTTCGCCGCGTTCGCGATGCCAGCCTGGAGTTCCTGCATACTCAGGCTATCTCCCGACGATGTGTCATCCTTGCAGACGTAGTTCCATCCGTACCCGTGATCCCACATGCTGAGGACCAGGTAGGTTGACGGGAACAAGGCCGCAGCCTGGTTGATGCACCAAGTGAGCGTTGCCGGGTCGCCCATGTTCATCTCGGGCGCTGTCAAGACAGTGGTCACGGTCGCGCCGGATATCTTCTGCACCGTCATCCCGCTGGTGCTGCCTAGGTCCACGAACGCCACGATGTTGACGCTCGCGCTAGCGGGAGCGGCTTCCAACATAGGAAGGCTCATGCCAGCCCAATAGGTCTCCAGGTTGTTGTCCCCATCCATATAGATCGCATATGTCCAAGCCGCGCCTGCAGGCGGTGCGGGGCCTCTGCCACCTGGCTTCGCCAGGGCCATCCCCGGCACCACCAGCATTCCCATAACGATCGCCACCATGCACATGCTCAAATAACGTCTTCTCGTATCTCCCAAACCCCCTTAAGTACGGCCCGTGCACCCACTTCTTGATGGTCGTACTGCTATGGGAGTATCGCCCTGTCCGGATTAGAACGTTCCGAGGGCCTGGATGGATGAGGTGAGGAATTGAGGACTGCAATACGGATCAGAGGTGAAAATCCATAATACTGCAACGCAGATACGGAAAACGGATTCTGAATGCCGAATGAATCGATGCCCGGGAAGCTGGGGTCACCGTTGAAGGACATGCCTGAAGAGGCGAGGCGCATCGTTGACCATGCGCGGAGCCTCAACGTCCAGCTCAGATTGATGGGCGGTCTCGCAGTGAGAGTGCATTGCACGAGCCTCGACTTCTGCGAGAGGCCGTACTCTGACATTGACCTGATGGGTCTAGGCTCCCAGGCGGCTGGAATCGAGAGAACATTCGCAGATCTCGGTTACATATCTGATAAGGAGTTCAACGCCCTCCACGGAGGACAGCGACTCAAGTTCGAGGACCATGTGAACAACCGCCATGTTGAGGTCTTCCTCGACAAGTTCCGTATGGACCAGACATTGGACTTCAGAGGGAGACTCGATATCCACCCCTACACAATCTCTCTGACAGACCTGTTCGTGACGAAAATCCAGGTCGTGAAGATGGATGAGAAAGACTTCCACGATTTGTTCTCTCTTTTCAGGGATCACAAAATCGGGGTTGATGACAGGGAGGGTGTGATCAATGCGAGGTATATCGCCCAGCTCTGTGCCCACGACTGGGGACTCTACCATACGGCTCTTAGGAATCTCGATCGTATCCCTGGATTTTACGACTTCTTCAAACTCGACAATGCCGAGCGGGAATCGATGAATAGGAGACTGTGGATCCTCAAGCTCATGATCATCGAGGAGCCGAAGGGTCCCATATGGAAGGCTAGGGACAGGCTCGGGGAGCGCCTGCCGTACTACGAAGAAGTTGAACGAGTGGGTGGCGAAGAGTAGTCTCTTTCGCCGAATCTTCCCCAGGCCGGAGCTTGGCCAGCGTCAAACCGCGTTCCATTCACATTTCCTGTATTACTTCTTCTTCCCTGCGAGCTCGTTCAGTGCCTTGAGCAACAGTAGAGCCTCCTCTTTCGTGTTGTAGTGCACGAAGGTCGCCCTCACCATTGTCTTCGCCTTGTACAATGCTGGGACTCTCGAGAAATAGTCCTCCGCTCCAACAGCCAGCCCGTACTTATCCCAGAGCAATCTAGACAGCTCGTGGTCATCATACCCTGCGAGCTTGAATGCGAATGTCGGGTCTCTGCCTGCCTTGATGTTGACGTCCTTGGGACCGTAGAGCGTTAGGCCATCGATATAGCGCATGCCAAGAAGCTTGCCGTACCCGTCAAGAGCTATCCTAGAGAGTTCCCTCTCATAGGCCTCGATCCTAAGCATCGCGGCTCGCAACCTGGATGACCTCTGCGGACCCGGCCTCGGCTCGACCTTCGAGTCTGGGTCCCCGAGCCATATGAGGTAGTCGACGACACCGTCTATGGCCGCGAACATAGCCTGGTCCCTGGTCCCCATCTCCCACTTCTCGGGCCCGTGCTTCGGTGACGCGTCGACCTTGTAGGGATGCAGCTTCTCGATGAGCTCGGGTTTCATGTACATGAAGCTTCCATGCCTCGAGAAGATCTTGTATCCTGAGAAGACAAGCGCATCGCATCCTATCTTCTTCACATCCGTCGGACCATGAGCGATGTGATGAACGGCATCAATGACGAACAGAGCTCCGACCTCCTTCGCGATCTTGCACATCTCGACCAGGTTGGACCGAGTTCCCAGCACATTCGACGCAGCGGCTACTGTGACTATCTTCGTCTTCTTGTCGACTAGCCGCTTGAAATCCTCCATGTCAAGGATGCCTGTCTCCATGTCGAACTTGGCGAATCTCAGCTCATGAATGAGGCCCATGCCGCCAAGCTCAGCCCAGGGATTGATGTTGGCGTAGTGCTCGTATCCAGTCGCGACGATGTTCTCTTCGCCCTTCATATCGCGGCTCAAAGCGTAGCTGAGAGCGAACAACAGGCTTGTGCACGATTCGCCCGAGATAATCGATTCAGGGCCTTCGGCCCTGAGCAGATCGGAAACCGCCTTTCTGCCTTCGAGAATGACCTCCTCTGCGCGTCTGGATTCCGGGTAGTAGTTGCCCACATTGGCGCTCCAGTTCATCCTGGCACGAGATTCGGCCTCGGCGCTCATCTTCGCGACCAGGGTGCCAGCGCCGTTATCCAAGAACGCCCTCTTCCTGCCGGTCGGGTCGGCATCGACAGTCGGGAATTCCCGACGAATCCTCTTCAGAAGCCTGGAATCGATAGACATGTGAGGGTAAATGGCTAGTGGGTTGATAAGAATTGAGTTGCGAACTCCA
>Ga0315268_10003001_pt1 | contig 18748 bp, 17 predicted proteins | sample C1_top_MG_FD_204535 | JGI IMG/M metagenome (GOLD analysis project Ga0315268, IMG submission 204535) | Sediment microbial communities from Yellowstone Lake, YNP, Wyoming, USA - C1_top | ecosystem: Environmental > Aquatic > Freshwater > Lake > Sediment | place: USA: Wyoming | collected 2017-08-01
CGAACAGGTGCGCGCCGGTCTGGGCGTTGTACACGCGCACGCGGTGATTCTGGGAAAGCGGGCCGCCGATGTCCACCACATACATGCGCTCGCCGTTTTTATCCACCGTGACGCTCGCCGGCCGGTCTATTTCCTTTCCGTCCAGCATCTGGCGCAGAAACTTGCCGTCGCGCGTGTAAACCTTGACCACCTTGTCTGTCGCATCGACCACATAAACATTGCCTGCCGCATCCACATCCACGCCCATCGGTTTCGTCAGGCGTGCCTGCGCCTGCTCTTCGCTGTCGCTGCCGATCTTGAAAAAGGTGCCGGACGGCGCATCAAACACCTTGACCACGCGGGCGACCGTGTCGGTTACAAACACGCGACCGCGATGCACCGCGATCGAATACGGCTTGCGAAATACCTCGTTGGCGCGATCCTGATCGCCCAGCAGCAGCGTCTTGAGCTTCTGGTTTTCCGTCACCGGTTCCACGCTGGCGCTGCCATAGATGGGCCAGTCATAATAAAAACGTGGCTCGTCCGGCGGCTGCGGATAAACCAATTGCGGCATTCTTCTCTTGCTTGGCACCACTTCCGCGCACGCCGCCAACCCCAGCGCCACCACGCACAACACCATCAACGTCCAGAAATTGCGCCCCGGAAGACGAGCATTACCTGTCATGTGCAAATCCCTTCAATCTCTACCCCACCTGCAAATCAACCTGTAAATCGTCCGCCATCTTACTCAATTTTCCGCTCATCGTACATTTCCGTCCCAACACGACCGGGAAGCAGAGGGGTGTTTCTCTCTGGCGACAGGTGGCGTGATCGGCTAGAATAATTCATTATATTTCTGCAATTATTTTCAGTAGTCCACAGGATTCAGTAGGATGGGTGAAGCGCAGCGTAACCCATCGTTTCGGCTTTGATGGGTTACGCTGCGCTTCACCCATCCTACAAGCAGTGCATAACTGAAAAGTGTGTTCAGGCGCATAATTTGTTGAACACCGCGACTGCACAATCAACTTCCACGTTATCAACCCTGCTCAAAATTACTGCGAGCATCCGAAGGAAAGCCAGATGAACATTATGAACACGAACGCGCTGCGCAACGGCATCGCGCTGATTTTCGGGCTGGGAATAGCCCTGTTCAACTGCGGCGCATATTCCGCCGCACAGGCTGGGGAGCAGGTAAAAAATACCGGGGATTTCAAACCCGATACGGTTTATCGGAAGTCCTGCTCGGTCTGCCACGGCGACCGTGGCAATGGCAAAGGACGCGCCAGCGTCAATCTGAATCCGCAACCGCGCGACTTCACCCAGGCCTCCACGCTGACGCGCGAGGCGATGATCAATGCGGTCACTTACGGCAGACCGGGTACGGCAATGATGGCCTGGAAAACACGGTACAGCGAGCAGCAGATTGCCGCCATCGTCGACTATATCCGGGGCAGATTCATGCTGGCCGCACTCGATCCGCGCATGGATCTGGGGCGCGGGGTCTACGGGCATTTCTGCCAGACCTGCCACGGAGACCGCGGACAGGGAATCAAGTCTGCCGATCTGGGCGGCGCAGCGCCGCGCGACTTGACCGCGCCGCAGACACAGGCGCATTTGACGCGCGAGCGCATACTCGCTGCGGTCACGCAAGGCCAGCATGGCAGCCCCAATCCGGCCGGCTTTGCAGCCAGACTGTCGCAGGAAAATATCGATGCGGTGGTGGATTACATGCACAAGGTATTGCTGCCCGACCTGGCCGAATCCGGCAAGAGCAGCACGGCCGCGAATGCCCCTGCTGCCGCTGGACAGGCCGACATGAGCCAGCCCATGCCGAAAGGGCTGGCCGGCAACATCGGTCGCGGCGAGAAATTTTTCATGGCCAACTGCGCCACCTGCCACGGCAAGCTGGGCAACGGGGAAGGACCGCGCGCCTACTTCCTGACGCCCAAGCCGCGCAATTTCCATGACGACTACTCGCACACCGCGCTCAATCGCCCCGCGTTGTTTACGATCATCACCAACGGCAAGCCCGGCACCGTGATGCCGGCATGGGGCAAGGTGCTGAATGACCAGGAAATCGCCAACGTGGCAGAATTCGTGTTCAGCACTTTTATCCACCCGAAATCCGGATCCGGAGCGAAAGCCGACAAAAAGTGAAATGGCCGCTGCCGTCTGCGGCGCTGCTGATTGCGCTGCTCATTGCTCCCGATTACGCATGGGCGGACGCGCCCTCCTCCAACGCAACACAGCTGGAGGCCGGACGGAAAATATATAATTTCCGCTGCTATTTCTGCCACGGCTATTCCGGCAACTCCCAGACTGTGGCGGCCAGCTTTCTGACCCCGCCGCCAGTTGATTTCACCCGCGCCGACCCGTCCCGCATGACAGCGGAGCACATCGTAAGCGTATTGCGCAACGGCAAACCCGGCACCGCGATGCAGTCGTTCCGCAGCGTGCTGAACGACGCCGAAATGGAACAGCTGGCCGCGTTTGTGACCGATGAATTTGTGCGCCGCAAAGCCCCCAACACGCGCTACCACACGCCGGAAAACGGCTGGCCCGATCATCAGCGCTATCGGGCCGCATTCCCGTTCGCCACGGGGGAGATTCCCGTCAGCCGCGCATGGGAAAAATTAAGCCAGGAACAGGCGCGCGGCAAACGCCTGTTCCTGTCCAGCTGTGTGATTTGTCATGATCGCGGAGGCGCCCAGGCCGCCTCCGAAAGACACGGCGGAGCGGGCAGCGCCGGCACCGCCGGCACCGTATGGGAAACGCACCCGCTGTCTTACCCGCGCAACAACTACTCCAACAAAACGCCCGCGCCGCCGGTGGACGCCACGACCAGCGCAAGCCCCTATCTGCTGCACGAAATCAAACCGCAGCTCGCCAACATGACGGCGCTTGAACGCCAGGGGGAAAAACTTTTCCAGGGGAATTGCGCGTTCTGCCACGCCGCCGATGGCACCGGCAAGAACTGGATAGGCAGCTTTCTCGAACCCCATCCGCGCAACCTGCGCGATCCCGATTTCATGAAAAACATGACGCGCACACGACTGGCGGCAACGATACGCACAGGCCTGCCGGGCACCTCGATGCCAGCCTGGAAATCCGTGCTGAGCGAACGCGAGATCACCGCAATCGTGGCTTACGTAGCCAAGGCTTTTCATCCGCTGCCGGATTAAGTAGCGTGCGCTAAAACCCATGTAGGTCGGGCTTTAGCCCGAGATGTCGGGCTATACCCGCAAGGGGTAGGCCGTAGCCGTAAGGGGCTGAAGCCCCAACGCATACGCACAATCCCGACCTGCAATTATCTGAAAGGCCGCAGCAGCGTCACGCCGCCGTAGCTGCCTATCCATTTGCCGCCATCCGGAGTGGTCGTCATCGAAAAAACATCGTCGGACAGCAAGCCGTCGGCACGGGTCAGCACCGTGAATTTGCCGTCCTGCCACTGCGCCAGCCCCTTGTTCGTGCCGATCCAGAGCTGGTTGTTCACATCCTTGTGCAGCATGAAGACATGGTTGCCCGGCAAGCCTTCGACGGTGGTGTAGGTGGTCCAGCGCTTGCCGTCAAACCGCGACAGGCCGCCGCCCCAGGTGCCGACCCATATCTGCCCGTCGGCATCTGCCACCAGGGAAATGATGTAGTTGGGGTTGTAGGCCGTGTCGATGTTCTGCAGCCCCATCTCCCGCTTCTGCTGGGCGTGATGCTCGGAAGCCGCACCGGGGCCGTTCTTGAACGCGATCGCATCCTTGACTTTTTCGTAGGGCGCACCGACGCCCTTGTCATGATTCCAGTTGTCCCACTTGCCATTGGTGTAGCGCGCCACGCCGCCTTCGGTCGCGAGCCATATTTCACCGTTCCTGCCTTCGGCCAGACCATACACCCAGTCATTCGGCAATCCGCCGTGCGTGTTTTCCACGGTAAAAAGATCCCATTTGCCCGGGTCATCCAGCGCGCCACCGCGCACACGATTCACGCCCGACCAGGTGGCGATCCAGATGTCGCCGTTTGCAGCCTCGATCACACCGTAGACAAACGGGTCGCCGACGCCTTGCGGGATGTTGTAATTCTTCCAGGTGACGCCGTCATCCTGCAGCAACGACAGCCCGCCGCCATAGGTGCCGACGGCGATGCGCCCTTTCACCTTGCCGACAAAAAACACGCCGGTGGAAAGCAGGCCGTTGCTGGTGTCAAACACCTTGAAGGTATCGTCGCGCGTGTCATAGCGCACCACACCGCCCGAAGTGCCGATCCACATCAATTTGCCATCGGCAAAGATGGATTTCACGTTCTTGTCGCCGACGCGGAAATGCGTGAATTTCTGCGTGGGATCGACCTTCACGCGCCCCTCGTGCACAGGCTGACCGGGCTGCCCGGCCACAGGCGTTGCCGCCGGGGGATTGTTCGCGGAGTTGCTCTTGTTGTTGCAACCGCCTGCCAGCAAAGCGGCCAGCGCGGCAGCGGCCAGCGTCGCAGAATTTATCTTCATTCGCATTTTTTCCTATCAGTCCGCTCTGTTTGCATTGAGTGTGGCGCGTTCATGGCGAGCACATGTGCAACCATTGGTAGGTCGGGCTTGAGCCCGACTTGTCGGGATACCCCGCAGGGGTTCTTGTACCCTTTGGGTAAATCCCGACCTACACGTTTATTGCGCCAACTGTGAGCGCGTCAGTTCGCTATCCTTGTCACGCCGCGTCGCGTTCCAACCCACACGTCGCCATTCGGCGCGATCGCGAGCGCGTAGACATTGCTGTCGAGCAAGCCTTCGCGCAGCCCGAATTTCCGCCAGGTCTTGCCGTCGTAGCGCGTCACGCCCTTGTCGGTGCCGAACCACAGCACGCCATTCGGATCGCGCGCGATCGCAAACACCATGTCGCCCGAGAGTCCATTCCTGCTGTTGAAATTGGTCCATTTCTTGCCGTCGAAACGCGCCGCACCGCCGCCCCATGTGCCCGCCCATATCGCACCATCGGATGCCGCGAGTATGGACAGCACATAGCTGGGATTGTAGCTGAGCGAACCGTCCACCATCGCGCTCAGGTCATGGCGCATGCGCGTGCCCAGGCCGGTGTTCGGGCTGGGCGGCAAGCCGTCCGGATTCGGCGCTCCCAGCCCTTCCTTGTGCGTCCATGACGCCCACGTCTTGCCATCGAACATCGACACGCCGCCTTCGGTGCCAAACCACACGCGCCCCTGCTCATCGGTGGCGATGCCGTACACCCATTCGTTCACCAGCTCCTTGAGGTAGGTCGTGAACTTGCCGGTCTTGATGTCGTAGCGGTTCGCGCCCGCCCAGGTGCCTATCCAAAGATCGCCCTTCTTGTCGTTGGCGAAGGAATACACCCAGTAATCGGCCAGGCCATGCATCGGAAAATAGGTTTTCCATTTGCCGTCTTTGTAGCGCGAAGCGCCGCCGGCATTGGTGCCGAACCACTTGTAGCCCTTGCTGTCGATGCCGACCGCAAAAACATATTCGTTGGCCAGGCCTTCCTTGCGCGTGAAGGTGTGGCGCGGCTTGTTCGTGTTGAGGTCGATTTCGTGCACGCCGGTCGAGGTGCCGACCCACAGCGTGTTGCTCGATTTCTCGACCGTCAACGCGCGCACGAACACATCCGCGCCCACCTCGAAGGATTCGACGACATGTTCGCCTGCGGCATGCGCCGCCGGGGCAAAAAAGAAGAAGACTGCGGCCGCTATCGTCGCGGCGATCCTGATGGCAGCCAAGTTAACGCAATGTCCGTATGTATCTGATCACTTCACGAATCTCGCGATCATTGAGTATCCCGAGGAACGACGGCATCGTGTTGCGGCCCGAGCGTATGACCTCGATCAAGGGCTGATCCGGCTGGGAAAACACATCGAAACCGGAAAGCTTCGGCACGCCCTTCATCTGGCCAAGGCCGTTCTCGCCATGGCAGCTCGCACAGTTTCTCTGATAAAGCTGCTGGCCGTTGCCCGCAGCAAATGCCTGCAGCGGCGACAACGCAAGCAGACAGGCCAGACTCGCGGCGCCAGCTACCAGGCTCGGTTTAAATATATTCATCGTCTATGTTTCCTGTTTTAAGCGTGATCCGCAGATCAAAATTAGGTGTGCCAAATTATATCTCATTGCCGCAAAAAATCGTCCGGGTGCCGCCCAGGTCGTAAAGTGTTCATGCTGTCTGGCTGTAGCCATTTTCAAAGGCGGGATTTCTTGGATTTCTTTTTGCTGGTGGACGACTGCTCCTCCTTGATGCCGCGCAACTCGGCCGCCCTGGCCTCCCATGCATCCGCCTCCTGCAGATCGACTTCCATCCCGTACTTGCCTGTGCGATAAGCGCCCGCCATGGCATCCATCGCCTCGGCATTGTCCACGTCAATCGCGCGTCTGATCCATTTCAGCACCTCGGCGTCGCTGCGCTCCTGCTCCCCCAGGCCCAGCCCGCCACCGACATAGGCGCTCGCCACGATGCCGATCGCCGCGCGATGCCCCTGCTCCGCCGCAAGCAGAAACCACTTGCGCGCCGATGCAAAATCCAGTGTCACACCCGGCTTGCTCTTGTCGTAGGCATCCCAATCCAGATACATCGATCCCAGGCGGAACTGGCCGTCGGCATCCCCCAGTTCGGCAGCCTTGCGGTACCAGACCGCCGCATCGCTGTTGAAGCCTGACCGTTCGAGTATGCCCGCAAGCTCGATCATCGCGCCCGCGTGGCCGCGGTTCGCGGCACGCTCGAATATGCCCTGCGCCTCAATCAGCTCGCCACGGTTGTAAGCGACCAGTGCCGCGTCATAATCCTCCTGCGGCGAGGCATCCAGCCTCCTGAGCATGGCCGCCGAATTAGGCGCCTCCCCGGCTGCAACGGCAGCCAGCGGCAGCCCGCATTGCAGCAGCATCAGACACAGACCAAATTTCCATGCGCGCATCAATTTTCTCCTTTCATTTTCTTCGCACTGCATACCGTGCAATATGCGTTGCTATACATCACGCACATTCGCCAGATCCTCCAGCTTGCGATAAAGACTGGACAGGCCGATGCCCAGATTTTGTGCTGCCAGCCTGCGATCTCCGCCTGCATCCTCGAGCGCGTTGGCGATCAGTTTCGCTTCTGCCTGCCGCAACTGCTCGCGCAAATCGCCCGCTGCAGCAACATATCTGCCCGCCCCTTCGGAGCTGGCGCGCGGGCGCGATATTTCCGGCGGCAGATCAAGCAACGTAATGCGCCCGTCATCGGCCAGAATGCTGATACGGTTGATCACGTTCTCCAGCTGCCTGACGTTGCCCGGCCAGCTGTATGACTGCAGAATGTCGTCAACCTCGGGATCGATTTCCAGCGCCTCCGCCGTACCGGCAACACCGTTGCTGCGCATCAGGTGCCGGATCAGTCCGCCCAGGTCGCCGCGACTCTCGCGCAACGGCGGCATGTGGATGTGGAACATGCTCAAGCGGAAGTAAAGATCCTCGCGAAACGTGCCCGCTTTCACCATGCCTTCCAGGTTGCGGTTGGTGGCGGCGATGATGCGCACATCGACGCTGCGCACCTGCTCGCCGCCGAGCGGCCTGATCTGCTTGTCCTCGATCACATGTAGCAATTTGGTCTGCAGATGCAGCGGGAGTTCCCCTATTTCATCGAGAAAAATGGTGCCGCGATCGGCTTGGGTGAACAAGCCCTTGCGCGCGCGGTCGGCGCCGGTGAAAGCGCCCTTGGTGTGGCCGAAAAATTCGCTCTCGATCAGGCTCTCCGGAATCGCGCTGCAATTCACCGGAATGAACGGAAATCCGGCGCGCGGACTCTGCTCGTGGATGGAGCGCGCGATGACGCCCTTGCCGGTGCCGCTTTCGCCGGTGACCAGCACCGTGCTGTTGGTTACCGCGACCTTGTTCACCAGCCGGTCAACCTGCTGCATCGCCGGTGAATTGAACTGGTACAGCGCGCGCCCGCCTGCAACCAGGCTGCGCAATGCCTTGTTCTCGGCGCGCAAGCCGCTCATCGCCTCGATCTGGGCCAGCCGGTGCAGCAATTCCTCGTTGTGCACCGGCTTGACGATATAGTCCGTGGCGCCGGCGCGCAACGCTTCCACTGCGGTCTCCATCGAGGCGAACGCGGTCACCATGATGAACTGGGTTTCTATGCTGCTGCCCGGCGCCTTGAAACCGCGCACCAGCTCGATCCCGTCGCCGTCCGGCAGACGCACATCGCACAAGGCCACATCCACATCCCCGCGCACCAGTTTTGCGGTCGCTTCCGCGGCGCTGCCGGCCACATCGACCGAATATCCGGCGCGGCGCAACAACGATGAAAGAATCTGCCGCAGCGCGGCTTCGTCGTCTATCACCAATATGTGCATCTGCATCCCCTTGAAACTGCTGCTGCCAAAACATTCCCCTCTAACGGACATGGCGAGTAGCCGCCCCTGATCATGAAACTCGCCATGTCCGCAACCCTCGCTACGCTCTCCCTCACTCCAGCTCTCTCCCGGAGGGAGAGAGGGACAGCGACTCGCTGCGCGAGTTTCACGTTAACCCATGTGCAACTGCCGGGCAGTCTTATCGCCCGTGCCCGTTAAACGATACCATCCTCTGCGACCGGGAGCCGCACTGTCACCGTGGTGCCGACTCCCAGTTCAGATTCTACGCTGATGCTGCCGCCGTCCGACTCTATCATCGACCTGGATACCGCCAGACCTATGCCGCTGCCGCGACCGGGCGGCTTGGTGGTGAAGTACTCATCGAACACGCGCTCCAGCGTGTTTTTGTCCATCCCCGTGCCATTGTCTCTGACAGTCATCACGATGCCATGCTCCGAAGAACTGGTCGATATGACGATCTGCGGTTTTGGCTCGGTGCGCCCCTCCGCAGCATCTGCCGCGTTGATCAGCAAATTCATGATCACCTGCGTGATGTGGTCGCTCACGGCATAGGCTGCGGGCAGCTGCGAGTCGAGATCAAGCACCATATCGATCGGGCTGAAGCGGCGGTCGAAGCTGATGAATTTTACGGTGCTGCGCACCAGCGTGTTCAGATCCAGAAACTCCGGATCGGCCGATTGCGGCATCGAGAATTCGGATATCTGGCGCGTGATATTCATCACGCGCCTGGCCTGCGTCAGAATAATATCGGCCTGGAGATTGTATTGGGCATTGCTGTCACCTTCCTTCCCGCGCTCTTCCGCCATCAACTCGGCCGCGCCTACGATGGCTGACAGCGGATTATTTATTTCGTGCGCAACGACCGAGGCCAGCGACCCGACTGCCGCCATTTTTTCCTTGTGAAACCGCTGCTGGCGTATCAGCTCCATCTGCATCTCATGCTGCCGCAACTCATGCTGCATCTTGTTGACCGCCTCCATCAGCGAACCCAGTTCATCATGGCGCGTCACCGCCAGCGGCTTGCCGCGGTATCCTTCAATAATCGCCAGCGCGCGATCCTGCACCCGCCGGATATCCCAGCCCAGCCTGGTCACGAAAAGCATCATCAAGCCCCCCAGGAAAACGACGCCTATCGCTGCAGTAAACGACCACACCAGCGAAAGCCGGTCAAACGTCTTGCGGTAGCGTTGCAGCAGGGATTGCTTGTGCACCCGCATCAGGATCGTGACCTGATCCAGACCGATGACCAGTTTGTGCAGATTGGCGCGCACATCGGCTATTGTTTCCCGGCTCGGCGGCTTGCCTGTCATATCCCGCATGTTGGCCCGGAACGCGGCCACATCGTCGAGCAACAAGGGATAGGACTGCGCCACCTTGCCCAGACTGTTCAGCACCGCATCGATCTGCACGGCCACGCTGCGCATCGCGCTATCCCGCCCCTTGACCGACTCCATGCCTGCGGAATAATAGTTTTCATTGACGATCAGTATCGCCCGCGTCACCAGCATGTTAAGCCCCAGCTGGCGCTCCTCGTCGGCATGCACCGCTTCGAGTTGCCTGAGATCCGCATAGAGCGCGTTCCGCTCGTTGTTCATCAGAAAACCGGCGGAAATCGTATAGGCCATGAATATGGCCATCACCCACATCCCCTTGGCCCGCAATGACATGCTGTTGAGCAACGTAGCGGGCCGTCCGGGCGGCGTGCTTTCGGCCTGAATTCTCCTGTCCACTTTTCTGTGCGCCTGATCCATCTTAATCCCGTGCGGCAATCCGCATTATTTGGTGCACCGCTGTTGAAATCATAATGCGGCCTGCTGTCACGCTGCCGAGTTGCGCCGCACCGCCAGCAGGCTTGCTATCTCCTTGACCATGCCGGGTTCCGCCCAATCCCGCCCGCCCACGACAACACGGGCTATCGTCCGATCCCGTTGCAGCAGATAGGTGGTTGGAAACACCGGAATGCGCAGTTTACCGCTGGACAGGGCCTGCCCCTGGTCCGACAGCAACGGGAACGTAAGCCCCTCACGCAGACTGAATTCGCGCGCCAGATTCACATCGCTGTCGACCGTGATGCCGATGACCAGCAACTCTTCCGGACGAAATACCCTGCTCAATTTTTCCAGGCTGGGCATCTCATTGCGGCAGGGTTCGCACCAGCTGGCCCAGAAATTTATCACCAGCGGAACACCGGCAGGCGGCGTGAACGAAGGCGCATGCCCATCCAGCGGCGGCAGATCGATCTGCGGAAAAGTATCGCCCTCCGCCAAACCACCGGATGCGCTGCAGGCGGGGAGCAGCATGGTTGCCGCGCCCGCCAGCGCAAGCCGCAACAGCTGTCGCCTCTGCACACTCGCCGGTCCGGTGTTGCGTGAAATCTGAGCCGCCTCCTCCGGAAAAATCACCCGGCTCACGGTTTAGTCTGCGGCATGGGCATGCTCCGCGCCGGGAGAGTATCCGCCCGCCCGGCAAAGGGCTGAGCGGACATAGGCAAACCGGACAAGCCCTGCGCCTGGCTGATATTGGCAACGGCGGTGCGCGCCCATTGATCTTCTGGCGGCACCAGCTTGAGCAGCTTCTGCCACAATTCGATCGCGCTGCGATAGTCCTTGCGCTGGAATGCAGCCGTGCCCGCCAGCGCCAGCGCCTTGATATTGTTGGGATCGGCCTGCAATGCGCGCCGGATTATTTTTTCCGGCTCGCCCTGCATATTGCGGCCGTTGGTCATGCCCATCACATCTGCATATTCGGTCAGCAGCACGGCATTGCCGGGCGCCAGCGCCACTGCGCGCGCATAAGCGGCGCTGGCTTCAGAAAAACGGCGCAGCGTTGTGTAGGACCGACCCAGCATCGCCCAGCCCTCGATATCGTCCGGTTTCTCTTTGAGCCGTTGCGCCAGCCCTTCCACCATCGCATTGATCTGTGCCTGTGTGATTTCCGGCGGCTGATCTGCCGCCTGCTTGTAAGCCGAATCCCCGCCCTGTTTGCCCAGCAGCAGATACAGCGCGAGCGCCAGCAGCGCGGCCATGGTCACGCCCACGGCCACCATCCACCGCCCCGTTGATGGAGCGGTTTTATCCTCGGCCGTCTCAGAATTTTTTAACATAAACTTTTCCAGTTCACTGCAGGAATCTACACCCCAACCACGATCAACAAACAGCCACGTGCTCCGCAACAAGATCGGCCACAAAACCCCAATGGACATCTGGCTTTATGCAGCGAAATCAGTATATCAGATCATCATTATCCGTTGACACGCACGGCTTGCCTGCTGCGCTGCAGTCATCCTGAAAAATGCAATTGAGCCACGGATGAAACCGTGCATCAGGAAGGGCAGGTATTTTACCCAATCGGCATAAATGAAAAATGTGATTCAATCCATTGTTAATCTGTGTCAATCCGTGTTTATCCGTGGCCAAATGAGGTATCCAGTGTCATCCCCCTGGCGGCTCAAGTTTTCACAATTCTAATCTGACTGCTCACAAAACTTCCCTTTCAACCCAAGCGGTTCTTTACTAGAATTGGGACTTCGCTTTCAGCACGGTAGCCAGACATGTCCAGCAAACAAAAAACAGTCATTCAAACCCCGGATGCGCCGGCCGCCATCGGCACCTATTCGCAGGCGGTCCGCGTCGACAGCACGGTGTACCTGTCCGGCCAGATCGGACTCGATCCCGCCACGATGCAGATGGCCGAGGGCATAGAGGCACAGATACAGCGCGTGTTCCAGAACCTGCGCGCGGTGGCCGGCGCTGCCGGCGGCAGCCTGAGCGATGTAGTGAAGCTGAATGTCTACCTCACCGACCTGTCCAACTTCGCCCGGGTCAACGAGATCATGGCCACCTATTTCACCGCACCCTACCCGGCGCGTGCAGCGGTCGGCGTAGCGGCGCTGCCGCGCGGCGCGCTGGTGGAGATGGATGGCGTGATGTATTTGCAAGGTTAACGTGAAACTCGTGCAACGAGTCCTTGCCCCTCTCTCCCGCTCGCGGGAGAGAGCTGGAGAGATAACCAGCCACTTAGCAATCGTATTTAGATTGCTTAGTGGAATGGCTAGTAGCTCCATCAGGGAAACGGTCATGGCGATTCGCCATGACCGTTAGACTGGACACTCACCCCATCAACGTGATTCCCGGCAACATCCCGCAGGCCACGCAGGCAAAGCTGGCGAAACTCGGCATACTCCACCGCTTCGATCTGGTGCTGCACCTGCCGCTGCGCTACGAGGATGAGACCCGCTTGCAGCGTATAGACGAGCTCGCGCCCGGCGTCGATGCGCAGGTCGAGGGCGAGATCATCCACAGCGAAGTCACGTTCCGCCCTCGGCGCAGCCTGGTGTGCCAACTGCAGGACGACAGCGGCGTGCTGCACCTGCGCTTTCTGAACTTCTATCCCAGCCAGCAGAAGCAGCTCGCCGAAGGCAAGCGCATCCGCGCGCTGGGCGAGGCGCGCATGGGCTATTTCGGCATGGAGATGGTGCACCCCAAGTGCCGCGTGGCGGGCGAAAACACGCCGCTCAAACAGGCGCTGACGCCGGTCTATCCGACCACTGCGGGGCTGCCGCAAGCCACCCTGTCCAAACACATCCAGGCCGCGCTGAACGAACTGGAATTGCCCGACACGCTGCCACCGGAACTGCTGACGCGGCTGCAATTGCCGGGCTTTGCCGACAGCGTGCGCCTGCTGCACAATCCGCCGCCAGAAATTGACGAAGCAGCGCTGGCCGAGCGCGCGCATCCCGCCTGGCTGCGCATCAAGTTCGACGAACTGCTGGCGCAGCAGCTGTCGATGCGCTTACATTACCGCAAGCGCCGCAGCCGCGACGCCCCGCGCCTGCCCGCGCGCCAGACTTACCCGCAACAGCTGTTGCAGGCGCTGCCGTTCGCGCTGACCGGCGCGCAGCAGAAAGTGCTGCAGGAAATCAGCCGCGATCTGGCGCAGCCGCACCCGATGCAGCGTTTGCTGCAGGGCGACGTGGGCTCCGGCAAGACCATAGTCGCGGCGCTGGCCGCGCTGCAGGCGATCGAGAACGGCTATCAGGCGGCGCTGATGTCGCCCACCGAAATCCTCGCCGAACAGCATTACCTGAAGCTGCGCGAATGGCTCGCACCGCTGGGCATCACGCCGGTATGGCTGTCCGGCAGCCTGAAGAAAAAGGACAAACAGCTGGCCTGCGAACGCATCGCGCAGGGCGACACGCAGCTTGCCATCGGCACGCACGCGCTGTTCCAGCAGCGGGTTGAATTCAAGAAACTGGGTCTGGTCATCGTCGACGAGCAGCACAAGTTCGGCGTGCAGCAGCGTCTCGCATTACGAAACAAGGGAAAATTGGACGTAGGTCGGGCTTCAGCCCGACATGCAGACCCTGAACTTGTCGAAGCAGTCGGGTTTAAACCCGACCTACAAACAATCGAGCCGCACCAGCTGATGATGAGCGCCACGCCCATCCCGCGCACGCTGGCGATGAGCTATTACGCCGACCTCGACGTGTCGGTGATCGACGAACTCCCGCCGGGACGCACGCCCATCATCACCAAACTGATCAACGAGGCGCGGCGCGATGAAGTGTTCGAGCGCGTCAGGCTCGCCTGCCTTAACGGACAGCAGGCCTACTGGGTGTGCCCGCTGATCGACGAATCGGAAACGCTGCAATTGCAGACCGCGCTGGAAACATATGAATTGCTGACCGAGATATTTCCCGAGCTGAGCATCGGGCTGGTGCACGGCAAGCTCGACAACGCGGAGAAGGTGCGCGTGATGGCGGCGTTCAAGGCCGGAGAAATCCAGCTGCTGGTCGCCACCACGGTGATCGAGGTCGGCGTGGACGTTCCCAACGCCAGCATGATGGTGATCGAGCACGCCGAGCGCATGGGGCTGGCGCAGCTGCACCAGTTGCGCGGGCGCGTCGGGCGCGGCGCGGCCAAGAGCATGTGTATTTTGCTGTTCCAGACACCGCTGTCTGAGCTGGCGCGCGCGCGCCTGAAAATCATTTTTGAAAACACCGACGGCTTTGAAATCGCCCAGCAGGATTTGCAACTGCGCGGCCCGGGCGAACTGCTGGGCGCGCGCCAGAGCGGCGTGCCGATGCTGCGCTTCGCCGACGTGAATGCCGACGCCGCGCTGCTGGACACCGCGCGCATCATCGCCGACGAAATGCTGCGCGACTTTCCCGATGCCGCGCGCGCGCACTTGCAACGCTGGATGACCAACCGCGAAGATTACCTGCATGTCTGACCCGTACTGGAAAACCCTGCCGCAAGACAACGCCGGCTACACGCCCTGGCTGCGCGACCGGGGCTCGCTCACGCTGCGCATCCAGCAACGCTGCGGACACTTCGCGGTGCGCAACATCCGCAGCGGGCTGGCGCGCATCGCGCTGGACGAATCCGCTCTGCTGGGCATCGCCCCGCGCCGGCTCGCCTACTCGCGCGAAGTGTTCCTGCTGGCCGACAACCAGCCGGTGGTGTTCGCACACAGCGCGTGCGCGCCGCAGCACCTGCGCGGCATCTGGTCGGCGGTGCGCGGCCTGGGCAACAAGCCGCTGGGCGCACTGCTGTTCACGCACCCGCTGGTGCAGCGCGAGCCGCTGCACTACAAGGCGCTGCGCAGCACGCATCCGCTGTATCAACGCGCCGCTGCGGTGCTCGACGATCCACCTGGTAAATTATGGGCGCGGCGCTCGCTGTTCCACCTGCACGGCGCGCCGCTGCTGGTGACGGAGGTTTTCTTGCCGGGGATATTGCAGCTGGCTTGTATGGAGTGCGGCGACATGTCGCCGCGTTAAGAAAGCGGCGACATGTACACCCGCAAGGGGTACGCCGTGGTTGTAAGGGGCTGAAGCCCCAACAACACACGCAGGCCGCACTCCAAATTTTTAAGCGAATCGAGACTCGACCGCATGGTAAAGCGCCAGCCTGTCCTTCAGCCCCACTGTTCCGCCATTTATCCGCCGCGTGATCTCGGTGAAATCCTCAAGATCATTGTCGCCGGTGTTGTCATCCGCCAGCTCATTCAATCCGCGCGACGACCAGAACCACGCAGCGCTCAGCGCCGCATTGGCGGGCTGCAGCAACAAATCAGGATTTCCCACCAGATCGAGCTGCAACTCCTTGCCGGCAGCCGCATAATTTGCGCGCCCCGTGACCTGGATGATGCCCCGGCCGCGATAGCGAAACCCGTCCCCGCTCGCGGCATCGCCGTTGCCGAGGCGGCCCGCATAGACAAAGTTGGCGAGCCCCTCGGGATTTTTCACATACGGCAGCGCGCTGCTTTCGGTGGGGAAGCGCCTGGGCCACACCAGCATCAGACGCTTCGCCGTGGAGTAGTTCAGATTTTCGCTGAGCCGGTTGTACTGCGACGATTCATAGCCGGTCTGCGCCAGAAAACTGGATACCCGCGCGACCGTCGTGATCCCGTATTTGAGCAGCGCAGGGTTCAGCGCGTCAGCCCATTTCTGCGGGTCGGGGCATAGCGGCAAAGTTGCGTGAAGAATTTCAGCGGTGACACTGGCATTACTCATTTAAGTCTCCCCATGATTGTGAAACTGCTACGCCATTTTTATTGCTTCTGCACCTGCCCGACAAACAACACCATCTCGAATGCGCGCTTCAATTCCTTGCTGTACCAGTTTGGCATGTCGACCCCACTGCTGAAACCCACATGATCACCGGGCTTGATGTCGGTCATCTTCGGCCCGGCTATCCAGACCCCGCCCTCTGGACTGGTGACCATCAGGTAGGTGTAACCCTCGGTCTGGATGACCTCCTCCACCAGGCCGGAGTATGGCAATTGGGCATTTTTCTGTTCGCGTTGCTGCAACCTGTCCTTGAGCGCCTGCGCTTGCTGCGCGCTGCCCCAGTAGCCGAGGTCGCCCGCCTTGTTATGCTCGGCGTAAATCACGCTGTTCAGGTAGCCATCCCGATTGGTGCCACCGATCACATACAAATGCCCCTGATAATCGATGGTGCTGAAGTTGGCGCGCGGCTGATCCAGCGGCGTGGTGAATTGCCACGGTGACAGTTTTCCATCTTTGCCGACGGCAGTCCGTTCGATGCTGTCCAGATATTCCGCGCCGGAAATTCCGCCCAGCGCGTAAATGAAATTGTCATGGCTCGCCCCGGACTGGCTGTAGCGCCCCTGCTGCATAGGCGCGGCTGCTTGCCATTTCTGCAGCGCGCCCGTGTCGCCGGGACGCGACCATTCGACATTGGTGATGCCCACGCCCTTGGTCTGATCGTGGCCGCCGATCACAAAAAAACGCCCGCCGCTTTTCTTCACCGTGCCCACATAGCGCGGAATGGTCATCAGCTCCGTGTCCATTTTCCACTCGCCCAGACTGCCGTCCGGCTGAAACTCGGCATACTCCACGCTATCGAGCAGCGCGCCGCCAAACCCGCCGAACGCATAGAGGCGCTTGTCGGTGGCGATCAGCTTGCTGCAGCGGCGCGTGAGCACCATCTGGTTTTTCTCCTGCTGCCACGGGCCGAGCGTGCCGTCGGCATGGATGCGCGCGCGTTCTGCACTGCGCAGCAAATTATGGCCGTTAAGATCATTCCCGCCGCCGACCACATACACATAATCGCCGTGCACGACCGCATCGATGAAACCGCGCTCCTCATTCAGCGCAGGCCCCGGCTGCCACGGCCCCAGCGCTCCGTTATTCTGTATCTGCGCAAACTCGGTGGTATTCACAAAGCTGCGCCCGTCGACGCCGCCGATCAGATATATTTTATTTTTGACCACGACCGCCGCAGTCCCCGCGCGCGGCGCGCTGAAAGGCGAGGTCGTTTTCCAGTCGGCTATCCACACCTGTGACGCATAGACCGACGACGACAGCACCAGCAGTACAGCTGCCATCATGCGCGAAAAAATAGACATGCTTGATCCTTGATTGAGATTGACGGGTGCGATCATGCAGGCATTATAGTGCAAGCCCATGCGCGCATCCTGATGCGATAATTTGCAACAGTTGAGACTGATCCGGCAAGATGCTCGCCTGGCTCACGCATGGGGATAGAAATCGCGGCCTGCTCGCAGCACATCACAGGGAGAACAAACAAATGAACAAGCTCTTATTGGCCATCGCCGTATTCGTTTTATCGCTGAACGCATTCGCAGACGAAAGCGGGCTGCTGGATAAAAACGCAGGCATCGTCACCAAATCCAGCAAGTATTCAGTATCGGACACGATGGATCGCGTGGAAGCGGCAGCAAAAGGTGTGGGCGCAAACATCTTTGCGCGTATCGATTATCAACAAATGTCCAAAAAAGTGAATGTGGACATCAGGCCCAACCAGCTGCTCATTTTCGGCCGGGGCGCAGGCGGCCCGTACATCATCAAGGAAGCGCCGCTCGCGGGCATAGACATTCCATTCAAGGCGCTGGTGTGGGAGGACGCGCAAGGCAGAGTCTGGGTGAGCCACACGAATGGAAGTTTCATCGACATGCGCTATGCGGTGAAGGGCGCGGCTTCGTATGTCAAGAATATCGACGAGACCATAGAAAAAATCATGCGCGAAGCGCTCAAATAGCAGGGCTCATCTCCAAGTCATCTGACCGCCTGGTTGCGCGGATTGAATTCCCATCCAAGATGGCGATATTCGCACCCCGTCCGAATTATTAACGCATATACTGACCTGAAAAATCCGGGAACCTCAATGAGTCAATTAGTTATCGAAAATCTGCATTCCACACTATTTTTAATAGTACAGACCGGCGGGTCTGGTGAATAACTGTTAGCTCCCATATCACTATGACCACCACTGAATCTCACTCCGTGCGGAATGGCGTAATCGCCACCGTAGTTGGTGGTATTGCAATGGCAGCACTTGGCGAACTATGGCCTCCAGCTAAGAAGGCAGGGCTCTGGTTATTTGAGCAAGCAGCTTGGCTGGTCGGTCTCTTCACTGACTCCTACTCCATCCAAGGGTGGGCTCTCGCATTGCTCGTCTTGCTGGCGTTGGTCACACTTATTCGTTTCGTAGTCGCTCTCAAAAGGCAACAACCTGCCCCCTTCGCAAGCTACGTCGAAGATCTCCTTTTTGGCACAAAGTGGCGCTGGTCATGGCTATCCGGCGAAATATCGAACCTTTGGTGTTTCTGTCCGCGCTGCGACTCCGAGCTTGTCTATGACGACAGCTCATGTCACAACATCTATTCCAGTGCGCCGAGCAAGACTGACTTCATTTGCGAGCACTGTGGGCATACGACGGTGACAACAATCACGGGCGGCAACAAGAGCTACGCGCTTTCAGCAGTTCAACGCGAAATTCGAAGGAGGGTTCGCACAAATGAATACGCGCAGTCGTGCCAACAAGGGAGTTATTGACTCGGCAATTAAATATTGAACTTATTTGATGAAGTTTTGTCAGATTGCTCATGGAAAAACAAGACGCAAGGACACTCTCGATGCAGGCGCTGG
>Ga0315268_10003002_pt1 | contig 18747 bp, 12 predicted proteins | sample C1_top_MG_FD_204535 | JGI IMG/M metagenome (GOLD analysis project Ga0315268, IMG submission 204535) | Sediment microbial communities from Yellowstone Lake, YNP, Wyoming, USA - C1_top | ecosystem: Environmental > Aquatic > Freshwater > Lake > Sediment | place: USA: Wyoming | collected 2017-08-01
TATATTGATTAGCTTTGTTTGGTGAAGTCGAAATAATTGCGCAGCTCACCCCAACGTCGGGTTTATGGCGTGCTCCCTTTACTCAATACACCCAATAACAACCTTCCTTTTTCAGTCAGCCGATATTGTTGCAAACGACTATTGGGTTTATCGGGCAGTGTGTATTCCAGGGTTTGATCGTTCAGCAATACACGCATAACCTGATTCAGATGACCGGAAATTTCTTTCTGGCCCAACGCACTGGAAATGGCCGATTTGGATAAAGGCTCTTTGGTCAACAAACCCAGTACCCGCTGCTCTAGCGACTCTGGCTGTGACTCTGGCTGTGACTCTGGCTGCGACTCTGGCTGCAAGGCAACGACTTGTCCGCCCTTACGCCAGATCGTCGTCACAAACCCATCCGAGACTGAAAACTTTGGCTCCGGCAGACCCACTTCACGGCAGCGGCGAATCATGTCGCCCGTGCCCGTCCCCATGCGCTCGATGTACTTGGTGAGGTAAAGCGGCTCCGCTAACTGCGGATTGAATGGCACCGAGCCATGGGGGTGGCGCAATTTTTCCAGCGTCAGCGAGGGCGGCAAACCACCGGGGTTCCACACCTCCAGCCGGTCGGCGAACAACATCACCTGCACGCTGCCATTGCTGGTGTAATCGCGATGCGCCACGGCATTGACGATAGCCTCTGCCACCACCTCGCGGGGAATTTCATAGGCCACCGGCACGGCAGCACCAGCTTCGCGCGTGCCCACCCAAAGATTAATTTTGGACATCACAAAATCCACTGCCTGATCCACCAGATCGAACACCGTACCCTTATAAACCTGATAAGAGGGAATTGGCTTGGCCACCTCTATCCCGTGGAAGTGAGCACACTTCACCTCGGAAGAAATCAGAAAGCGTTGCGGCTGACGCCCAAACAAAAGCATCGCGGCATTCGTGGGGTGGCCAGCATCAAGCAAATTGAGATGCGTCAGCAACTCGCCCGGCGTAGCCTCCTCCGGCAGAGGAAAACCCCGTGCCCGACGAGCACGGCGCAAAAAGGTCGCCATGCGCTCATCATCCAAATCAGCCAGCGTAGCATTGCGGCACACTGCGGCATCAAATGGCCCATTGCGAATCAGCTCATGCACTTCCAGATATTGCACCAATGCCGCATACAGCCCGGCAACCAGCTCCGATGTGCTGGCATAGCGGCGGCGGATCAGCTCATTCCCCACGCGCCCGATCAGTGCCTGCATCTTAGGGTGGCGGCTGTGATCGTCCGCACCCTTCACAAAAATCAGGCGGGTTTTGTTGTGCGCAGTGGCATGGGCAAATTCCCGTTCGGTGGGCGAAACACCTTCAGCATCTTCATAGCCATACTCGTTACCAAACAAGCCAACGTAAATATCGCACCCCGCCACCTCATCCAGATAAACCTCATCGGCGCGACGATCCGCCGCTGGCACATCCTCAAACAAAAACGGCTCGAAAAAACGGTGCATCAACGCATCGTTGCGCAGCCAATCGCGCAGCGCGAGACGGTCTGCGGCAAATTCTTTCTGAACGCTGCTGATAAAAATACGCAACGGTTTCATGGTAAACGAATCTTTCCGGTCATGGACATAGCCTCTTTTGCATTATTTGATACCCCATCAAAATCCCCCCCTCGAAAGCTGCCCTTTCACAGCGAATGGTAGCGATTATCCCGCTAAAAACCAAAGTTGCGTAAAGAGTAGTCTGAAATAATGAACAAATGCAACCAAAACACATCAGTCAGTTATCTCGCACGACCACGATGAGGGATAATTGTGGCAGGTTTGTTGAGTTAGCGCACCCAGCTGCGTTGCACCGGTATATGACAAGTACACATCATTTGTAGTCATCGTCAATTTTTCAATAGACTCTGTAAGGATATTGTAAGCCTGTTGTATTGTTATTACACATAGCTTAGAATGCTCTTACGTTAACATTACATGGAATATAGAAATGGCGAAGTCAGCACAATCCGTAGCCGAAGACATTCAAGAATTACTCCGTAAAAATGCCATCGACGTGGTAACAATTCCGTGGCCGGATTTTTACAAATTAACTGAACGTGAACGAATCAAAGACGCATTCATGGCAGAGTTGAGCAATAAGCTGCGCGAGTTTGCGTTGCTCATCAGCTACGGTCAGGCTGTTGTACTCATTGGCAAAGATTTCAAGTTCTCAACTGTGAAGTTTTGATGCGGAAAGTTTTTTGATGTCAGGTTGCAACATATCCCTGGTGAGTAATGCTTATGTTGGGAAAGCATTCAATGCCGTCGTCAATAGCATTGGCCGCGATGACTTGGACGAGATTCTGTTTAACTGGAACGAATCCAAGCTCAATGAAGACGGACACAAGATTATTTGTTATCCCGGCAGGGACGGCAGATTTTCACGTGGGAAGGAAGGCGGAAAGGTCATCATCGGCAAGCGTGAATTTCTGAGCTGGCTACTGAGTGACAGTCCATTTGATGAAAATATTTATGGTGCAAATATCAGGAATGATGCTCAATGGATAGGGCTAATCCAGCGAGCGCGAGAGGCAGCATTCAATATGACTTTCGCCCCTTGCCTTGACTGACAGCGCCTCAATTTAAGGTTAAGGTACAGGGCGGACCCAACGTAATAAATTTTGAGGTGAAACATGACGACTATTACCATACCGACGCTTGATGAATCCATCGAGCGCATGAAACAGGAAATTATTGATGACCTTAAAGCCGGGCGAGTACCAGCGGACTGCCCCTCATTTTCAGCCCTTCACGATTACGTGGACGCCAATTGCTATGGCGGTTTCTGCGAAGAGAATGAGATGCAAGCCTTGATGGATCACTTCGGCGGGCTTGATGAAGATGAAGGTATGCCTGCCGCCCTGATAGATTACCTGAACGAAGCTCAGAATTCGATTGACCGCTGGATTAAAGAAGGCGGCATTCAGCAACATGCCTAGACATCAGTTGATGTCGCCTGTCGCCATTTTGTAGCGGAACCGACATCAACCCCCATGAAAGAACCCACTGGATGGATTTTCGATGGTGCCAATTACAACTCCACGATCAAGCAATCGGTTCTGCTCCTCGCATGAAGTTTCCGGCAGCAGAGCGCAGGAATGGCATGCTGCCAGATTACAGTTATCTGGCCCTTGCCCCTTGCTTTCAATACAGACCGGGTCGCTGGAACACCAACGCGCTTTCTCAAGTGCCCTAGCTACAACAGCCTCAAGATGGCCTGGTTGTCCCATTTGAACAAGGCCACCCATTGACCCCTCCGAGTCTCCCGCAGCTGTGTAGATCAATACGCCAGACATCGGATTCTCGCCATCAGCAGAATAAATCCGTTCTCTAAGAGAAGCTGATCCATAGCCACACTCATACACCAGTTCGTTGATCAGCAGGTGAGCGAATGTGTGGATCAGAACATGTTTCGGCGAAATCAGTTTCGGCTGCTGATGTCTTCGCTCCCGTAGCTCACTCATATGGTGATTAATCAATGAAAATCGGCCTTCATGAGTTACCCCGAATTTTTCAATCCACGCACCAAGTCGGTCTTCCCTGAATTTCAGGAAGATACCCTCTCCTCTAACAATAACCGCCGGAAGCCATCTCTTCTTTTCGAGTGCTAACAGTCCCCATCGCTCTTCCTGCGTGAGGTCGTCTCCAGGGTAGATTCTGGAAAATCCAACGAATGCCCGCGTCTCTCTTAACTTGTGCAACAAGGATACGCGTTCAAATGAGGTGCGGACAAGATCACCATAACTGCCCATCTCTGAACTTCGTATCAACAGATTAGCCTTTGGATAACCCTCCTGAACATCACGACAAAAGACTCGGTATTCTTCCCTTCTGTAGTCAGACTCCGCCAAAGTATCCTGCTGGACTCCGGCTGTTCCTAGATCAGAATCCATACCCTTGCCCTTAAACCAATCCGACAAAGGCCCCAACAACACCGATGGGTCAATTTCCCACTCCGGACAATGGCTTTTTATTGCGGAGCTCACCATATCAAGCGTGAGCTGCTTGTCAGTTGAGACCTTGATTTTCTGCGACAAGAATTGTTGCAATTTCCTGTTCTCCAGAAGAATATCTTTCAGGATGTGCCTGTTGGCAGCTTCTGCCAAAACTGCCGCATCCACGGTTGACTCCGGGTAATACTTCTTCAGAGCGTTCCGAGCCGACTTCGCTGAAACCATGCCATTGTCTGCATCCTGTGCGCTGAGCAACAAGCTGGATTTCAGCAAATGGTCATCAAGGATATCCAGTATTTCCTGATCAAGATTCTTGTCATCAATGTTCGGGATGTAAATCGAGCTGACGACCTGAGGGAAGTAGAGATTCGACGCACCACGGAGCAGAGGATATATTTCCTGACCACAACCTGGCAGTGGATTCGGGCCGTTCTTGCCTATTCCCAATGCAGGGTTGTGCCCCTCGCATCTGACCCCAATTTTCCCGAAGGCGGTCTGTGATTCGCTTAATCCATCGCCTTGAAATGCACCGGCGAGTGTGCGTTTCTCGACAACTTTAATTCCTCCATTCTCCAACCTTTCCTCCGCAGCCACTTCCACGCCAGTAAGCGAAGCACTGCCGGTACTTCTCATGCGAAGCCAGCGCAGGTTGCCCTCCGGTTCCCACAATGGATCCGGTTGCTTGAACAACCACTCCAGCCATGGAAAATCTTGCAGATGACCCTTTTTACATGCGCCTACGAAGCGAACCTGAACAGTTTTTCTCGGTGGATGCTCTGACCCACTTCCACCCCCAGATCCGATTGGCCCTCTACAGGTTGGAGGTGTGCTGTCCTGATAGCGCGCGAGATGCATTCGCCCACATCGAGGACAAACATGCCAAAGAGGAAATCTGAGAAACGGCAACTTCATATTAAGGTTGGACTGAGTTGCATCCTGCCCCCATTCTGGCTGACGAAAGTCTGGGGGCTGTACAAAGTAGTCTACGCCCAGCCGACTGGAAAGGCGTTTTTCATCATCGATTATGAACTCCCGGTGCTCTGGCTCACCTTCCTTGAATGGCCAAGCATCCAAGCCGGCGTGAACGAGAGACACGGGTCCGGGAAAGTCCACCAACGCACCGATGCCAAAAGGTGAAATTGCTTGCGACCTTCTAACTGGGCGGCTCATATCTGATCATCCTGCAGCTGATTGAAGAAACGGGTTATCTCTGCTTCACAGGAAGCATCGACATTTCGCAGGGACGACATGGTCGGCCAGCTATGACCATCCCAGTTTGGCGGTACTGTACTACCCGCAGGGTGCAGCAAAGGCGGATCCTGAGGTGCGGCTCCAAAACCACCATACTCGCTCGGTTGCCATTTTTGCCACTGGTCAAGGCGGAGCTGAAGTTTATCCATTACTGAATCATGTTCTTCCGGAGCAACAACTCCAACGCGTTCCTCTATCATTTCATCGACCAAATCTCGTAACGAGGAACTTTTTCCAAGCGGAAAAGGATCCGGACTGCTTGATTCAGCATCCAATATCCCAAACTGCCTCACAGCTGAGACAATAATGCCATGAAGGGAACGCTCTACCGCCGGTGCGCTGAATGGGGTGACACTGGTTGGTTCAACCTGTGCGTATAGCCGCTGATGGTAAGGTCTGAATCGTTCAAAATGACTACGATCTCGGGGTTTGCTCTGTCCATAGAGCACTGCCACCAAACCAGGCTTTTCAGGATCACGCCCGACGCGGCTGGAAACTTGAATGTACTGGGAAGTTGTTTTGGGTTGTCCAACAATTGCCATGAGAGCCAAACGACTAACGTCAACGCCTACCTCGATAATGTTCGATGCCAAGCAAGCATCGACTACATCATTATCATCAGCTGCACTTTTGTTATTGCCCGTTTGAGCGCGAAGAGTCCTCTCTAGTCGCTCCAGTTCTTTGGGTACTTGGTCGCTACGAATACGACTGGTCAGTTCAGAAACGTTGAACAGCTTCCTGATTTTTTCATACTTGATACCTTGCCTGTCAAGAATGACCCGGAGGTAGTCTCGTGCATCCGCAACAAACAATGACGCCGCACCCCCAAGTTCCCGCAAGGAATTGAAGAAGCAGAGGAGAGTCCACCATGGATCCCTGCCCGCCTCATCGGTATTCATAATGGCGGCGTGCTGCATGAGACATGCATAGACGCGAGCCTGCGTGGTTTGGAAAGATCCATGCGCAGATGCAAGAATACCCACGTAGAGGCGTCCCGGCTTCGGCGTCCCGTCATCGTTGCGAGCGTCTCGGGCAAAGAAGGAATCCCCCGCTTCAAGCCCGGAAGGTGGGAACAGGAACACATCATCCCGCGCATACAAATGCGATATCTGTTCTCTTGCACGGCTGATCGTTGCAGTTGACGCGATGATTTTTGGTTTGATATTTCCATACCCATCCTTCCGACAGAGACGCTCAATGACCGTCTCATACGCGCCAACCATTGATCCCAATGGCCCGGAAATCAAGTGAAGCTCATCCTGGATGATAAGACTGGGCGGGAGTCCTTCATGCTTGCCGTTGCTTCCAATTCCAAATAGCCTCCGCACCCCTGGTTTCCAAGCAAGCATCGCGAACTTGTCAACGGTGCCGATTACTAGGCTGGGCGGATCTTCAATAAGGTCTTCATCTATGATCACAATCGGTAGTGGCGGACGAGGTCTTTGCATCGAGGAAGCGGTCCCAAAATCGCAGGCACTATCGTTGCATCGAAACACTACTGTCGGAGGAGCGCCATTTGTCTTGGTGTATTTGCTGTAGCCAAGGACACTCGGAATTCCTGATTCTTTCGCGTGAACACCCCGCCCTCTCGCCCCACCACGTTGACGATGCCCACCCTCGGTAGATGAGGGGCCAAACTTGGCCCCGCACCATGGACACTTGAGCAAAATGAATGGATTTTCGCTCTCCGGATCTTTCTGAAGACTTTGCAAAGCGTGAAGCGCTTCTTCACGCTTATTTGGGGATGAGCTCCCACCCACCCACAGACCAATACGAAACGGTTTTTCTCCAAGCTTGGGTGTCTTGTTTCGAATCTGCTCCATTGCACAGAACAAAATCGCCGCTCTCTGAAACTGCTGTGCTGTCAGCAGCCGCAACGTATACCGCATCAGCACATCTGCACCGCCAGAATTCCTGCCTGAGAGTCGATTGAACAGGATCGTGAATGCGGTGAGTCCCAAATAGGCTTCAGTCTTGCCACCACCTGTCGGGAACCAGATCAGATCAACGATTTCCCGATCTGCGCCATCTGGCTCGGCAATTCCGCGTAATGACATCAAGAGAAAAGCAATCTGAAAGGCACGCCAGTAACCACGCCCTTGCGGATCGGGAATGGAAGGATCTGGATTCGAAATCGCAGGTGACCAGACTATACTGATTCCGTCACTGCCAAGACCTGGTTCACGCACATCCCTGGTTGCCCTGAGTTGGGCAATCAACATTGCTCGATTAGCTAATACAAACGCTTCTTTGGCTGCGCACGCAACAGTGGAACTTTCCTGAAGAAACCTCACACCATCCTCAATGCGTTCCAGGCATTCTTCGCAACGCTTGATGAGTCCTTCTGCAGTTTCTGTCATGTCCCCAGAAATGCTGGGCACACCCTTACGTTCCTTTTTCAGCTCATTGATCCAGCTCTTGTAGGCCCGAACAAGCGCGTCAATCTCAGCGGATCCATCGTCCTCTGGATCCAATCCAGCAAGCTTTCGCATGCTGACCTTGATTGGCTGCTTGCTGCCATCCTCATTCTGGACGAACAAATCAGCACTCGTTGTCGGTGTTTCAAAGGCAGGCATCACGTCAGTCCATACTTCAGAAACTGTGCTTGGTGATTGTCCTGCCCAATCTGCCGCACAACCATGGCCAATCGCAAACGTCTGGTGTTGCCGGTAAATCAGTCGATTGATCTGTTCATCCGACATGGGATCCATCACACCCAGTTTACTGACCTCGGTTTCAGGGTAGGGTTGAATCCAGGACGATCCGGTTTGACCTTTGACGCGAATCCCAGCCTGAAACAAGCATTGCTCGTCAAGATTGCCTGCACCAAGCTCTTTTCTATTAACAAGAGATACGGTTATCAGCCTCTGTGTTGATGTCAGGCGAGAATAGCCGCCTCGTGAAACCACCACTATCTCCAGCCCTTGGCCTACGCCTTCGAGCTTTTTTATGATTGCTTCTCTGGATTCAAGAAGCTCTGCTGAAGAAATTTCGATGCATGGATATTTTTTAGCGTCGTCCAGCAAGGGAACCCTGAGCCACACGGACTGGGGAGAGGCACTTCCCTCAACATTGACCTTTACTTGTTTGTACGTGCCCGCCGGAATTTCCTGAAGATCATCATTGCCAAGACGACCAACACTTACAATCTCCACCCGCAACCCATTGTCCTCGACCAAAAAGTCAGCGAGAAAGCTCAAGCCAATCGCCGAGGGCTTGAAAGCGTTAGCCAAGGTAACCGCATAGTCCTCCGACTCGTCCATCGCAGCGGGTGTTTTCGAGGCCTTTCGTTCCGCGTGCCTTTCAACCTTTTCGTCCACGTTCTGATTCTCGCCCGGATCAATATCCAAGCTCCCCTGCTGCTGCTCATCCTCTGTGCCAGCTCGTAGCTGCTCGCTTTCCCCTATAACCTCGACTGGAAAGAGAACTCCAGCGCCATATCGCTTGGTAGGAGAATCCGGCCGTAACACCTCCTCACCGTTAGCCTGTTTTTTTGGCTTATAGTGTTCCTCTCGCGTAAATCTTTTTGGCTCTCCGCCCGAACGGATGTCGTTTTCTTGGCCGAAAGGATCCGGCCCTACAATTTCGGCGCGCAATCGCGAAGCAAGCCACTTGCGATTTGAGAGATTGGTTGCAAGTTTTTCTGAGAGTGACATGATCTATTTCCTTGATGACATTTCAAGACCAGCATCCAGAATTCGGTCATAACTGGCACGACAGCTTTCATGCATCAGCATGAATAGCCGGATTCTGGCTCTCGACATACCGACGTAGAGAAGCGCACGAGACCTCTCGTCGTTAAGGCTGTCGATGTCAGTGATGATCACCGCCGGTGCTTCTAGCCCCTTGAAAGCATGAATGCTGGCAAAAGGAATCGTCTGGCCGTCCTGCACTTGACGTATCGGTGCGAGACGGACGCCGACGGAGCCCGCTGAAGCGCTTCCAGCGCAGGAACTTTCGTCACTCCGCATGGATAGAATCATTATCTCTCCGGCCTTGAATGTTTCTTTCAAACTGCTGATCGCATCTGCAAGATGCTTCTCTTGATCAGCTGCCGATGAGTAGAACAAAGGATCAACATCAGATCCCTCATTATCGTGAAGCACCCTCTTGTAACCTGGTGCAAGTCCGCTTGTTATCGCAAGGGTCTGCGCAATTGGTTCAGCATTCCTGCAATTGATGCGCAGCGAGGTTTTGACGTGACTGGGAGCACGATCCGATAGCCCCTCAAGCGCCTTCTGAACTCCCGCATCACCTTCCGAAACATAGATTGCCTGACGCTCAAAATCACCGAAAAATACCCATTTTCCACCGGCAATACCGCCCTTAAGCAGGAGGTCAAAAACATCGAGGTACTCCTCCTCCAAAAGGTCTTGCGCCTCATCAATAACAAGCATGTCATAGGAATACCATGGGCGAGCATCGTCCAGCAACCGATCTAATGCTCGTACCGGCAAGTCTTTTCTCCAATATGAATTACCCAACCTATTGGCGGGTTTTTCATTGGCAATCTCCAACAGTAGACTGTGGAATGTTCGACACTGGAACAACTTAGGATTATCCGAATAGCCAGTGGTCTGCGCTTGCAGCCAATCTCCGAGCAAGTTGTTGTAGCAGAGAAACAAGACACTGTTTCCATCCGCAATTGCTCGTTTCGTCGCCTCCATGGCAAGAAATGTTTTTCCTGTGCCAGCAGGCCCTTTGAAGACCACTCTGTCGTTTTCCTCCAGCAGATCGAGAGCATCGAACTGTTCCTCGGTAAACTTGCAGATCATCTGTTCCATGAGTTCCAGATCACTTCGAGGTGAAACGGTGTATTCGAAATTATCCCGAAGAAGGGCAACCATTTTTCGAACCTGGCCTTCATCCGGGCGGCTCTCAGTCTCGTTGTACCAGGAGTGCCGCCCTACGCAGCTCTCAACATGCTCGTGCGCGCGTTGAAGAATATTGCTGACGTTCACCGAGATCGGACGCCTTACAAATAGTCTTCTATTTATGTACTGCCATGGATGCCATTCCGGGGACTGCTCATCAAAATCCACGCGGGTAAAAATCGCCGCCGAGAAGAAGAGAAGCTTTGAGAGTGTGCAGTCTTTACTTACGAGATAGGCACGCAGCGAATGCATTGCCTTGGATGCTTGCTTGAACGGACCTTCGATAGAAGTCTCATAGGGATAAATCCATTTCCCATCCTGACGAGCTACATCGCAACCTTTTACCTCGATGCATAGAACACCCAGCCTTGGCACAAGCACCACCATATCAAGTTCACCTTCGATCTTGGACTGATGTTTCTTCAGGTCGAGTGAATGCAGCACAACCCAACCCGCAGTATCGGGATCATCCCTTAGCTTGTTGAAGAGATCCTTTTCTCCCAAAGGAGTTTTGGCCGCGCAAGCAGGCGGAATCATCCGAGCCATTTGTTACCTTTCAAGTCATCCACCTGACCAAGACGCGATGGAGGAACATGGGCAGGATTGCGATCCACTGATGAAACCCGAAGGATCAGAAGCTCGGCACCAGTAACACCCTCAACGTGAATCCGCTCACCGTCATTCAACTGACCATTTCTGCTTTCAATTCTATTGAACAGTACCTTGAACAGATCTTGCCTAATCAGGTTGCCTGCCTTGTGCCTGACACCCCTCAACTCTTGAAGACTTTTCCAGCGACTATCGGCATAGCGGATCAATTCTCCATCCACTTTCTTTATTTTTCCCTTGTCCGCAAGCAAATTTATAAGCTCCTTGAACACGCGTTCATTGCCTGGTCCAAGCACGTCTGGGCCAATCCATTGACGAATGCTGGCAGCATTGGTTTGTGCGTCTCTCTCACGGAGTGCCTGTGCTACTTGTTCATTGCTGTGCGTAACCAGCAGTGCTTCGAGCGCCTCCTTCCAGTCAGTCGCGATCTCAAACAGGCTTTCATTATCTTCGCTACTCATGATACGGTCAGTTGCTTCATCAAGCAGAAACCCAGAATCGCCTGACCTGAGAACTATCAGATCCCCCTCACAGACATTCTCGACACGAACTAGGCATAGGTCAGCTTCGTCGGTCACTTCACCATCTGCTGGTAGCGTTAGAATGCGCCCATTTGCTGGCAGAAAGGTGCCTGTACCATCACAGAATAGCATGTAGTTGGCAGGAACAAGATTGTGCGAACTGTTTCTTTCAGCACCGTGAAGGCCTTGCCAGAAAGCTTCATTCACCCATGTGTCGACTGCCGACATTGATGAGTCACCCGAAATTACATTTACCTCACTCTCAATATCAGTCTTCTGCAATCGCCCCGCAAAAATTCCATCCACTGGGAGCATCAATCTTTTGGGTATTTGAAATCTTTCCCCTTTGTAGAGCAACACTTCAAGCTTGGCGGCACACCCGGAGAACAGCAGGTCCGACAATAGCTCGGGCGGTGCATTGCAACAAGCGCAGGGTAGGATCACCGTTCCAAACACATTGGCCCTCATGTGTCTTCGCGACCCAATCAGCATGAGCCGATCACTCAACGCAGACAATTGGGCATATCTTTCTGAAGGCCATCCTGGCGGCCTCCCTGCAGACAACGCACAAAAAATACCAATCTTCCCGCCATCCTTCTCGATGCTTTCGTCAAGAACGTGGAGGAATAACTCACGCTTTGGGTTTCGTCCAACACTAACGATATCCGTTACGTACTTTTTCAATGTCTCAATAAGCTGAGTGGCGTCTGGCAGGCCAAGTGACGACTGCTCAAGCTCATTCATCTGAAGCTGCAATCTCAGGGCTGAATCACCAAATGGGAGAAGGGTAAACAGGATTGACGATCTGAGCACCCATAATCGAAGTGAGACTTCCGCTTGGACAGGATCGGAACGATCAAGCATCTGGAACAATCGTGACGATATCTGCATGACCTGAGCTGCTGGAGAAAAATCGATCTCGTGTCTTTTCAAACAGGAAAGCCCGGCATTTTCGAAAGCTCGGTTAGTTCTTGAGAACACACTGTTAGCAGCTGTCATTATTCGTCAACCCAATAAGCTGCAAGTTCGACACCGGGCGTAAGTGTACCTGGCATGGCGCTTTTCAAGTCGGCGTTTTGGCAATCACTTGAAATGCTTTTGAGTTGCATTACTTCGTCATGGATTCCCTCTTGGTATTCTGATCGATCAAGAATCACAAGCATATTGGAACCTGCAGTCAGATGCTCATGCACCATGAAAGCTTTGGCACCGTCGAGGATGACAATAGGGAAATTGCCCGAGATAACCCCCTTGGGATGATCAATTCGCAGCTTCGCATGACTCTGGATTTTGTTTCTCTCTAAACAGAGAAGGTCAGACATGGCGATCGGATTTTGCCCCTCAATCGAAAGTGAAAGCCCGGCGATTGCACTTTCGAATGTGGCCACGTTGGTAACGAGTAGCCCTTCGGCTCCATCGGCCCATATCCATTTTGGGTTCAGGTTTTCGACCAGATAGCTCAGTGACTGCGCTGCCGCATCGAAAGACGCTGACCTTGGGGCGGTAGCTGGTTTCTCTTCTGTGAAGAGGTAGTCATCGAAGTAGTTTCGAGAAATCTCACGACGTGTTCCAACCTCGGCTTTTTTGGGTGCCTTGGTTACATCAACGACGATAAATTCTGACCCATCGTAATCCTTGAAGCCAATAATTTTTCCGCTATAACGTTTCGAACCAATCTTTGATATCCAAAACACACTGCGGCCTAGTGGCAACTTTTTGAACGTTGACCAAGACAGTGCATCCACAAAGTTGCCAGCACCAGAAATGAGACAACCAAGGCTGGCAAATGCAGCTGCGAGTTCTCGGGTTGGGAGGACAGCAAACACAATAAGCCTCTTGCCTGCCAACCTGTTTGATCGACACCATGCACCCAGCCATATCAGTGATGCTGCCCAATCTGGCAATGATGACTTTTCGCATCCGTCGAGAATAGAGATGCTTTTACTTAAATCGGCGGGTAGCAAATTCATTAATTCCCAGCAAAGTCGAGTGAAATCATTTTTTAATCAATAAAGCTTCAAGTTAGTTGCGCCTGAAACCTTCCTGCTCCAGTCGACTGAGAACCTTCATCAGGACAGCAGCTTGCTTATCCGACGGTATCCATTTTCCTTGAGTGGCAAGGCGCACCAAGTCTGCTTCTTTTCCCTCCAACTGGGAATATCGATTGGACCAATCACTCAATTTCTTCCAAGTACCAGTTTGACCCAAATTGAATACTTCCACGACTGCATTAATGACAGCGTCCTCTACTGCCTGCTTGGCTGCATTGTCATGCACACGTTGTATTGCACTCTTGGATAGTAATTCAGCGTGCAATGCAGGTGAAAGCGGAATCGATATTCCTAATACCTTATTCCAGCAGTCTTCCTTTTTGCACCATTCGCCTACGTTCATATTTGAGACTGGAGGAACTGTTATTGCTGCAGATACAGCTTTCGCAATTTCTTCAAGCTGCTGAGAAAGAGCTGTGGATATACCCTGCCTTGCCCAAACAGAATTCAGATTTAATGCGTATCCAATAGCTTGTTCGTCAATCATCGACACCAGCTTTGCAATGGTATAGGTGACGATCTGCGCCCTGAAGTCACCTCCATACCATGACTTCTTGGCTTCCGTCACCAAGCATTCTACAAATCTGAACAAAATTGCTTTGGCAACAACTTCTTTGAAAAAGACTTCATTGTCAAACTTCGCGCCATCGGCTCCGTATTCCTTTCCAACATATTCGGCAAAGTTCAAAAAATTTTTCTGAGCAGCACGACTTACAATATGCGGAAGCTTTCGCCATGAGTTCTCGAACTTGGCCAAATCTGTCTTGCTCATTAGTTGAGAGCGTGGGTGTTCCAGCAGGAAATCCTTCTTTTCCTTGATCGTCATTCTTGCTTGTGCATTGACGTACTGTCCCCTTGCTCGCTCATAAAACCAGAAAGTATTGAATGTGGCTCCAGTTACTCTAGGCGCCGGAATGCTCCTTGAGTTCCTTTCCATCGCACGGTGAAATGGATGATTTGAGAAGAAATCGGCATCACTGACCTTGTTTTGTGAATTAGAGTATCGTGCGACCTTCTGGATCATCTCATCCAGCATTTCCGTATCCTTGGCTCTTACAACAGACAGCTTCATGGGTACATGAATTTCACCGAGATCAGCGTTATCCTTGCTTTTAGCAATATGCAATGAAGCGGTTGTCTGACCGCCATTTACGATTTGCAGATATTTGGCAGACATAAGCCTTGGCCCATCTGTAGTATCTGCGACGATAGCAGATGTGGCAGTCGCAGAAATCCCGTTGTTATAAACAAAAAATCTGTTCGGCTCAGCCCTGATCGTTGCCTGAATACCTTTGTTGATTTTCACTGTGGTACTCAAAAATGAGCGGACGTTTCCCTCAAGTAATCGGCTTCCATAGCGATCATAAAGTTCGGCCAGTGCATCGCCTTGGATTACGCACAGATAGCCATCATAGTCTTCTGTCTGGCTTGCTCGTAGACACGGGAACCCACCATCTGCAAACTCAGTAAAATCAATTTCGAGTTCTTCAGTCCCGAGAATCGAGGCTGACACTGCCTTGAGCCGACCAACGTCCCAAATATGGCGTTCGATTGGAACGCCGTCCAGTTCGTCAATCGGCAAGTCCTTGACTCGATCACTAAGAACGGAATCAGTTATCAGATAGAACCGGTATCGACTGACTGATCGGCTTCCATCTTCCCTCACACAATGCCGCTGCTCAATCGTGCCAGAGAGCTCCTTGGTTTGAATGGATTCACTAAGAGAAGAACTCCAGATTTTTCCTGATGAAGACTCCTCCACGAACGCTTTCAATTGTGCAAATACAGCATCAGCGCGCGTTCTAGTAATGGTCTCAATCTCTTCACTTCCGCTGAAATCCGCGATCAACAGGCGAATGGAATCATCAACCTCATCTAGTTCGTAACCGTCCACGCGGAGTTTCTTTGATCGACTCCCTGTCCCTGTACCATGACAGGGAATGAAATCCTGAAACTCTTCGGCGTCAGACAACCTCGCACCAACCTCGCTGACAAAAGCAAAATCCAGTTCTTCAGTGCCACAACCTTCTGGTGCACGCTCACGAACAGCATCCAGCAACCCCTGGCGAAACGACTCCAAGTCAGATGCGTCCGCTGCCTCACGAAGTTCCTTTATAAGATCCATTGCATTGTTCTCCCTGTCGTCTTTTTGGTTGCTGCAAGCTGACGTTCAACTTATCCATGTATGGGCTGGGCTAAATTTTTCTTGGCTCGAAATGCTCAGCACCCATTCATCCTGTTTCGACATTTTATCCATATCTCACACAGCACCTACGGTTTCTCCGTTGCCGTTCATTGGGCTTATTTTCCATCAGGCGGCCACCAGCTTTTTCAGGCGTCGCTGCAAAATTCCGGATACTCTGCCAAGCACAGCGTCAGCATTGTGTTTGATTTCACATTCCCATACTACAAGGGGAAGCCAGCCTGTTTTCTTGAGATGAGAAAGGTTATTTTTATCCCGCATGACATTCTCCTCAAACTTCGGCCCCCAGAAATCCAAACGGGATTTCGGCGTGTAAGCATATTTGCACCCCTGATGCCGATGCCAGAAACAGCCATGAACAAAGATTACTGCCCTGTATTTGGGGAGAACAATATCTGGTCTCCCTGGAAGGGCTTTATTCGAAATTCTGAATCGGTACCCCATGCGATGCAGCATCGAGCGGACAGCAAGCTCGGGCTTTGTATTTGCTCCTCGGATGCGGGACATATTCCAGCTACGTTTTTCCGAGGTCAGCGTATCCATGCTAAATCTTCAGCCGCTTTAAAATATCATGGACTATTGCAGCCACCTGCATGGACAACAGCGGGGGCACGGCATTACCAACCTGATGATACTGCGATGTCCTACCACCTTCGAATTTGTAGCTGTCTGGAAATGTTTGCAGCCGTGCCGCCTCCCTGACTGTCAGGCTGCGACATTGGGACGGATCATAATGAATGAAATAATGCCCATCCTTGGAAATATGGGAAGTGATTGTAGTGGAAGGTCGCCCCCCGACCTGCACCCTGAAACGATCTGAAAAATGACTATTCTGCACACCCTCCTGCACATTCTGGTGTGCAGGAAGAAGCGCCGTCGGAAAATCACTCAGATGAACAGATTTTCCATTGGCTGCCGCGTAGGCAGACACAAAAAGGTAGCGATGCAGATCGCTCCGCATGTGGCCTCTGCCTGCATGGTTAGTCACTACCCCGTCACAACCATGCCGATACCAGCCCGGATATATCTTTGGGCTGCCGGTATAACTCATGGTCTCTGCTCCTGCCATTAACTCGCGTTTCTGTATGGACACCAAGGCTTTGTCAATTTCTTCGACTGTTTGCGACAGACCATTGCTTCGCCCCTTGCGATACCAGGCCTCTGAGGCTATCGAATCAAGAATTTCACGCCAGAGTTCAAGTGTGTCAGGCTCTTTGGATACAGTGCTGCGTATCTTCGGAAGATCACCGATAGCTTGAGCAACAGTGGTCGCTTCTGATTCTTGAAGCGTTTCAGGTGTGATATGAATATCCTCCCGAATGCCCAGAATAAGCATACGGTGCCGCGCCTGCGGGATGCCATATTTTTCGGCTCTCACCAGAAAGTCTTCCGGCTCACATTTCTCAGGAGGTTTGTTATCCACCAGCGAAAACAGCCGGTAGCCAAGGCCGGAACTCCGGCCATTGACTGCCATGTCAGGCTTTTGCAGATCGCTCAATATACTTTTGATGATTTTTTTGCCGGAATGCTGCGCGGAAAGTATTCCCTTCACATTTTCCATCACGAACACTGGTGGCCGGTGATCCGCGATGATCCGCAGATATTCCCTGTAAAGGAAATGGCGCACGTCGTCCTCAAAATCAGGATTAGTGCTCCGCATACGCGCGCGTCCGACAAGTGAATAAGCCTGGCAGGGTGGCCCACCGACCAGCACCCATTTTTCACTGCCATTCAGTCTCTGACTGATGAGGCTTTTCACCTCATGCGCTGGGGTCTTGCCGAGTTCGATGCACTGCGCCTCTTCAGCCGCTGCCTTGGCTTGCTGAGGATAAAAATTAAATAACTCCGCCTTGGTAATCTCCCCCTTGGCATAAGACCAGTATTCCGGCGGAATTTTTTCGGGATCAAACTGACGGTAGAAACTACGCAGCAGCAATGTGCTGTGCGCGGTCGGGTCTTTTTCAATCGAAAGAGCGAGCTTGAATGAAGGCTTTCCTGCACCATGACCAAAGGCAGCAAAGCCCTCACCCAATCCTCCTGGGCCTGCGAAAACGTCAATTACTTTATATGTTGCCTGCTCAGCCATTATTTATTCCACATAAGCAGCTAACTGAATTTGGTGGCATCGGGTAAATCAAGATGATGTCGTGGATCGGGTTGCCAAAATTCTCAAACTCGGTCAATTCAAACTTGACGCCAAGCTCTTTGAAGATGCGGTCGATGAGTTCTTTGGTATTCATGCGATTTTCTAGGCTCGTGGTGATTTATTTTGATTGGCCTTGGCAGTAGCCATGCTTTCCCTCTGGCGATACTTATTGCTGTGGAAGTGCAGTAATGTACTGTAATGTCCGGCATAATCCTAATGCTTTATTCTACCTTACCCGAGGAGCGAACAGATGGCACGGCACTACACAAACAAGGATTTTTTCCGGCAGATGCCGAATGCGTTGCTTGCCCGGTATTTTCATGCACGCGGGCTGTTCAATGAACTGGACTTCGCCTCAATGAAGGAAGGCAAGCCGGATGAGCTATTTGCAGCGTGGCTTGATCTGGCGGAAGGTCAGCGTAATACGATGGATGCAGAATTTCGAGGCATCTTTGATATGAGCTGCGAGAAAGGCTTCCGGGCAATTATTGACGAGGCTGAATTTCAGATGGATGAGGATGAGTTCACCGCTTGGGTAGAAAAGTTATCGGCGATACCTGGCCACTTTGAACGGGCGATGTTGGTTTATCTGGATCACAACGCTTGCTGGAAAGGGGCAACCCGCTTCTATCATGCGGATACGCTGTCTTATTGGCGCAAGCGCAAGAATCTGCCGCATCAAGCGCCTGCGGTGGATGATGCCAGCATCCAACAGCTCGCCGGAATGATCCGTACTTACTTCCACCACACTGAAGGACGTGGCAACAATTGTGTAGTAGAGCCTTTTCGTCGTGGCGAACTGGAATATTTTTTCGCTTACCCCGAAGACTATTCGCAGCAAAGCATCGAATGGGTGGATGGTGCGTTTGACCGCCGCCCACACAATCCCGCATTTGAGATTATTTATGTTTACTCACAAAAAGAAGGATCGCTCGATCTGCATTTTCGCGGCTCCTACAAGGCCATTGAACCGTTGCAGGCGATGTTCGCAACAGCGATTCTCAAGCTCGATGAACTGCCGCCTGATCCGAAAGATGCGCGTGTTTACGACCTGGCCCCTCTACTACAGAAGAATTTTGATTTCGTCCCAGCCGTTGGCAGTGGCATTGAAAAAGTGGT
>Ga0315268_10003003_pt1 | contig 18745 bp, 13 predicted proteins | sample C1_top_MG_FD_204535 | JGI IMG/M metagenome (GOLD analysis project Ga0315268, IMG submission 204535) | Sediment microbial communities from Yellowstone Lake, YNP, Wyoming, USA - C1_top | ecosystem: Environmental > Aquatic > Freshwater > Lake > Sediment | place: USA: Wyoming | collected 2017-08-01
TATCAATAAAATGTGTAGTTTGGGTGCATAAAAAACATCAATTTTTATGCATGATTATAATAGGGGACCCTTCATTTTCGGTGGCACACCCTATTGAACACCTTATGATTACCGGGCTTGCGTTATAGAAATATGCTTATTTTGAAGGATGCCAATAGCAGGCATAAATCTTGCTAGGGAGAGTTCTAATTAAATAATGAAATATTGTTTTAAAATTTTAGCATATAAACAGTTATATGTTATCAATCTAAATACCAATAAGATACAATTACTCAATTACTTTATCACTCAAATTATTATTCACCGGTATTTTTTATCACAATCAGGAGGAGAGAAAAACTGATTGACGGTAGTTGGGAGACCGAAAGATGAATAACAAAAATAATGAACGTTACCACATGGGAATTAATATGGGGCATGATCGCTCAGCGGTTATGGTCAGAGATGGTAAGATTGTCGTTGCCATCGAGCAGGAACGGCTTGATCGCAACAAACACAGCGTAGGTTACATGCTTCAGTCTCCGGTAACCTCCCAGATCCAGGTTCCTGTAGAGGCTTGCCGGTATTGTCTTGAAACCTGTGGTATAAAATTAGAAGATCTTGAAACCATAACTCCTAACATGCCGGGGCTGGATACAGCTCCCGATATTATTCGCAACACCTTTCTCAAGTATGTCGTCGATAAGGTCGTCAGAATTCCGAGTCACCACCTGGCACATGCTTACTCTGCCTTTTGGCCGTCCGGTTTTGATGAGGCACTGATACTTGTGGTTGATGCAACCGGCAGTACCGATGCTGATCAGCGGACAGAATCGTATACGCTTTATGAAGGCCGGGGCACTGCGATAACTGCTTTACATGCCGAGAAAGTCGCTTCATACCTGGCCCCTCTGTCAACACTCGGCTTTGTTTACGAATATATTACCCGCAAAGCCGGTTTTGAGACTACCGTTGGCCCATCTTTGCGTATTGCAGAAGCGGGCAAACTGATGGGGCTGGCACCATACGGCGGCGAACAGGAGAACTGGCACCGATGGATTCGTGCTGAAAAGGACTCTTACAGTCTCGGTGTTTCCGCATACGATATCTTTCTGGAAGTGGCCAGCCTTGAAAAGCTCTATGATGCAGGCGAGGGCAAGCCCTATTTTCGCCCCTACCTGGTCGATCTTGCCTATAAGGTCCAGCATGAACTCGAAGAGGCCCTCCTTCATGTTGTCGATCTGGCCGTGAAAGAGACCAGGCTCCGCAAACTCTGCATAGCCGGAGGGGTAGGCTTAAACTCGGTAGCCAATTACCAAATCCTGAATCGACTGGGGCTGGATGATATTTTTATTTTCCCTGCTGCGGGAGACAGCGGCATTGCAGCGGGCTGTGCTCTCTGGGCTTATCACACGATTGAGGGAGGAGAGAATCGTCCGCTGATGCGCAAGGCAACGCTTGGTCGAGCGTATCCTCTTGATGATGTAATTGCTGCGATCAAGAAGTCAGAATCCTCAATCGTGTTCGAGGAACTGACCTACTCGGAAATGATTACGCGCAATGCCGAGGCTCTGGCGAACGGGCATATTGTTGCGCATTTTGAAGGAGGCTCCGAATACGGGCCGCGCGCTCTGGGGCACAGATCCATTATGGTCGATCCTACGTTTTCGAAAATGAAAGATATTCTCAATGCCCGCGTCAAGCATAGGGAGGCCTTCAGGCCGTTTGCGCCGGTTATTCCGCTTGAGAATATTTCGCAAGTTTTTGAGCAGAACGTAGCTTCGCCTTTCATGCTGGTGGTGCCCATGATAAAACCCGATCTTCGGGAGAAGATCCCGGCAGTGACTCACCAGGATGGCACGGGCCGTGTGCAGACGGTCACTGAGGAAGATAACCCCTTTTTCTACCATATTTGTCACAAACTGGTCGAGCTGCGTCAGGGTCCGCCGGTATTGCTCAATACCAGTTTTAACGTGGCAGGCCAGCCGATTGTGGAGACACCGCAGGAGGCGATCGAAACCTTTCTCTCAACAGACATCGACTTTCTGTCGATCGAGAATTTCTGGATTTCGAAGCGAGATGCAGCGGTATTATCCTATGAGGAAAATGCAGCGAGAGTGGCTCCTGGCGCTATGCCGCAGGGACTTGCGCCAGGCCAGCCTGCGGTGACGGATTTTATGGAAAAGCTTGATCGTGCCCTGTTCTTTGAGGATACCACCGACTGCCCCTGGTCAGACGAGGAGTTAAAGAAACTTTCTTCACTTGGCGGACTCTATAAGGAAACCAGTGTACTTTTTCCCAAGACCCCATTTTCCGGTCCCCTGTCCACACAACTTTCACCAGATGTCGTACTGCTGCTCGATCCCCTTGCCAAGTCCAGTCTGGTTGATCTTACTCAGCGGGTAAAGCCGTCATCATACACCCTTGAGGAGGTCAAGATTCTTTTGGCAGTGATGAGCAATGCCTCGAAAAAATATAATGCCTCGAAAGAATATTTGGAAAATCTGCGTATCAAGCTTCACCTTACAACCTTCGAATTTGACCGGCGCATTCAATGGGCGATTAAGCAGTTGGCAGCTTACGGCCTCAAGCCTGCCTCCGGGTGCGCCCCGATGGAGCTGCAGCCTGTTGCTGACACCTATCTTCCGCCAAAGTGCGACCGCACATTTGCGCCTTTCGAAGATGAAAACTTTTCTGTACGGCAGGCACTTTTAAAGCTTAACGAGACCTTGAGCCGGGCAGGATATACCAAAGAGAACATTTGTTCTTTGCTGGGTATCGACTCGCTCCAGGCGATCGAGCCAACGCATCTTTACTATTACGATAAACATCTTCTGCCCCAGTCGATCCTTGGAGATCTGATCCGGCTTTTCCAACTGCACTCATCGCTGCCGGAGAAGAGAGTGTGCGAGATCTTCGGCTATGAGCTTTTCAAAACACTCGTCTTTCTTGGTATGTTGATCCGCAGGGCAGAGGAGTGCGCCTCCAGGGTAGACATATTTTGTGCCGATGGACTGTATCTGGCCACTGATCACCGCTTCATGATTTTGCCGGAAGACCGCCTTGATGAGAGCCCAGTTATGTATATCGGCCTGGACAGCATGGGGCTTGTCTACACAGCTCCACGGTATGCGGCAGATCAGGTCCTTGACCTTTGCTGCGGCAGTGGTATTCAGGGTCTGGCAGCCACCCGCTATGCCAAACAGGTTACGGCTGTGGACATTAATCCGCGAAGCATCCGCTTCTCACGCTTCAACGCTCAACTGAATGGCATACGGAATATCCGCTTCCATAAGGGAAACCTGTACGAGCCGGTCGAGGGAAGAGTGTTCGATACCATTCTGGCCAATCCTCCCTTCGTGCCAAGTCCCAAGAGCGAATATCGCTTTCGTGACGGCGGTAGCAGCGGGGAAGATATCTTAAGCCGGATTATTCAAGGCAGTGCCGATTACCTCGCCAAAGATGGCAGGCTCTTCGTGGTGAGCGATCTGGTCGATGTGCAGAATTATCAGTCCAGGCTCGATGGCTGGTGGCATGGCGGATCCAGCCACAAACTGGTTCTCCAGACAGCCAACCGCAACGATATTCTTTTCTCGGTTCCTCACAGCCACGCTCCCTTCGGCCAGACTTTTGAAGAATACAATAACGAACTGGAGCAATGGCTGCATAATTTTCACCGAGAGGATATCAGGGCCGTCAATTTCGGCTATATTTTGATTTGCCGCCTCCCGCAAGGAAAGAGCGGCTCGTACTACAACCGGACCATTCATAATCCGACATCCCCAATTCATCAGCAGGTGGAAAAATATTTCCGCCAAAGGAAGCTTCTTGAAAATAGCCGCAGCAGCGACAAATTTTTACTCATCTCCCATGAGATCTACTTCAGAGTGGAATCCAATCACGGGGCTGACTCCCAGACTATTGAACTATTTTCACCGCAAAACCCTTACTTTACCACCTATACGGTAACCGATCAGATATACCGTATGCTTCAGACCATAGATACTGTTCAGCCCCGATTGGGCGAATTTATAACCCCCGCTAACCAAAAGTATCTGTATGACCTTATCTATAAAGGAATTCTTTATCTGGGTGATAAACGGGTAAATTCCAACCGGGTAAATTCCAACGCGGATCAGCAGGTCAGGGCTGCGGTATTCGACTCAACAACTGGTATGAGGATAACGGAGTTGGAAACAAAGACTACGCCAACCTGCCTTTCCTCTTATCTGTCATAATCGGGTGAAGGAAGGGGTTAGGGAGATTACTGGGGAACATCTATTCGGTGTTCCCTTTAAATTCTCGGCTTCCAGTACTCTGGGTCTCTACGAAGATGCATAACGGCCACTATAAAGATCTCATCTTTACCTTCTGAATAGAGAATTCCGTATGGAAATCTCCTGACTAATGACCGTCGAATATCCCCCTCTATGACTGGCCATGCTTTGGACGTAGCTATTATAGCGGTTCTCACTTGGATGAACTACAGCTATAAGGTAGGCACAAAGGGGCAAAGGCACAAAGTTTTTTTTCCTCTGTGCCTTTGTGCCTGCTCTATCGTAGCATACACAACTGGGAACCGCTATATTCTTTCAATAGCTGAATACACTTCCACTGCGAAGTCATACCCAAGACCCGTTTCTTTGCCTTCGTAATAATCGATAGCCTTTGTAAATTCTAATTCTGCATCAGGATGAAAGGAGACGTTCATTTGGAAAATCTATTCCAAATCTTCTTAAATACTTCCTCAGCCGGAATCGCTTTTACTTCCCCTGAACGTAACTCTTCCAGACGGCGTTTAGCCACTGATGCCCATTTCTTATCTATTTCTGATTCAAGTGGGTTGAGACTCTTGAGTAAGGAGTCAACAAATATTGCTCGCTCTTCTACCGGCAAAGAGAGTGCTTCGGCTATCAAATCTTTTGTTTTCATGTAAACTTTACCTCCATAATCGAACATCGATATCTATCTATCAATCATACTGTATTCTTCGATTAACTGTCAAAAATAATCGACATCAATGATTTTGGTGGGGGCGTAGGTAGAGCCTCACCCTCCGTTTCACCGTATAAGTGTCCGGTAGAAAGTTCCCCCCTTATTTCTCTGTCACTTCGCCCGAATCTTAAAACACAAATGTACAAATTAGTGCTATAATAGTGGTGTAATGAAAAGAGGACTAAGAGAGACCCAAAGATAGCTAAGACAGACCCAAAGGAGACTCAAGACAGATCCAGAAGAGATCTCAAGAATAATGGGGGTAAGAAGCGATGACGAGAGATTTTGACATTAAGGAGATCGAGAGGGATCTTAATGAATACCTGACCAAAAAATATGGCCCCGGATTCCGGCTGGTTGGAGTCGGGCCTCATCCTGAACCGGCTCCAGAGGATACGGGTGAAGAAGAAGTGGAAGCGGTTGAGGAGGAGGATAGCGAACCCTTGGCCATCCGCTTTGACATGAGACCTATGGAGCTGAAAGCTTACCTGGATGAATATATGGTCAAGCAGGACGAGGCCAAAGAAGTTTTGGCTACCAAGGTCTGCACCCATTATAACCGCATCAAGATGTTTGAGCTGAATCAAAACAAAAAACAGAATGAAAGTGTGGGAGAAATCAAAAATAACATTATCATGATTGGCCCTACGGGTGTGGGCAAGACCTTTTTGATAAAGCTCATTGCCAAAAAAATCGGTGTGCCTTTTGTGAAGGGAGACGCCACCAAGTTCAGCGAAACCGGTTACGTAGGGGGAGACGTTGAGGATCTGGTGCGTGACCTTGTCCATGAAGCCAAAGGGAGCATCGAGCTTGCCCAGTACGGCATCATTTATTTGGATGAGGTGGACAAGATTGCCGCATCACCCAACCTGATTGGCCCGGATGTTTCCCGGTCGGGGGTACAGCGGACGCTGCTCAAACCAATGGAAGACACCGAGGTGGAGTTAAGGTCCCCTCAGGACCCGATTTCCCAAATGGAAGCTGTTATGGAATTTCAGAGGACCGGAAAGCGGGACAGGCAGAAGATCAGCACCAGGCACATCCTGTTCATTATGAGTGGTGCCTTCAGCGGCCTGGATGAGATCGTCAGGAAAAGATTAAACCGGCAGGGCATGGGATTTGGGGCACAGATCAAGTCAAAGGATGAGAAGACCGAGTACCTCAGATTGGCGAAGGCCGAGGACCTGATTCACTATGGGTTTGAATCGGAATTTATCGGGAGGCTCCCGGTGGTTACGGTTTTCGAGAATCTGGAGGTCGAGGACCTTTACCATATTTTGTGCAATCCAAAGGGGCCGATCATTACCAGCAAAAAGAAAGACTTCAAGGCTTATGGCATTGATCTTCAGTTCGAGGATAAAGCTCTGCGGCTCATTGCGGAAAACGCCTTCAGAGAACGGACCGGGGCACGGGGCCTGGTGAGTGCTGTGGAGCGGATACTGCTGAAATTTGAGCATGTTCTCCCTTCGACCGCTATCCGCTATCTCGTGGTTACTCCTGCCATGGTGAATGACCCGGCTGCGCAGCTCTATAAACTTATCCAAAATCCGGATGATCCTGAGAGGGATGCCCTGTTCAGAAAATTGCTGGCTGAGGAGGAGAGGAACCTGGAAAGCTCAATCAGGGAAAAGTGCGTCGAATTTCATGAGCGGTACGGGATTACCTTTTCCGATCAGAGAATCAAGCTCATTACCAGACGGGTTGTAGAAGAGCGAAAGGACCTTGACACCGTGGTGGCTGAGGTGCTGACAGTCTACGATGACGTCATAAACTTTGAGCAGGACTTCTCCAGCCGTAATGAGGTAAAATTATCTTTCACTGAAGATGCCATTGACCGCCTGATAGGAATGGTCTGGGATAAAAATGTGGATGCGAGAGCTTTCCTGGAAGAAACTTTACAGAACTATGAGCATGGATTGAAGCTTATAAAGAAAAAAACCGGAAAGAACGAATTTTCCATCTCAGTCGGCAGTATCGATGACCCGGAAAACTACCTGAATGAATTGATCAGGGAAAGTTATAAGGCTTAGTGCACGGCGCGGGGAATTACATGGCCAGTTAACAAGTAGGTTGTTTAGGCTGTTAGGTGTTTAGGTTGTTAGGTGTTTAGGAAAAGACACTGAAAGACAGGTTATTAGGTGTTTAGGCTTGTCTCCACAATTTTAAGGGTGAAGAGGTAGTAGTACCGACCGCTACAAAGTCTCTTTCCTAACAGCCTAAACCCCTGAATACCTAAACCCCTGAATACCTAAACCCCTAAATACCTAAACAACCTACTTATCGGTTGGGCAGCTTGTTCAACAACACCCAGTACATGCCCAGTTCCGACACGACCTTGGCGAATTCTTCAAATTTGACTGGCTTGGTCACGTAACTATTGACACCCAGATCGTAAGCGTCTTTGAGATCTTTGTCCTCTTTGGAGGCGGTAAGCATGACTACCGGTATCTTCTTCGTCCGCCCATCCGACTTTATCCTGCGCAGGACTTCGATACCATTGACCTTAGGGAGTTTCAAATCCAGGAAAATTACCTTGGGGTGATCATTGATGCCTGTATGGATACAGCCCTGCCCGAATAGATAGTCCAACACCTCTGCGCCATCCTTCAGAAGGAGTGTCTTGTTGGCCAGATTGTGCTTCTTAAAAACCCGCAAAATAAGCTCTGCATCGTTCGGATCGTCCTCTACGATCATGATTTCAACTTCACTGCAGTTCATCTTGTCGATCCTTCCCGGTAAGGTAAAGGAGAACGTTGCCCCATGATCCACTTTACCTTCTGCCCACATGCGGCCGCCGTGTAGTTTATTTCGTTGATCCTTCCGGCAAGGTAAAGTAGAACATTGCCCCATGATCCACTTTACCTTCTGCCCACACGCGTCCGCCGTGACGGCTGACAATCCGGTATATGAGGGCGAGTCCCACACCTGTGCCTTCAAATTCCGTAACCGAGTGCAACCTCTGAAAGACCCCGAAGAGCTTGCTGGCGTACTGCATGTCAAACCCTACTCCATTGTCCTTAACATAATAAGCGCCTTTGCCCGAATCCGGCAGATAGCCAAACTCGATCAAGGCTTTCTCTCTGGGTCTGGTAAATTTGATGGCGTTAGCGAACAGGTTCACGAACACCTGGCGTATCATCGCCTTATCCCCGTGAGCAGGAGGTGCGAAGGGAATGGCTAATTCTATTTTGCGTCCGGGCGTTTGGGCTGCGAGTTCCCCGAATACTTCCTGAGCCAGCGCTTCCATATCGATCTCTGTTTCCACCATCTGTTGACGGCCAATTCGTGAGAAAGTCAGGAGGTCATTAATGAGCTGGCCCATCTTGTGGGCATTATCCCTGATGAGTTTGAGATACCGCTGACCCTCATCATCGAGGAGGGGTGAATAATCTTCCACAACCGCCTGGGCAAATCCGCTGATGGCGCGCAAAGGTGCCTGGAGATCGTGAGAAACCGAGTAGGAGAAAGCCTCAAGCTCTTTATTGACTGCCTCCAGGAGCACTTTCGATTGTTCCGCTTTGGCTCGCTCTACCTCGATATCCTCAAGCATATTTATGAGGGCGCGCTGAGTCTCATCCAGTTTGTTCCGCTCATCATTAAAATCTTCCAGCAGATTCAGGGTGGCTTTTTGAATCAGTTGAAATTTATGACGCTCTTCATCAAAATCTTCCAGAAGATTCAGAGCGGCCTGATGAACCAGTTGGAGTTTCGCCTTTTCGTCATTGAAATCCTCCAGGATATTTAAGGTCGCCCGCAGGGTCTCTTCCAGTACATCAAGGCGCTCGTGCAATTCTCTCGATTCGATAACCGGTTGTCTTTCCTCAGCCATAGGTCACGATTCCCAATTGAACTTCCTCTTGAGTTCCTCATTCTCTATCTTGAGATCATTAATCTCCCTTTTCAATTCCACCATCTTAAGCTCGCGTCCCACAGTCAGCTTTTGGAATTTCTCAAGTTCTGCCAGCCGGTCCAGCTCTCTTTTGCGCTGCTCGGCCAGTTCCTCCTCGACTCTTTTTCGTGCTGTCACATCACGGGCAGCGGCAAAGACACCCAGGACATTACCGCGGCTATCTTTGTAGACACTGGCGTTATAGAGCACATCCGTGAGCCGGCTGTCCCTATGGCGGATCGTCAAGGGATAGTCGGTGACAAAACCTTTGGCAAAAACCTGCTGGTACCCTTCCCTGGCTTTCTCCGGTTCTATGAAATAGTTGGAAAAGTCGGTGCCGATCAACTCTTCACGGGGAACTCCGGTAACCCTGATCGTGGCTTCATTGACATCGGTGATCTTTCCATCGCCACTGATCGTTACCAGGGGGTCAAGGGAAGCTTCGATCAGGCTTCGGGCATATTGAGCAGCCTGCTTCTGGCTGGTTACATCACGGGCAGCGGCAAAGACACCCAGGACGTTACCGCGGCTATCTCTGTAGACACTGGCGTTATAGAGTACATCCGTCAGTTGGCCATCCCGGTGGCGGATCGTCAATGGATAGTCAGTGACAAAACCTTTGGCAAAAACCTGCTGGTACCCTTCCCTGGCTTTTTCCGGTTCCGTGAAATAGTTGGAAAAGTCGGTGCCGATCAACTCTTCACGGGGAATACCGGTGACCCTGATCGTGGCTTCATTGACATCGGTGATCTTTCCATCGCCACTGATCGTTACCAGGGGGTCCAGAGAAGCTTCGATCAGGCTTCGGGTATATTGAGAGGCGGCAGCCAGTTTTTCCTCCGACTGCTTGCGGGCCTTAACCTCCGCCGTGATGTCCCGTGCGATAGTGGATGCTCCCACGATCCTGCCCTCTCTATCCTTGACAGGCGAAATGCTCACGGACACATGAATGACGTAACCGTCTTTTCTCATGCGCACGGTCTCATAGTGGTGGATGCTCTCCCCCCGTGAGATACGTTCCAGAATTCCAGGGACCTCGTCGGTGTGGCCCGGAGGAATTAAAATGGAAATCGGCTTGCCAACGACCTCACTGCCGGAGAACCCGTAAATTCTCTCCGCACCGCTGTTCCAGGAAGTAATGATGCCTTTCGAGGTTTTGGTGATAATAGCGTCATCCGAAGATTCCACAATCGAAGCTAAAAGAAACATTTTATCTTCAATAAGTCCTTCGGCAAAGTAAATTTTCTCTTCAGCTCCGACCGCTGCTACGTTTTTGCCCTTTCGACTAACAAGGGGGGGCTTTTCAGCTTTATATTCAGAGACAACAGTCGCCAGTTTTGCCTCATATTGTTGGCGTGCCCTAACCTCCTCGGTAATGTCCCGTGCGATAGTGGATGCTCCCACGATCCTGCCATCTTTATCCTTGACAGGCGAAATGCTCACGAACACATGAATGATGTTACCGTCTTTTGTCATTCGCACGGTCTCATAGTGGCGGATGCTCTCTCCCCGTGAGATACGTTCCAGAATTTCGGGAACCTCGTCGGTGTGGCCCGGAGGAATTAAAATGGAGATCGGCTTGCCGACCACTTCATCGCCGGAGAACCCATAAATTCTCTCCGCACCGCTGTTCCAGAAAGTGATGGTACCTTCCAGGGTTTTGGTGATAATAGCGTCATCCGAAGATTCCACAACTGAAGCTAAAAGAAACATTTTATCTTCAATAAGGCCTTCAGCAAAGTAAATTTTCTCCTCCCCTCCGACCGCTGCTACGTTTTTGCTCTCTTGACTTCTGTTGCCGCTATTATTAGTCATTGCTAATACCCTTACTTACTTATTGTTTGCTGGTTGTTTATTGTTTGCTGGTTATTTATTATTTATCTGTAACTACTCAGGTTCATAGGGGCAAAGGCAGCGGCTGCGCTTAAGGAAATGGTGTAGCCTTTAACCCATTTGATCGTGCTTGATTTAATCTGCTCGATTTCTTTGGTCAGATTAAGTTCAACTTCTTTCATCTGTGTAGTCAGTTTAAGCTCGGTTTCTTTGATTTCTCCTCGAACCTGCTCTATCGCTTTAGTCAACCTAAGCTCGGTTTCTTTTATCTCATTACGAGTAACTTCAATTTCCTTAATACAGGGGCCAGGAATTGCGCAGCCGGTTGGTCTAAAAGCCCCTTGGCAAATACCTCGTATCCTTTCACGCTGCCACTTCCTTAGAAAGGTCATCGACTGGGACAGTAATGGTTTGATCCCACTTTTCCTTTGTCTGGATTCTCCGCTCGATTTCTTCGGCTACCTTGGCAGTGAGATACTTTTCACCACATTGCTGACAAACTCCGGCTGCTACTTCCTTGAAGATAAATAATTTCCCCTGATACCGGTAATCTAATTCAACTTGTTCATTCTTTACCTCTCCCCCACAAAAGGAACAATCTCCATACTTATGCATCGATCTTCCCTCCTTTAGCTCTTAGCCGCTCATTAATCCACTTGGGCCTTTTTGGGATATATACCGTTACTATTCTAATCCATTTGGTGGAAGTGTAACCACAAACAATATGGACTGGCCGATTTTGAGAATATCCAAGAATAAGGCAACTTGCCCCCCTGGGATCATCAGGATAAGCTTCTAATATCTCTCCACCGAGAATAGCCGTTTTTAAATCAAGCATTGTTATTCCTTCAGCATACCTTTCCTTTTCTGCATGTAAACTGATTTCATATTCATAACACCTTACTTTCTCCTTAATCTCTTCAATCCCCATTTGATTTCTAACCTTCACGCTATTTGGTGGCACAGGCTTCCAGCCTCTGCACAAGCGCACCGGCAGGATGCCGGTGCCACCATTTTTTGATGATCTTATCTGGCCGCGTATTTACCGTGCTGTGTACTTAGCCGACCCTAAAGGCCCTCACCTTTTCCATGTTAAAGATTTACAACTGATTATACATCACGTCTGCTCATTTGTAAAGCTACAGCAAAATGAAAAACTTTAAATTTTCTAAGCTGTTGAACATCTGTAAAATAAAAATAAATCCTTGACAAGGCCACTCAAAAGGCTTACCATTTGTGTTAATTATACGTAACTACGCAGGTAGGCACAAATGTCCCTCTGTGCCTGTTTTTGTGCTTTTGCCCCTCTGAACCTGAGCAGTTACGAAGCAGGTAACAAAAGGAATTTTCAATGCAGTGCCAACACCAGAAGGAAAAAAACTCCCTCATCGAGGAAGAAAGAATAAAGTCAAAAACATCTCGTTATCCAACGATATCTCGTTATCCAACGATATCTCATTATTCCATTCTCGAAAAATTAGGCGAAGGTATTCACTCGACCGTTTATAAAGCTGTTCATAAAAAAAATCCTCAGAGGCTATTGGTTCTGAAGATTTTCAAAGCATTATCCCTCCCTGAAGATCTGAAAAGGCATCTTCGCCAAAAAATCGAACGGTTGAAAGTCTTACACGATTCGCTCATCATCACGCCTTTATCTTTTGAATCCGAAAAAGGTATTCACTTTATCACGCAAAACTATTTTACCGGTATTCCGCTCGATGAATGGACAGAGCTTCAGGGTAAAATAGTCTTGTCTGATTTTTTCAGCATCGCCTGCCGCCTGGCCCGCGCCCTGAACACGGTTCACGAGGCAGGGATTATCCACGGAGGTATCAAACCTCATAATATCCTGATTCAGCCGGACTCACTCGATATCCGCTTAATCGATTTCATAACTCCCCTGGACATCAGAGAGGTGAGCCATTTCATCTATGACCGAAGGTTTATCGTGGGGACGTTAGCCTATACTTCTCCGGAGCAGACCGGACGCATTAATCATAGAGTTGACTTTTCCACTGACCTGTATTCCCTGGGTATCATTTTTTACGAGTTACTGACCGGACGGCTTCCCTTCTTCTCCACCGACCCTCTTGAGCTGATCCACTCTCATCTGGCCGAAGAAGCACCGAAGGTTCACGAAATAAATCCTGAAGTTTCCGCAGTCCTGGGCAGGATTATTGCCAAATTAATCCTCAAGGAGCCGGAGAAACGCTATCAGAGTGCTTACGGCCTTTTGGCGGATCTCACCCGCTGTCAGGATGAATACGCTTCGGTCGGCCAGATCAGCGAGTTTCCTCTGGGGATCTTCGACCGGACCCGGCGCGTGATCTTCGTCTCCAGGATGGTGGGCCGTGATCAGGAGACGAAGATTATCCTTGATGAATATCAAAAGGTTACCCAAGGGGCCTTTCGATCCCTGTTTATTTCAGGGCTGCCAGGCATTGGCAAGACCCGCTTGATTCAGGAACTGCAAAAACCCCTGGTGGAGCACAGAGGGTATTTTACCTCAGGCAAGTTTGATCAATATCAGAAAAATATCCCTTACAGCTCCCTTATTCAAGCCCTGCGCAATTTAATGAAAACCCTTCTTACGGAAAGTGATGAACGGGTCAACTCGCGGAGGCAGAAGATTCTCAAGGCGGTCGGCAGTAATGGCCGGGTGATCACCGATGTTATCCCTGAACTGGAAATTATCATCGGGTCTCAGCCGAAAGTTCAGCCGCTTCCTCCGGTGGAAGCACGAAACCGCTTTCATACCCTGTTCGATCAATTTCTCACCAGCCTCGTCAGTGAGGAAAATCCCCTGATACTCTTTATCGACGATCTTCAGTGGTGTGATGCGGCCACTTTCGATTTTCTCAGCACTATCCTGGCCAATTATCAGGATCATCCCTATCTTTTTTTTATGGGAGCCTATCGCCATAACGAAGTCGATTCCAGCCACCCTCTGGCCAAGCTCATTCATGCGATCAAGGGAAAAAAACAGCCCCTTGAGGAAATCAGACTCACCTCCCTGGAAGAGCGGCACTGCCATGAAATGGTCTCCTACATTCTCGATTCTCCGCTCGATCAGACTGAATCCCTGGCCCATTTTATCGCCAGGCTCACCGAAGGGAACCCCCTTTTCGTCAGTGAAAGCCTGTCCTATCTCTATAATGAAGATCTGCTCTTTCTGAGTGAAAATCAGCAATGGCAATGGGATCTGGAAAAAATCCGCCAGTCCAACATGCCCTCCACCGTAGTTGCGCTTTTCGGCTCCAAGGTGCGAAAACTCCCCCCTTCCACTATCGATATCCTCGAATACTGCGCCTCTATGGGCAACCGCTTTACACCGGATGAAGTTGCCATGATTAAAGAGATAAGCTTACTGGACCTGTTTGAAAGCCTGAAAGCAGTACTCAGCCTGGGGCTTTTGACAGAGAGCAAGTCTGACCTGCAATTCATTCACGACCGGGTGCAGGAAGCGGTCCTGCGGGCCATAGAGCCGAAAAAGCGCCAGCGTATTCATTGGCAAATCGGCCAGCATCTTCTCGGCGCTGTACCCAAAGGGGAGACAGGCGGGGAGATAGATCTGGAAAGGCTGGATAACCTGTTCACCATCGCCTCTCATCTTAACCTGGGAAAGGATGATAATCCCGATCCTCAAACCGCTTACTGGCTGTCGGATATAAACTTTCATGCAGGCAACAAAGCCCTCGATGCCCTGGCCACGGATGCGGCCAACGAATACTTTAAAACCAGCCGGGAACTTTTACCGGAAACTTGCTGGCAGGCACAGTACGAGAAGACCTTCAAGATATTCCAGAAACTGGCCAAGACCGAATTAATGTGCGGAAGGTATGAGAATTCGGAAAGACTCATTGACCAGCTCATCGAACATGCCAAGTCCGATCTCGATAAGGCAGAGGCCCTGGCCGAGCAGACCACCTCTCTTTCATCGATCGGCAATTTTATCAAGGCCATTGAAACAGCCAACCGCGGACTGGCCTTCTTCGATAAATCGATCCCCGATGATTCGCAGGAGGCGCGACAGAAAGCAGACCAGTTGATGGATGAGATTCACTCTGGCAGTCGGCCTCCGACCGGCAGTCAGCCTCTGACCGGCAGTCGGCCTCCGACCGGCAGTCAGCCTCTGACCGGCAGTCAGCCTCTGACCGGCAGTCAGCCTCTGACCGGCAGTCAGCCTCTGACCGGCAGTCGGCCTCCGACCGGCAGTCGGCCTCCGATCCGGCATGGTGATGTCTGGAATACGATTCTGAATATGCCCTTTACCACGGAGAGAAAGAGCAAAATAGAGCTGGCCTTTTACAGCGAACTTATTCCCGACCTCTACATGTCCGGCCTTGTGCCGCAACTCTATCTTTCGGCAGCCCGGTCTACCCAGCACTGCCTGGCCGGAGGCATGGACGAGTCGGTAATCTACTCTTTTTCCATTATGGGTCTCAACCTTGGAGAGCAGGAGAAATTCGAACTGGCTTTCCGCTATGAGGATCTGGCCCATGACCTGTGTGCCCGCTACCCCAATACCTTTGGAGCTACCCGGGGGATGAACGGGATTGTCTGGTGCAACATGCATTCAAGAAGTCATCCGGCAGCCATAGTCGATTATTGTCTCAAATCCATCCAGAGCGGGAAAAACTGCGGTGATCTCTATAATGCGGGCCTGTCCTATGGCCCGCTGATGTGGAACCTTCAGGTCCAGGGAGCCAACTTTTTGGCTATCGAGGATTATGCCGAGGAATGTCTCCAGTTCTCGGTAAAATACCATTTATCCTTTTCCGTCGGCCTGGCCGAGGCCATGTTTGCCGGGTGGATAGTGCCGATGAAGCAGGGAGCATCTGGAGCGCAAGGTGGAGCGCAGGCAACCCCTGTGGCCAAGGAGTATGGCCTTGCGTCCATGAAGAAGAAACTTGCCCAATGGGAGCGGGATAATCATGTAGCCTCTGCTGGAAGCTATTATGTGCACCTGGCTCTGTCAGAGTATTATTTCGGAAATTACGAGCAGGCTGAGCGGTATTTGCAGGAGGTCAAGCGGTATCTGACCGGCCTGACCGATAATGTCCTCAAACGGCAGTGGTATGTTTTCCAGGTGCTGAACGCGGTGAAACTGTATGAGCAGGGTATCCGGTTTAAAGATAGAGAGGCGCTTTTGACCGAAATCCGGCCACTGCTCCAAAAGATTGAGACCTGGGCCAGCCTGGGGCCTTTATTGAAACCATATCTGGCTTTTGTTTATACGGAACTGGAAAGAGTTACCGGAAATTTCAGGGAAACCAGGAGCCTTTACCTCGATGCGATAGACATCGCCCATAACCAGGGATACACCTTTCTTGAGGGGCACATAAATGAAGCCCTGGGCGAATTCCTGGAGAGCCAGAGGTCTCCCGGACTGGCTGAAATCTATTTTACCGAGGCAGTCCGCCTCTATAGAAAATGTCATGCCGCGCGAAAAGAAATTCTCCTGATAGAAAAGCATCCGTAATATTTCGAGGAAAAGAAGTATTTCGAGGAAAGACCCTCAGTTTCCATCCCGGCTGAGGCACAAGCCTCATCCGCGTATACCCTGCCCCGTCTCGATATCGACTACCTGATGAAATCCTCTCTGGCTCTCTCGGCAGAGATTGACCTTGAAATGCTGCTGCATAAGATTATGAACGTAGTTCTGGAAAGCTCGGGAGCACAGCACGGCTACCTTCTCATTAAAGAGGGCGAAGATCTGATTATCCGTGCCGAAAGTCACGTTGCTGAAAAGGAAATCGTCAAAACCGTTCGGCAAAGCCTTGCAGAGGCCAAAGATGTGTGTCGGGCCATCATCAATTACGTGCACCGGACTAAAGAGAAGGTGATGCTGGGCAATGCTTCTCTGGAAGGAGCATTCAGGAATTCTCCTGAAGTCCAGTCGATGCGGCTTCGCTCGGTTCTCTGCCTTCCGGTAATTAAACAATCACAACTGGTCGGAATTCTGTACCTGGAAAATCGCCTGATGGATTCGGTTTTTACCCCTGAAAAGACCGAAATGACCGAACTTTTGACTTCCCATGCGGCCATCTCGCTTGATAACGCCCGGCTGGTCGCAGAACTTGCGATCTCCAACAGGGAACTCGAGTCCTTCTCATATTCCGTGGCTCATGATCTGCGGGCACCGCTGCGAAGTATCAATGGGTTTAGCCAGATATTACTGGATACGTATATTGATAAGCTGAATGAAGAGGGCAAGGAATATCTGCGCCGCGTAAGTGAGGCCAGCAGCCGTATGGGGCAACTCATTGACGCCCTGTTGAGCCTGTCGCGCATGATGCGCAGCGAAGTCAAGCGCGAAAGGGTTGATTTGAGTCTCCTGGCCCGCAAGATTGCAGAAGAACTCCGGCAGAGGCAGCCGGACCGGCAGGTTGAATTTATCATCCAGCCGGATTTGATGGCCAAGGCTGATCAGAGTCTTATCTGGATGGTTTTGGAAAACCTGCTCTCCAATGCCTGGAAATTTACCCAAAAACAGACAAAAGCACGGGTAGAGTTTGGCTGCACTCGCGGCCATGATCAAAATGAGCGAGATAATCAATGTGATCAACGTGGTCAACAAGATAATCAAGGTGGTCAATATGATCAAGGCGATCAATATGTTTATTTCGTGCGCGACAATGGCGCGGGCTTTGACATGAAGTATGCTGATAAACTCTTCACCGCCTTCCAGCGCTTACACTCGGACGATGAGTTTCCGGGTACCGGCATTGGTCTGGCTATAGTGCAACGCATTATTCACCGGCACGGGGGCCGCATCTGGGCTGAAGGTGCCGTAGAGCAGGGTGCAACCTTTTACTTTACCCTGTCCGAGGCAAAGTGAAAAAAGGAATAGGCACAAAGGGAAAAGGTAAAAGGTAAAAGGTAAAAGGTAAAAGGTAAAAGGTAAAAGGGAAAAGGAAAAAGGTAAAAGGAAAAAGGAAAAAGTGACTTTTACTTTTACCTTTTTCCTTTTACCTTTTAACCTTCAAGGAAAAAGATGGCGATGGATCAGAAAAATATTCTCCTCGTAGAAGATAGTTCTGACGACGAGAAATTGATCATGTATGTACTCAAGAAAAACAATATGGGACACGAAGTTCTTGTGGTACATGACGGTGTTGAAGCCCTGGATTATCTGTTCGGGACAGGTAAATACGCTGACCGGGACATAAGAATTATGCCGAAGGTTATTTTCCTGGATTTGAAGCTGCCGAAAATCAATGGCATCGAAGTGCTGCGGCGCTTGCGGGCTGATGAGCGGACAAAGTTTCTCCCGGTGGTTATTTTTACCTCCTCGAACGAGGAACAGGATATTATTGACAGCTACCGGTTAAGAGCCAATAGCTATATACGAAAACCCGTAGATTTTACTCAGTTTGTTGAGATAGTTCAGCACATGGGGCGATACTGGCTCTCTATGAATCAATCCATGCCGAAAGAAAGATAATCGTAACTACTCAGGTTCAGAGGGGCAAAGGCACAAAGTTGCCTTGCCTATTTGCTGCTTAATTTCTTTCTTTGTGCCTCTGTGCCTTTGCCCCTTTGTGCCTACCTAAAAGGAGGAACTAATCATGAATATTCCTCTTCGCGTACTGATCGTTGACGATTCAGAGGAGGATACTCTATTAATGGTCCGTGAGCTTCGGCGCAATGGCTATGATCTGGCTTTTGAACGGGTCGATACAGCCGAAGCTATGAATACCGCATTTGACAGTCGAGAGTGGGATATTATTATCGCTGATTATATGATGCCGCGATTCAGTGGAGTTGCTGCCCTGGAGTTAGTGAAGGACAGGGGCATTGGACTGCCATTTATCATGGTTTCAGGCAAGATCGGTGAAGATATTGCTGTGGAAGCCATGAGGCTTGGCTGTTCTGATTATGTCATGAAGGATAAATTATTCCGCCTGGGAGTTGCGGTTGAACGGGCGTTTCGTGAAGCAAAAATACAGCGGGCGCGCAAAGAGGCTGAAGACGCCCTGGCTGTGGAAAAAGAACGGTTAATTACCATATTACATTCAAAGGAAAATTTAGACAAGATCTTAAATT
>Ga0315268_10003004_pt1 | contig 18743 bp, 9 predicted proteins | sample C1_top_MG_FD_204535 | JGI IMG/M metagenome (GOLD analysis project Ga0315268, IMG submission 204535) | Sediment microbial communities from Yellowstone Lake, YNP, Wyoming, USA - C1_top | ecosystem: Environmental > Aquatic > Freshwater > Lake > Sediment | place: USA: Wyoming | collected 2017-08-01
AAAGTCAGTTCAGCGTGCAGGCCCGGCAATGCCCCCGCTTCGTTGTAGACGGGAAGCACGATGGAGAGATCGAGTGATGTGCTCATCAGTCCGGCGTCAAGCGTCAAACGCCGCCGACGACGTTCGGCGCTTGACGTTTCATGCCACTTTGGTCCCGCATTCAGGACAGAACTTGGCGCCCTTGACGTCCGCGCCACACTTGGGGCAAGTTGTGGGAGCTGGGGCAGCTTGCTCGATCTTGGTTCCACACTCGGGACAGAACTTGGCTCCCGGCGCGACGGCTGCACCGCACTTGGGGCAAGCGTTCACGGTCGGTTGAATCATCGCGCTGCCGCACTGAGGGCAGAATTTGGTGCCCGGCTTGGCGAGCGTGCCATCTTTGGGGCAACGGGCGACGCTTTCCGCTGCAGCCTTGGCCGCTTGAGCCGCCTTCTGAACTGCATCGCCCAAGCCAAATGCGCTTGCCAGACCTTTCACGACTCCTGCGGCCTGTTGAGCTTGCGCCTCTGCAATCTCCCCGCGCCGAGGGCTGTCTTCGGTGCAATAACCCGACTGCGGATCAAAGCACGAGGGGCAGACGAGTTGCTTGCAAGTGGGACACTCGTGAAAATACTGCTGGGCCTGTTTCCACGCGGCGTCCAATTGTTGCGGTGTGAGGCTGTAGATATAGTGCGGGTCTTGTCCCACGACGTTATCGGCAATCGCCCGGCCAAAGAGAGGAATGTTGCGGAGCGCGTCGCCCGCGACGCGCCGTCCTACGTCTTTGGCAATCGTGTTGCCCACATCGGGCTGGCTGCGATACTCGCGATTGCACTTGTCGCAGTAAAACGCGGCATACGGCCCGACTCCATCGTTCCGCACATCATAGCGCGGCATCCGTTCTGACATAGTATCCTCCATCAAGAGTTTTATGCGACGTACCCTAATTCACGCAGGCGCTCCATTACCTGCTCTTCATCTTCTTCGGAATACGGATTTTCATCCGCCATCTCTTGTCTACCCTGGCCTGTCCGCCAGGCCAGGCTGGTTTCCTTGCTTCCTTGTCTACTTTCCTTCCCGAACAATACTTTGCCGTCCATTTCAGCGGGAATCGGGAGAGACATGAGGGCCAGCGTCGTCGGCGCGATGTCAATGATGTTCGCGCCCTCGATGCGCGCGTTGGCCGGAATCCCCGCGCCGCGCATGATGACGATGCCCTCCATCGTGTGATGCCCGGTCTGCCCGACGGATGGCTCAATGAGCTTGTTGCTGCCCAGGTCGGCATGACCGAACGAAACGTACTTGGCGCGGTCGGTGTGCAGGATGATATCGGGCGCGTTGGGCAGGCGACCCCCGTGATACAATTCTTCGCGTTTGTAAGCAGCGCGAATCACGGCATCGCCTGATTCTGGATCCCGCAACGCGAGTGCCTCGCGGATGATGCGCTCGCGCAGGGCTTCGTACTCCGCGCCCGGCTCCACAATGCCGTTCGGGCGAGCGCGCTGGGTGTTGATATAGATTTGCCCAAAGTTGCCGATGGAGAACGCCGTCGTGCGCGACCAGTCCACGTCGCGCAGGCTGAGAAACAATTGCCCCATCCAGCCGCGCCCGCGCCCGCGCTTGACGTTTTTGCGGAATTTGCCCAATCTCAACAGATTGACGATCTTGAGCGCAGTGATGGGCGTAAAGCCCAGCGCAAAAAGCGTGCGCTTGATGAGGCTGAGCGGCGTCCGCTTGAATTTCAGGAATCCCCGCGAAGCGAGCCAGTTGTTGACGTGAAAAAATTTTTCGAATGGCCCGCCGCCGTGATCACTCATCACGATGACGGTCGCATCAGGCCCGGCAGCCTCGACCAGTTGACCAACGCACGCATCTATCGCCTGAAAGAATCCGACAATGTCGTCTTGGACTTGCGCGGCGAGCTCGGCGTCGTGGCGCGGATGCTGCGGGTCGAGCAAGTGCCACACTTCATGCTGGGTCGTGTCCGTCGTCTTGATGACGAACGAGACCAGGTCCCACGGGCGAGTCTTCATCAGCCACATCACGACCTGGGTGCGCGACTCGTCAAAGTAGCGCATGTCCTGCAAAAACTTGCGCGGATCGCGGCTGCGGTTGCCCTCGAACTCGTGCAACGGCCAAACCAGACCCGCATCTTTGATTTGCCGTTTGAGCTCAGGCGGCGCAGTGTAATCCGCCTGCTCGTTGGGAACGATGAACCCGCACACGGTCCATCCATGAATCGGCTGGGGTGGATAGGTGATGGGCACACTGGCCAGCCCCACCTGCCCGCCTGCCTCTTCGATCACTTTCCAAAATGGCGGCATCGCGCGCACGTTGACGTTGACGACGCCGATGTCATAAGCGCCCTGGCGCGGAAACACAAAATCAAACACGCCGTGCTGGCCTGGATTACAGCCCGTGGCAAACGACACCCACGCCGAAGGTGAGACGGGCGGGATGGTCGTCGTGAGCGGGCCGGACGCGCCTTGGGCGACAAGCTGTGCCAGGTTGGGCAACTTGCCCGCGTCAATCCACGGGCGCAAATTCGTCCACGTCGCGCCATCCAGGCCGATAATCAAAACCTTTCGATTCACTCTTTGCCCTTCGACATTCGACATTCGACATTCGTAACTATAACAGAATCCGCTGCAACATGCAAAACGGTTGCGTTAGTGGCGGCGTTTATGCTAGAATCCATGTGTCAAGGTTCGTTCCGTTTTGTCGGAGGTGTAACATGGCAGATTGGATCGGGCGCACGCTCTCCAAAGTCGAGATCCGCTCGCAGCTGGGCGAGGGCGGCATGGCAGAAGTCTACGTGGGCCATCACACCACGCTCAATCACCCCGTCGCCGTCAAAATTCTGCGCGGCTATTTTGCCCGCGATGAAGCTTTCCTCAATCGCTTCCGTGCCGAGGCTCAAGCGGTTGCCGCGTTGAGACATCCGAACATTGTGCGCGTTCTGGATTTCGATGTGGCCGATGGGTGTCCTTACATCGTGATGGAGCTGGTCAATGGGCCATCGCTGGAAAGCTACTTGAAAAAACTTGACCAGGCAGGCCGGTCGCTGCCACCCGAGACGACCGCGCGCCTGATCATGCCGCTCGCCTCGGCGCTCGATTTCGCTCACGCGCTTGGCATCGTCCATCGCGACATCAAGCCCGCGAATGTCCTTTTGCGCCGGGCCGGGGCGGTTGAATCGCTCGACGTTGATGCGCCTTTGCCGCTCGACGCCGAACCGGTGCTGACGGATTTCGGCGTGGCGCGCTTGCCGAGCGCGGCTGTGCAAACTTTATCGGGGACGATCTCAGGCACGCTGGCTTACCTCAGCCCGGAGCAGGCGCGTGGAGAAACGGTGGATGCGCGCTCAGATGTGTATTCTCTCGGCGTGATGCTGTACGAGATGTTGGCGGGCCGTCTGCCGTTTGAGGCGACCGGCGATGCGTTCTATTCGCTCTTGCTCAAGCACATCGCCGAGCCGCCGCCGCCTGTGCCGAACGCCAGTCCAGCCGTTCAAAAAGTGATAGACCGCGCGCTCGCCAAGGATCGTGAGCAGCGTTATCAAAAGGCGGGCGACCTGGCGGGTGATCTGCTCGCAAGCATCTTTGGACTCAGGCCAGCGCCTCAAGCGACTGCTCCCGTGGTTCAGTCGCCTCTGTTGACCGGTCTGATGGATACGCTCGATCTCCTCAACGCGCAGGCCCGCGCTTACGAGCGCGCAATTCCGCCGAGTAATTATCCGGCGCGCGCCGCCGTGTCCACCCTGGGAGAGCTGGCGCGGCAGGCCGTGGCCGAGGCGCGCGACCTGGCTGTCTCACTCGAACCACATCCCCCGGCGAATCATCCCTTCTCGCCCCGCGAATTTGAGGTGCTGACGCTCGCCGCCGAGGGATTGACGAACAAAGAGATCGCCTATCGCCTGGGCCTGAGCGAACGGACGGCGCAGTTCCACATGAATTCGATATTCAACAAAACCGGAACCAGCTCCCGCACTGAAGCAGTCACTTGTGCAATTCGACAGGGTTGGCTTGCCCTTGGGCATGACTAGCGTTTCGTTCCAGGCCCTATCTTCAGGCTTGACTGTGCCACCTGTGGTAATGGCGGAAGCGGCGCGGGCATCACTTGCGCTATACTGAGAGCAAATCGAACATAGGAGCGCCTTCATAGGCGCGATTGAGAGGAGACAACCATGAACGAGAACGAGCTGCTGGCCGCGTTGGGGCCGCTGGCCTCGCTGTACACGGACCCCACCATCGTCGAGATTTTGGTGGATGCGCCCGACCGTGTCTATGTGTGGCGCACGGACAAGCACGAGGACTTGTCTATGTCATTCGGCTCGCCAGAGGCGTTGCGAGCGGTGATTGATACGACGCTTGCGTTGGGTGGAGTGACGCTTGGCCCGGACAAGACGATTGGCGAGCTACGCTTTCCCGACGGCTCGCGCATGCTCGCCATCATCCCGCCGACCGCGCCGGATGGCCCGTGCCTCGTCATCCGCCGCTTTGCTTCAACGCAGCGCGCGAACCTGATCACGTGGGAATTCATGCTTGAGCATGGCGTCCTCACTCACCAGGCTTACGAGTTTCTCCAGAACGCTATGCGTGAGGGTATCAGCACGCTTGTCTCCGGCGGCACAGCTTCCGGCAAGACAACTCTTGCCAATCGGCTGATCGAATGTATCCCAGCCGACCGGCGCGTCGTCGCCGTCGAGGCCGTGCACGAGATCAGTGCGCGCCATCCGCGCTGTGTTTATCTTGAGACGGGCGGCCCGGCCAATGTGTCTTTTGAGGATCTGATCCAAGTGGCTGCGCGCATGGGGCCGGACTATTTGGTGATTGGCGAGGTGTGGGGACCGGAGGCGACGAGCGCGCTCCAGATCAAGAGCCACGGGCATGGCGGCATGATGACGACTCACGCCGACAGCACCGAAGACGCGTTGACCCGCCTGGAGACGATGTGCCTGATGGCAAACCTCGGCCTGGGCCTGGGCGAGATTCGCCGCATGGTCGCTTCTGCTCTGCAACTGATCATCTTCCAGGAAAAGCTGAGCGCCGGTCGCCGTATCACGCAGATCACGGAGCTGTGCGGTTTGGAGAACGACCGCTACGTGCTTCGTTCGCTGTTCCGCTACAATCGTGACAAGGGCGTGCTCGAGGCGACAGGCGCAAAAGCGTCGTGGGAGAACCATTGAGCGCTGCTTGACGACTCTATTTCAATCTGTTACAATCCCAGCCGCTATTTTGTGACAAGGGAGTATAGAAGTGGAAGAACTCGTCATTGCGCCCCACGGGGGCGTTTTGGTTGACCGACGTTTGCCGCAAGACCAGCGGGAGGAGGCTCTGAAGAACGCCGAGCACCTCCCGCAAATCTTGCTTGGGCCCATGGGACTGGCCGATCTTGAAATGTTGGCCGTCGGCGCCATGTCGCCCCTCACTGGCTTTATGACCCGCGCCGGTTACGAGCGAGTCGTCGCCGAGATGCGCCTGGCCGATGGAACCGTGTGGAGCATTCCGGTCACGTTGCCCGTTTCGGCAGAGCAAGCTGCGAGCATCCGCGAAGGTCAAGAGATTGCGCTCGTGGAAAGCGGCGGTCGTGTCCTGGCCGACATGCTCGTCGAGGAAAAGTTCACCTACGACAAGCGGCGCGAAGCGCGCGAGGTCTATCGCACCGAAGAAGACAAGCACCCCGGCGTCGCGCGGCTCTACAAGCAGGGCGATGTGCTGCTCGGCGGCCCGATCCGGCTGATTGACATGCCAGCCAATCGCGAGTTCATCGAGTTCCGCCACACGCCAGCCGAAACGCGCCGCATGTTCGACCGGCGTGGCTGGAAGACCATCGTCGCCTTTCAGACGCGCAATCCGATTCACCGCTCGCATGAGTACATTCAAAAAGTCGCGCTCGAAATCGTGGACGGGCTGCTGCTTCACCCGCTCGTCGGCGAGACGCAGGCCAGCGACATTCCCGCCGATGTGCGCATGGCTTCGTATCAAGCGATTCTGCGCGACTATTACCCGCCTGACCGTGTTCTGCTCGGCGTGTTCCCGGCGGCGATGCGTTATGCCGGGCCGCGTGAGGCAATCTTTCACGCGCTGTGCCGCAAGAACTATGGCTGCACGCACTTTATCGTCGGGCGCGATCACGCGGGCGTGGGCAAGTATTACGGCACCTACGACGCGCAAAAAATCTTTGACGACTTTTCACCGGAAGACATCGGCATCACGCCGTTGATGTTCGAAAACACGTTCTATTGCAAGAAATGTGGCGGCATCGTTTCGGCCAAGACCTGCCCGCACGGCGAACAAGATCGCGTGATTTTCTCCGGCACCGAAGTCCGCCGCCGGCTGGAAACGGGCGAGCCGATTCCGGCCGAGTTCACTCGCCCCGAAGTATACAGGGTGTTAGTCGAGGGAATGCAGGCCAAAAGAGTTGAGCCTACGGCAACAGGACCCAAAAAGGAAACCCCGGTCGAGAGCAAGTGGGGCGGTCGCAAGGTGTTGGTCATCGGGCTGGACTGCGGCGAGCCGTCGCTCGTATTTGACCGCTGGCGAGACGAGTTGCCGAATTTCAATCGCTTGATGTCCGGCGGCGTGTATGGGAGTTTGGAGTCGTGCATTCCGGCGATTACGGTCCCGGCGTGGAGTGTGATGATGTCCAGCCAGGACCCCGGTCAACTGGGCATCTATGGCTTCCGCAATCGCGCCGATTACTCGTACGACAAAATGACGATTGCCACCGGCTCCGCAGTCAAGGTGGATCGCGCGTGGGACATTCTCTCGCGCGCGGGCAAGCAAGTCATCACCGTGGGCGTGCCCGGCACTTATCCGCCGCGTCCGGTCAATGGTGTGATGGTGGGCTGCTTCCTCACACCTAGCGCCAAATCGCAGTACACCTATCCGCCTGTGGTCAAGGATCAGATCGCAGCCTGGGTGGGCGAATACCAGGTGGACGTGCCCCAGTTTCGCACCGAGGACAAGGACTTCCTGCTCAAGCAGATTTACGACATGACCGACCAGCATTTCGTCGTCGTCAAGAAACTGCTGGCGGAAAAGCCGTGGGACTTTGCCATGTTCGTCGAGATGGGCGTGGATCGCATCCATCACGGCATGTGGAAGTACACCGATCCGGCGCACCCCAAGTACGAGCCGGGCAACAAGTGGCAAGACTCGATCCACGATTACTACAAAAAGCTCGATGGCTACATCGGCGAGGTGCTGTCGCTTGTCCCGCAGGACACGGTTGTGCTGGTCGTGTCCGATCACGGCGCCAAGACGATGCACGGCGGCCTTGCGGTCAACGAGTGGCTCATCCGCAACGGCTGGCTCGTGCTCAAGAGCGAAGCGCCCAAGCGGCTCACGCCGTTCGAAAAGGTCGAGGTAGATTGGAGCAAGACGCGCGCGTGGGGCAGCGGCGGGTACTATGGCCGTGTGTTTCTCAACGTCGCGGGCCGCGAGCCGCAGGGCATTATCCCGCAGAGCGACTATGAGCGCGTGCGCGACGAATTGGCAACGGCACTCGAGTCCATTCCTGCGCCGGATGGACGGAATATCGGGACGGTGGCGTTCAGACCGGAGAAAATCTACAGAGAGGTCAAGGGTATTCCGCCTGACCTGGTGGTGTACTTTGGCAACCTGGACTGGCGCGCGGTTGGTAGCCTGGGCCTGGGCAGCGTTTACACCTTTGAAAACGACACCGGCCCGGACGACGCCAATCACGCGCAGCAGGGCATGTACATTTTGTATGACCCGGCCAACAGCGGCGGCGGCAAGCGCGTGGGCGCGCACATCATGGACATCGCGCCGACAGTGCTCGACCTGATGGGCCTGCCCGTGCCGCGAGACATGAATGGGAATGTCATCAAGCTAAACTGATTCTCATGTGCTGCGTGATGCGTAAAATCACGCAGCACGCAGCATGCCGACACTTGAAGGGACTCTACAACAAACTATGTGCTGTCAAAACGGATTCACACTTTGGTTCACCGGGCTTTCGGGCGCGGGAAAATCTACGATCAGCCAACTCGTGGCTGGGGAACTGCGCCGCCGAGGGTTACGCGTCGAAGTGCTCGACGGCGACGTGGTGCGGACGCATTTGAGCAAAGGGCTGGGTTTTTCGAAAGAAGACCGCGACGTCAACATCCGCCGCATCGGGTGGGTGTGCGAGGTGCTCAGCCGCAACGGCGTGGTTGCCATCGGCGCGGCGATCTCGCCTTACCGGGAGATCCGCGACGAGATTCGCGGCAAGATCGAGCGATTTGTGGAAGTGTACGTCGAATGTCCGATTCCGGTGCTAGCTGAACGCGACGTGAAGGGATTGTACCAAAAGGCGCTCAATGGCGAGCTCAAGAATTTCACGGGCGTCTCGGATCCGTACGAGCCGCCGCTCAACCCCGAGGTTACTTGCTACACCGACGAGCGTGAGACGCCAGAGCAAAGCGCGGCGCAAGTCCTGGCCAAGTTGGAAGAACTGGGATACGTTCCAGTGGCCCAGGCCGCGTAGCTTTTGCCATTCGCCATCACTGTCAGATCAGAGGCGACCTATTGGGTCGCCTCTTTTGTTGAATGTGGTTCAGTCGTCGGCGTCTCCAACACCTGTGATGGTTTGCCTCTCGTTTTTGATCTTCCAAAAACTTGAACAGCGCGTCCAGGCTGGCAAAGCTGTGACGCTCGCCCGTGTGCGGACTTGCGATGCCCACCGGGACGATTCGCCCTTGACTTGCACAGGCGCAGTACATACCGGGTAACGTGGTCGCCCTCCCTGAGCACGCCAGTCACCCCGATTTCATCCACCGCTTTGAGACCGAAGCCCAGTTCGTCGCCCAACTGGAACATCTGCATATCGTTCCCCTGTATGACTATTGGCGAGACCCGCAGGGCGCGTATCTCGTCATGCACCTGATGAAGGGCGGCACGCTGGAGCAGACGCTTCAGCGTGGCCCGTTGAGCCTGCCGCAGATGGCCCGCTGGCGGGAGCGCTCGAGCTTGTACTGCCCCAAGTTTTGCGCGAATAGGCCGCTCCGTTTCTTGACAGAAAAAGAGTTGTGCGATTTTCGATGCTGACGAACTGATATAAAACTGATACAAACATCCCCAACCTCTTGTTTTGCCCTCGCGGATGTGCTATAGTGTAATCGCATCCTTGTGGTTCGATGGTTCGCAATGACGGGCCGCGAAAACCCCCCCGCTTATTGAGTGCAACTTTTACCGCGAGTTTGTTTCGGTCGAGTTTTAACTCGTTTTGCCCTGCCACATGCTTTCGCTACACGTGGAGGAACACATGGCCGAACAAGAATCCTTCGGACAACGAGTCAAAGTGCGTCGTCGCGAGCTGGGCTTGACCCAGGACGAGTTGGCCCGGCGGGTAGGCTGCGCCCCGGTGACGTTGCGCAAGATCGAGTACGACGATTTGCGGCCCTCCGTGCAGATCGCCGAGCGCCTGGCGATGGCGTTAAACATCCCGCTGGAGGCGCGCGCCGACTTTGTGCGCCAGGCCCGCCTGGAACGCGCGCCCTTCGTCGAGCCAACCCCTACTCCCTCGCCCAGGCCGGAAGAGATCGGTATCGAAGACCTGAGCGGCCGCGCTATCCGAGGCTATGCCCTGGGCGAACGCATTGGCAAGGGCGGGATGGGCGTGGTGTACCGCGCCGTGCAATCCATCGTCGAGCGCGAAGTCGCCGTCAAGATCATCTTGCCCCAATACGCCAACCATCCCGATTTCATCCGCCGCTTTGAGGCCGAAGCCCAACTGGTGGCGCGGCTGGAGCATCCCCACATCGTCCCGCTCTATGACTATTGGCGCGAGCCGAATATTGCTTTCCTGGTGATGCGCCTGTTGCGCGGCGGCAGCTTGCAAAAGCTGTTGGAGGAGGGGCCGCCTGCGCTGGAAATGACGCTGCGGATCATGGAGCAGATCGGGAGCGCGCTGGGCATCGCGCACCGCGTGGGCGTGATCCATCGCGACCTCAAACCGGCCAACATCCTGCTCGACGAGGATCAAAATGCTTACCTGTCGGATTTTGGCATCGCCAAGAATTTGGGCAACCCCAACCTCGAAGACCTGACGCAGGCCGATGCGATCCTCGGCTCGCCCGCCTACATCTCGCCGGAGCAGATTCGCTCCGAGTTTGTGCGGCCGCAGAGCGACATTTACTGCCTGGGTGTGGTGCTGTACGAGCTGCTCACTGGCCAGACGCCTTTCAGCGGGCCGACGCCCATAGACATCATGCACCAGCATCTGAGCGCGCCGTTGCCCCCGCTGGCCGCCCGCCGTTCGGGCCTGCCCGGCACGCTCGACGCCGTGATCGAACGCGCTACCTTCAAAGACCCATTGGAGCGTTATCCGGACGTGGACAGCCTGTTGGCCGATCTGCGCAAGGCCATTCACGGCGAAATGATCGCGCCCAAGGCGATCACGCAGATGGTCGAACTGCCACCCCTGACGGCCGCCGACAATCCGTACAAAGGTCTGCGCGCCTTTGGGGAAAGCGACGCGGCCGATTTCTTTGGGCGCGAGGCGCTTATCCAACAACTGCTGGTGCGCCTGGGCGAGGGCGGCGATCTGTCGCGCTTGCTGGCCGTTGTCGGGCCGAGCGGCAGCGGCAAATCGTCGGTCGTAAGGGCAGGGCTTGTCCCGGCGCTGCGGCGCGGCGGCCTGCCCGGCTCGGAGAACTGGTACGTCGTCGAACTGAGGCCCGGCCCGCATCCCTTTGAAGAGATCGAGGCGGCGCTGCTGCGCATTGCCGTCAACCCGCCCGCCACGCTGTTGGACCAATTGCGCGAGGACAAGCGCGGCTTGCTGCGCGCGGTGCGCCGCTGCCTGCCCGATGACCCGGCGATTGAGCTGGTGATGGTGATTGACCAGTTTGAAGAGATGTTTACGCTGGTGGAAGACGAAGCCACCCGCGCCCACTTGCTCGATAGCCTGGTCACTGCCGCGTTGGACGAGCGCAGCCGCGTGCGTTTTGTTCTCACCCTGCGCGCCGATTTCACCGACCGGCCTCTGCAATACGTGGACCTGGGCGAGCTGATGCGCCAACGCATGGAGATTGTGCTGCCCATGACGTCCGACGAGCTGGAACGCGCCATCGTCGGCCCGGCCGACCGGATCGGGTTGCAGGTGGAGCCGGAACTGGCGGCGGCAATTATTCGAGATGTGGAGGGGCAACCCGGCGCGCTGCCGCTCCTGCAATATGCGCTCACCGAACTGTTCGAGCGGCGCCAAGGCCGCCTGCTCACCAAAACGGCGTATCGCGCCATCGGCGGCGTGATGGGCGCGCTGGGCCGCCGCGCCGAAGAGGTGTATGCCGCGCTCGACCCGAGTGGACAAGAAACCGCCCGGCAATTGTTCCTGCGCCTGGTCACATTAGGCGAAGGTGTCGAAGACACTCGCCGCCGTGTATTGCGTTCCGAACTAGAGTCGCTGGCATCTCCAATCCCCAATTCCCAATCTCTAATGTCCAACGTCATCGAAGCCTTTGGCAAATCTCGCCTGCTGTCCTTCGACCGCGACCCCACAACGCGCGGGCCAACCGTCGAGGTGGCGCACGAGGCGCTCTTGCGCGAATGGAAGCGGCTGCGCGAATGGCTGGACGCCAGCCGCGCCGATGTGCGCCTGCAACGCTTGTTGGCTGCTGCGGCCGCCGAGTGGAGAAACGCCAGTTGCGATTTGAGTTTCCTCTTGCAAGGGTCGCGGCTGGCACAGTTCGAAGGTTGGGCTGCAGGAACGACACTCGCATTGATCCAAGACGAGCGCGCGTTCCTCGACGCGAGTTTGGCCGAACGGCAAAAGCGCGAAGCCGAAGAAGCCGCTCGCCAGCGCCGCGAACTTGAGGCTGCGCAAAAGCTCGCCGAGACCGAAAAGCGCCGGGCAGAAGAACAGGCTCGCGCTGCGAGCAAGTTGCGCCAACGCGCGGTGTATCTGACCGTCGCACTGGCCGTTGCCGCAGTGTTGGCGACTGCCGCCGCCGTGTTTGCCCGGCAAGCCAACGAAAATACCCGCATCGCCACCTCGCGTGAGCTGGCTGCCGCCGCGGTAAACAACCTGCAAGTGGACCCAGAGCGCAGCGTGTTGCTGGCTTTGCAAGGGCTGTCGCAAGCCTACACCCTCGAAGCCGAAAACGCACTTCACAAGTCCCTCCCGGCTCTGCACTTGCTGGGCACTTGGCGTGGTCATACCAATATGGTTCAAAGTGTCGCGGTCAGCCCGGACGGGGCGCGTGTAGCCGGAGCAGGGTTGGATGGAACGGTGATTATCTGGGATGCCGCTTCGGGCAAAGAGTTGCTGAAATTCTCTGCCCATACTGAACATACCCTCTGGGTCACCTTCAGTCCGGACGGAAAGCGCATCGCGACCGCCAGCGCAGATAAAACGGCCAAAGTATGGGATGCAGCGACTGGGAAAGAGTTGCTCGTCCTAGCCGGCCATGCCGAGGCCGTCAACGGCGTCGTCTTTAGCCCAGATGGGGCGCGCCTGGCGACGGCCAGTGGTGATGCCACAGCCAAAATCTGGGACGCGACTTTAGGCAAGGAGTTGCTCACCCTGTCCGGCCATGAAGCGGCGGCCCGGGCAGGCAGTCTTCATCCGGGCGGGGTGGTTGACATCGTTTTCAGTCCAGACGGGAAACGCCTGGCCACGGGTGGAGCCGATGGAACGGCGCGCCTGTGGGATATCGCTTCGGGCCAGAGCTTGCTCGTTATCTCTGGCCACACCAATGAGATTTTCATTGCCTTTAGCCCGGATGGGAAACGTCTAGCGACAGCCGGCTATGATGGATTGGTAAAAGTGTGGGATGTTTCTCCCGGTGCGTCGGTGGAACAACCATTACTCCTCATCAATCACGAACAGCCCGCCCGCAGCCTGGCCTTCAGCCCGGATGGGTCACGTTTAGCCGCCGCCAGTCAAGACGGGGCGGCGCGCGTGTGGCATGCGGCTTCTGGTAAAAAGCTACTCGTCCTGGTTGGCCACGCCGGGATGATTGACGACGTGACATTCAGCCCAGACGGGGCGCGGCTTGTCACCAGCAGTGAGGACAAGACCGTGAAAATGTGGGACCTCTCGCCAGGTCGAGAGTGGCTCACGGTGGATGGCGGTCTTCCGATCTTTAGCCCAGATGGGAAACGTTTGGCCACTGACTTGAACGGGATCACTCTATGGGATAGTGTTTCAGGCCAGGCATTGGTCACCCTGCCCATTCATCAGGATCCCTTCATTGCCAACGCCGCATACAGCCCAGATGGAACGCGCCTGGCGACTGCCAGTTGGGATGGGACCGCCAAGGTGTGGGATACTTCCAGCGGGCAAGAGTTATTCACCTTGACCGGCCATACGAATCGAGTGTGGGAGGTTAACTTTAGCCCGGACGGAACCCGGCTGGTCACGGCCAGCGAGGATGGAACGGCAAAAGTCTGGGATGCTGCTTCGGGCCGGGAACTGTTCACCCTGTCCGGCCACACTGAAATGCTCCAGGGGATTGCTTACAGCCCGGATGGAAAGCTCATCGCCACCGCCAGTTGGGATGACACGGCAAAAGTATGGGATGCGACCACGGGTCGGGAGTTATTCACCCTCGATGCCGGCGCTGATCTGACTGATATCGCCTTCAGCCCGGACGGGACGCGCGTGGCTGCCAGCGGTAACAACGCGACGGCAACCGTATGGGCTATCTCGACCGGAAAGGGTCAGAAATTGTTCACCCTCATCGGTCACACAGCCCTTATTCCACGCATCGCCTTTAGCCCGGATGGGAAATACGTGGCGACGGCCAGCTTTGATGGCTCGGCCAAAGTGTGGGATGCCACATCGGGCCAAGAGTGGCTGACGTTATCGGCTGGCCTAGATCAATTGTCGGATGTTGCCTTCAGCCCGGACGGTACACGTCTGGCGACAGGCGGCTTTGAGGGGCGGGTGCGCGTTTACGCGCTGAGACTTGAAGACCTGGTAGCTCAGGCTCGCTCGCGTGTGACGCGCTCGCTCACCACCGACGAGTGCCGCAAGTATTTGCACGTCGAGACGTGTCCGCCAGTGTCGTGACCTGGGTCGCGCACGCGATCGTAGACGGCCCTGGCTTGGCCGCCAGGGCAAGCAGACCGCCGACCGCAAAACATCATGTGCGGTCGGCGGTTGGCTGTCTGTAAAGTGAGCAAGCCGCACGCGCGGAATCGTGCTATACTTGTCCTGTACGCTGCCACGTTTGCCGTCCTCGGCGGGCCGCCACCGACATAGCTGTGCAAAGGAGGAACATCATGAACGATCTCTGCGGCCAAACGATTCGCGGCTATGAACTGCGTGAGCAGATTGGCGTCGGCGCCTTTGGCGTGATCTATCGCGCGCGCCAGCCGGTGGTAGACCGCGAGGTCGCCATCAAGATCATTCTCCCTGAGCACGCCAGTCACCCCGATTTCATCCGCCGCTTTGAGGTCGAAGCGCAGCTCGTCGCCCAACTCGAACACTTGCACATCGTGCCCCTGTATGACTATTGGCGCGACCCGCAAGGCGCGTATCTGGTCATGCGCCTGATGAAGGGCGGCACGCTGGAGCAAAAGCTTCAGCATGGCCCGGTGAGCCTGCCGCAGACGGACCGCTGGCTGGAGCAGATTGGCTCGGCGCTGGCGGCGGCACACCGGCAGGGCGTCATCCATCGCGATCTCAAACCGGCCAACATTCTGTTGGACGAAGAAGGCAATGCGTATCTGTCTGATTTCGGGATTGCCAAATCGGTCGGCGTTCAGGCCCATGCCACAGCGACCGGCGCCATTATTGGCACACCCGCGTATCTCTCGCCGGAGCAAGTCCAGGGTCACGCGAACACGCCGCAGACCGACATTTACAGTCTGGGTGTGATGCTGTTCGAGATGCTGACCGGGCAGCATCCCTTTCGAGGCAGTTCGAGCGGCGAACTGCTCGTCAAGCATCTGACGGTGCCGCTTCCGCCTTTGCAGCAGGTGCGCCCTGACCTGCCGGCTGAGTTGGATCGCGTCATCCAGTGCGCCACGGCCAAAGACCCCGCTGCGCGCTATGCGGATGTCACGGCGCTGGTGGCCGATTTTCGGCGCGCGCTAGCGCCGGAAGCCGCTCCCACGCCCACGCGGCCCATCGCCGAACAAGCGCTGACTGCGCCCAATCCGTACAAAGGTCTGCGCGCGTTCCAGGAAGCCGACGCGCTGGACTTTTTTGGCCGCGAGGCATTGACCGCGCACCTGCTCGCTCGACTCGCACCCTCTCCCTCGCAGGGAGAGGGTGACAGCCGCTTTCTCGCCGTCGTTGGCCCAAGCGGCTCTGGCAAATCGTCCGTCGTCAAAGCGGGCGTGCTCCCGGCGCTTCGACGCGGCGCGTGGCCCGGCTCGGAGCAATGGTTCGTCGTCGAGATGCTGCCCGGCCCGCACCCGCTGGAAGAACTCGAAATCGGGCTGCTGCGCATCGCCGCCCATCAGCCCGGCGGGTTAATGGAGCAACTACGGCGCGACGAGCGCGGACTGGCGCGCGCCGCGCGCCTGGTCTTGCCCTCGGCCGACAGCACGCTGCTGCTCATCGTTGACCAGTTTGAAGAAGCCTTTACGCTCATCGAAGACAAAGCCGAAGCCAAGCATTTCCTCGATAGCCTGTATGCGGCGGTGACGGACCCGCGCAGCCCGGTGCGCGTCATCCTCACGCTGCGCGCCGACTTTTACGATCGCCCGCTGATGCACCCCGATTTCAGCGAGTTGATGCGCCAGCACACCGAGGTCGTCGTGCCGCTGACGACGGACGAGCTGGCGCGGGCGATTGCCGGGCCGGCCGAGCGCGTGGGCGCCCGGCTTGAGCCGGGCCTCGTGACCGATATCGTCGCCGACATCAAGGAACAGCCCGGCGCGCTGCCACTCCTGCAATACGCGCTGACCGAGTTGTTCGAGCGACGCGAAGGCCGCCTGCTTACCAAAACGGCGTATCGCGCCATCGGCGGGGTGATGGGCGCGCTGGGCCGCCGCGCCGAAGAGGTATACGCCGCGCTCGACCCACCCAGCCAGGACGCCGCCCGTCAACTGTTCCTGCGCCTGGTGACGCTGGGCGAAGGCGTCGAAGATACCCGTCGCCGTGTCCTGCGCGCCGAACTGATTTCCCTCACCCCCCAACCGGCAGGGGGAGAGGGCGTCCGACTGCTGTCGGGCGTCATGGACGCCGTCATCGAAAGGTTCGGCAAAGCGCGCCTGCTCTCCTTCGACCGCGACCCCACGACGCGCGGGCCAACGGTCGAGGTGGCGCACGAGGCGCTCTTGCGCGAATGGAAGCGGCTACGCGAATGGCTGGACGCCAGCCGCGCCGATGTGCGCCTGTTGCGGTTGTTGGCTGCCGCCGCGGCGGAATGGGTCAATGCCGAGCGCGATGCAAGTTTCCTGTTGCAGGGTGCGCGCTTGGCCCAATTCGAAGGCTGGGCGGCCGGCACCCAACTTGCTTTCACGCAAGACGAGCGCGCGTTCCTCGACGCAAGCCTGGCCGAGCGGCAGGCGCGCGAGGCTGCAGAAGAAGCGCGACGGCGGCACGAACTGGAAACGGCCCAAAAGCTGGCCGAAACAGAAAAGCGCCGGGCCGAAGAACAAACGCGTGCCGCCGGTCAATTGCGCCAGGGGGCCATGGGGTTGGCCGGCGCACTGGTCATTGCGGCTATCCTGGCGATCGTTGCGTTCTTGGCAAGCCAACAGGCGTCTCAAAGTGCTGTGGTGGCTCGAACCGAAGCCCATACCCGCGCCACCGCCGAAGCGGTCGCCGTGCAAGAACGCCAGAATGCCCTGCGGCAGGCGGCGATTCTGCTGGCTTCTCAGGCCGAGACCGAGTTGGCGAATGGCTATCACGACCGCGCCGTTCTGCTGGCCCTCGAAGCGCTGGACAAGTATCCCTATACCTCGCAGGCCGAGCACGCGCTGGGGCAGGCGGTTTCGTACAACCGCGCTTTGCAACAGTACACCGCCCATCAGAGCGCGGTGACCAGCGTGGCCTGGTCGCCGGATGGAAAGCGCGTGGCTTCCTCCAGCAGCAGCGACAACAATGTCCACATCTGGGACCCGGCCACCGGCAAAACACTGCTCGTGATTGAAATGCCCAGGGGCATCACGGGGAACAAGCTGGACATGGCGCTCAACGTCCAGTGGACGCCGGATGGCAAGCGCCTGCTGACCGTCACCGGCGACCGCTACACACTGGGCAGCCAGGACTATGATGTGTTGCTGTGGGAGGCCGACACCGGCAAGTTGATTTCCAGCGTGGAAATCGCCAATCAAGCCAAGCCGGAGAGCGGAGAACTGGGCGTGACGTTTGTCAATTATGCGACCAACGCCGCGGCCGAGATTGCGCCGCAGAGCGGGCGATTGGCGACCCTGGGCGGCGACAATACCGCCATCCTCTGGGATGCCGCCTGGCAGAAACCGGCGCTCGTGTTGAGTGGGCATGCCAAAGGCGTCAACAGCGTGGACTGGTCGCCCGATGAGAGCAAGCTGGCCACGGCCAGCCTGGACGGCACGGCGCGCATCTGGGACGCTCGGACGGGCGAGGTCTTGCATGTCCTGCAAGGCCATCAAGGGCGGGTCAATCTGGCCTTTTGGTCGCCGGATGGGAGCCAACTGGCCACCGCGGGCGAAGATGGCATCGTGCGTATCTGGGATGCCGCCCGTGGTGAACTGGTTCGTAGTATCCCCACCAACATGGGGACAGTGTGGAGCCTGGCCTGGACGCCGAACGGCAAGCGGTTCGTCACCGGCCACGGGGATGGCAGCCTCCGCATCTGGGAGGCCGAGTCCGGCAAGCTATTAGAGACCCTCCGAGGTCATCAGGGCATCGTCTCGGATCTGAAATGGTCGCCGGCCGAAGGTGACCGCCTGGCCAGCGGCGATGGGAGCGGTTTTGCCCGCATCTGGAACGCGGCCCCCAGCACGGCTTGGCGCTTGTATCCACCCCAGGCGGCGCGGGGAGGCGATTGGACGGTTCAGGGCGCCAGCTGGTCCAGCGATGGGCGTTTTCTGACGATGGCAGGGGGTGATGTAGTCGGCGCAACTGAGCCGCCGGCCTTTTTCCTCTGGGACGTGCAGGCAAACAAGCTGACGATGGAGAACCTGGGCGACAAACTCAACTATAGGGGGCTAGAGGCGCATTTTTCTCCAGATGATAAAGCCATCCTGTATTTAGGCTTGACGCTTTTCCCGGATTTTTCCGGCCTGGCAACTGCCTATGTCTTCGATGCCCGGAGCGGCGAAATCATTCGCACCTTTACGCCGGGCGGCGAGAACCTGATCCGCAGCGCGGCCTGGTCGCCGGACGGTTCCCAGGTTGCCACGGGACTGTTCAACAACCAAATCATGATTTGGGATTATCAGACAGGCAAGCAGATCACCCGACTGGTCCATAGCAAGAACGAGGCTATGTTCATCAACTATGTCGAGTGGTCACCGGATGGAACAAAGATTGCCTCAGCCAGCGATGAAAGCACCGCCCAGGTCTGGGATGCGCACACCTGGGAACCACTTTATGCCCTGCAACATCAACCGCCTGCATTCGTTTTGACTGCTGGTTGGTCTCCAAATGGAAAGCGCCTGCTGACAACAGCGGGCAACGATGAGCAGGGGGCAAAGGATAACACCGCCAGGATTTGGGATAGCGCAACCGGAAAAGAACTGCTGGTCATCGCTGGCCATACCAAGTCAGTCTGGCCCTCACCCCCTGTCATTTTCGGGGGTAGCGTGATTTGAACGTGCGCACGCTCCTAACATGCAGTAATGTTGAGGTGCTAGCCCACAATCTGCGTGAAA